>WNFR01010540.1_pt1 | contig 11280 bp, 7 predicted proteins | sample 5400221 | NCBI WGS metagenome assembly WNFR01 (sample SAMN13153357, study PRJNA577476) | soil metagenome | isolation source: 40 cm soil under Madrone tree | place: USA:California | collected 2016-06-14 | reverse complement strand
ATCCTCCTCACTCGAACTCCCTATGACGCAGACGAACGAATCACTCAACAGCAAAGCAAGCACTTGTCGGCCGTGCTCGGCAATAAGGATGTGGCCGACGAACTGGTTCTAGACGGTGGCTACATCCGGGTTATCCAGGACATCCGTGGTAAGCATCATTCGGAAGGTGATTATGTCATGACGCGGCCCTTACGCGGCCCACTCAATCCGACCGACGTGGATCATTCAACCGATACGTATGACACGATCGACTGGTTAGTGAAGAACATCTCAGAATCGAATGGGAAAGTTGGAATCCTTGGTATTTCCTATGACGGTTTTACCGCATTGATGGCGCTGTTTCATCCGCATCCAGCATTGCGTGCGGCTATGCCAATCAATCCAATGGTTGACGGATGGGAGATGATTGGTCGCATAATGGCGCTTTTCGGCAATTATCGCTGGTCTATTGGTATGATCAGGAGGCGACACGCCAAAACAAAGAGAAATGGTGGTCCGACCATTTCGACGATTACGAATCTTGGCTCGCTGCTGGCCCAGCCGGCGAAATGGCCCATCAACGCGGCCTGGATCAAGTCGGGTTTTATCAGAAATTCCTGGCACATCTGGCGTATGATGCCTTCTGGCAAGAGCAAGCGCTGGATAAGCTGCTGGCGAAAGAACCGCTCTCCGTCCCGGTAATGCTCGTACACAGTTTATGGGACCAGGAGGATATCTACGGCGCACTTCATGTATTCCGGGCAATCAAGCCGAAAGACACAGATAACAGCAAAGTGTTTCTGGTCATGGGACCGTGGTTCCATCATCAGCAACTCCTGCAAGGGAATGCCATCGGCGATATCCGCTTCAGCGAGGACACGGCAGCATATTTCCGCCATACGTTGGTTCGCCAATTTTTTGATCACTTTCTCAAGGATGATGGGCCGCCGACCGATTTAGCACCAGTAACCGCCTTTGAGACGGGAACCAACCTGTGGCAGCGGTTGTCTGCTTGGCCGCCTCGCAGCGAAGATGGCCATATAGATACGGTCCGGCTTTATTTTCAGCCGGCTGGAAAACTCGGGTTCTCCGCGCCGGGTCCCGCCGAGCCCGATTTCGAACAATACATGTCCGATCCGGCCAAGCCAGTCCCGTTCTTGCGGCGACCAATCCATATCGAGGGCGATAAGGGGGAGCATGATTGGCAAACTTGGCTGGTCAGCGACCAGCGCGAGGCCTCCAGTCGCACCGACGTACTCACGTTCACCTCCGAAGTCCTGACTGAGCCATTGAAAATCAGCGGATCGCCGATCGTGAATCTGATCGCCGCGATGACCGGCACGGATGGTGATTTCGTCGTCAAACTGATCGACGTCTATCCAGACGAAGTCGGGCGCGAACCGAAAATGGGAGGCTATCAGCTGATGATTTCGGCCGATATTTTTCGAGGGCGATATTTGGATGGCTTTGACCAGCCGCGGCCAATTCGAGCAAATGAGAAGGAACGCTACCGGTTCAGTCTGCCGGATGCGAACCACGTTTTCTTGCCTGGCCATCGGCTAATGATTCAAGTGCAGTCAAGCTGGTTCCCCCTTTACGATCGTAATCCGCAAACTTACGTCAGCAACATTTTGCTGGCCAAACCAAGCGACTATCAGAAGAGCTCTATCAAGGTCTTCGACGCCGGCGACAACGCCAGCTTCGTGGAATTGCCGGTGGTGAAGAGCAGATAGGGCCCGAAGGGCGTATCCGACTTCGCCCCATCGTCTGAAACTCCGGAAGCTTCGTCGGACAGGTCGGCGTATCGGCGGGGTAGGGCAAAACAGATCCAGCGAAGGCGGGATCTGTGAGCCTAGAGCGGGAATATGGGCATGATGGCGTAACGGCGTTTCGCCTCTTCGGTAAATACGGACTTGGAAGTCAAACGGTTTTAGGAAAATAGAGGCGAGTGTCCGGGCACTAGCCACTTGTCTTGGTCGGCCAATGACGTTAATGAAGCGCCTAGCCATCGGGGCGGACTTACTGCGCAAAGCTAGGACCTCCGGGTACCCGAACAGACGGCGAATAACAGAATAGCCAACCGCAAATTCATCACTCTATTACTCTAACGCTCCAGGCTCACAGATCCTGCCTTCGACGGATCTGTTTTGCCCAACCGTTCAAACACTCCATTCTTCATCATGTTCGTCACCAAACCGCGACTATTCCTTAACTACATTCTCAAGAACAAGTTCGCAGTTCCTTCTTTCAACGTCAGCAATCTGGAAATGGCCCGTGCTGTTATCGAAGCGGCCGAGCTCGAAGATGCCCCAGTGATGGTGCAGACCGATTTCATTAATTTTGACTATGCCGGGATGACCGAGCTCGCCGGAATCATTCGGAGCCTCGCCGAGCGAGCGTCAGCGCCGGTGCTGATGCATCAGGATCATCCGGGGAAAGATGAAAATATCTATCACAGCCTTCGTCACGGTTACTTCTCGGTAATGTATGACGGCGGACATCATCCATTGGCGGACAATATTCGTGACACTATTCGATTTGCGGAAGCCGCTCATGCTTGTGGAGCGATCCTTGAATCCGAAATCGGTCAATTCGGTGGCGAGTACCAGGGTGGTCGAGCCATTCGAGCGGCCGCCGAAGAGACCGCCGAAATGGCAGCAAAGAGCGGAGCGGATACGTTGGCGGTTTCGGTTGGTTCCGAGCACGGTCAGAAAACACGGCTCGATCTTGAACTGTTGCGCGAGATCGCCAAGAGCACGCGCATTCCCTTGGTCTTACATGGCGGGAGCGGTATCCATCCGGAAGATGCGAAGGCGGCCACCCAACTGAATGTCTACAAAATTAACATCGGAGCTGCCTTGATCAACGGCTTCGTTGATGCGTTAACGGAAGGAGCAGCACTGCCTCCGGCGCACGATCCAAAACACCAGGTTATTCTCCGACATGTGATCGAAAGGCTGCGGGAAATCGCTCGAAGTCGACTGTCGTTGTTCGGTGCGTCCGGTCACGGAAAAAAGTTGCTGCAAGAGTTAGTTGTTGCCCAGAGTGACCTGCCACATCGGATCGAAATAACGAAGCAATGATCTCCCTAGCCGGCACGTTGGTAGCCGACATCATGGCACGTCCGATTGGCGATTGGCCAAAGCGTGGGAACGTCGTTTCGATTGAAGAGATCGAAGTTCAACCGGGTGGCGCAGTCGCAAATACGGGACAAATTCTGGAAAGACTGGGGGTGCCGGTGTCGGTCTATGCGACAGTGGGCGGCGACAATCTTGGCCAGATAACCAGGAGCTTGGTGGAATCTTGGGCCACACGATCCGGCATTCAAACCCTGGTTGGACATCGCACCACCGCAACAATTGTCGCGGTGGGAGAGGATGGCGATCGCAGCTTTATCAACGCGCCTGGCGCGTGTGATCAATTCCGGTTAAGCGAAGCGCAGGTAGACGAGGACGTGCGGCTTGGTGCACGTGCTCTTCACGTGGGTTACGCTCTTATTCTGCCGGCATTTGACGGTCACCCGATGAAGCAAGCCTTTCGTCGAGCGAAAGAGTTGGGCATCTTGACCTCTCTGGACGTGACCTATTCCGACTCGCCGCTATGGCCAACCCTCCTCGATCTAATGCCAGAAATGGATGTTTTTTGTCCAAGCCTTTCCGAGGCAGAAGCAATTACGGGAAAATCCGGAGCCACCGCCGCCGCCCAAGCTCTCGAGCGTGCCGGAGTGAAACAGTTTATCGCGGTCACCAACGGAGCAAACGGAGCGGTAATCCGGATTCCCGGTGAGTTCGAGGAAAGCTTGCCGGCATTGCCGGCCAAGGCGATCGACACGACCGGGGCCGGCGACGCGTTTATCGCAGCGGTGCTCGCAGCTTGGTATCGCGGACTCGATTGGCGAACCGCGGCCAGAGCCGGAATCGCAGCAGGTTCGTTAGCGGTCACCAGTGGAAAACGATACGAAAATCTGCGGAGCTGGTCGCAGATCGAAGCGTTAATCGGGCAACGCTAGGGCGAAACAGATCAGCCGAAGGCAGGATCTGTGAGCCGCGGCTCGCAGGTAGGGCGCGTCTCTCCGAGACCGCAGGACCGAGGGCGTAGCTGTACCTGTTTGACCGAGAATCGTTGTGAGAGGCAAAAGCATTGGGCAACGGGGCGATGCTTGCCGATGATCCTGCGGTCTCGGAGAGAAGCGCCCTACCTGCACGCCGATTGGTTTGCCACAATCGCCGACCACAGGCGTCATTTCTCGCGTTCCAACCCAATGATTGATCTAGATAATCAAGGTTGTATTACCTAGCATGTCAAGCGTCTATGAATTCCCCCCGGCTGCTCGCACCGGTTTTCTTTCTGCATTGTCTTTTGGTCGTTCTGGATGCTCTAACAATGCAAGCCGACGATGGCAGCGATTTACCAATTCGCTTGTACGTGCGTGAGGTGCCACTAACTGTGTTGGGGAAGCGGGTAAAAGTGCTGGCGATCGAGCAAGATAGCGGCGTTCAAGGCTTCGAGCCGCAAACGTCACGCTCATTTAAGGTTGAGGTGATTAACCAGCTTAAACAGCCGACTGCTATTCATTGGCACGGGATCGTACTACCGGCTCTAATGGACGGCGTACCATTTGTGAGTCAGGAACCCATTCCGCCAAATGGAAACTTTCTTTACCAATTTCCGCTCAAGCAAAGTGGTACCTACTGGATGCATTCGCACTTCGGTCTCCAGGAACAGTTGTTGGGCACCGCTCCGCTCATCCTTCAGACGGAAGAACAACAGGACAAAGCGGACGAACAATACGTGATTCTGTTAGGCGACTTTTCATTCAAGCCGGCCGGCCAAATTCTAACGAAACTCAAAGCAGGCATGAAAAAGATGAAAGACATGAGCGGCATGACCGCAATGCGAAACAAAAAGAGGATAGTGGCCCAGAAATGGGACGATGTCGCGCAACGCTTCATCACTGCTTCGGTGGACGGCGAACTTCCCGATACCGACGTCAAATACGACGCACTTCTCGCGAATCGCCGTACCCTGGACGATCCACAGGTGTTCCGAGTTAAGGCGGGTCATAAGGTGCTCTTGCGAATAATAGCCGGTTCATCAGCGACAAATTTTTTTGTCAACACGGGAACTTTGACTGCAGAACTCACCGCCACGGACGGTCAAGACATCCAGCCGCTAGCAGGTACTTTCTTCCAGTTGGGGATCGCTCAGCGGATCGATTTGCTGATAAAAATCCCTGATCAAGGCGGGGCCTTCCCGATTGTCGCGCAGGGTGAAGGGACTAGGCAGCAGTGCGGTGTTATCTTGGCGACAGAAGGAGCCGCCGTTCATAAGTTGCCGATCGAAGCCAAATTTCCGACGGCTGGATTGGATAATACTCAAGAGCTGAGATTGACGGCCAAGAATCCTTTTCCGGAGAAGCCGGTAGACCGAACACTGCCCTGCGTTCTTGGCGGCAATATGGCAAACTATAGCTGGACGATTAACGGCGCTGCTTATCCCAATAACAACAGTCTCAATGTCAAGGAGGGCGAACGCGTTGAAATTGTGATCCGCAACGACACGGGCATGTCTCACCCAATGCATCTGCATGGCCACGACGTCCAGGTAATCGAGATTGATGGCAAAAAGTTGAACGGCGCAGTGCGCGACACGTTGATTGTCCCACCAAAATCAACCATCAAAGTAATCTTCGATGCGAACAACCCTGGCGTCTGGGCGTTTCATTGCCATATCCTGTATCATTTGGCGGCAGGTATGTTTACGGTCCTGAAATACGAAGGAGTTAATACCGAATTCTGGCAACCGGATAAGACGCTTAGTGAGCTTGCAACTCCGGGACCAACGCGCTGAACTTACGAAGTGGAGGGTGCGCGCTTCGGTAGCGGCGACTCTCCCGTTACACCCTGTTGTGCCGCAGACTCGAGACCGTCAACGAAGAAATTGACTCACCCGACCAAGAGCCGCAGTCGCAATCCGTACCGAAAGCTAGTTTGTCGTTTTGCAGATAGATCAGAGGGCCTAAGAAATCGTTCCAGGCGTTGACACCGGCAAGCAGCGCGACTACGACCAAGGCAGGGCGGGTTAGCGGTAAAATAATCTGGTAGATAATTTGGAACTCGTTAGCTCCGTCGATTCGTGCCGCCTCCGATAAATTGCTGGGAATTTGCAACATGAACTGGCGCAGAAGGAAAATAAAAAACGGATTCCCAAAGAACGTCGGTAAGCGCAATCTCTCGTTTTATATTTCGTTTTCATCGGGGCGCAAAAAGATTCGGATTGAAAAAGGAATCAGCACATGGATTGAGTATCACGGCTTGATAGACAACCCTTACAACTACGAAACTGAATTGCTCGGTCAAGAATTGATCCGGTGGAGATTCGTCGCGATACCATCCAACAGTCGTTAAGGCGACTCTCAAACCGACTCTTAGAATTCGGTGCCTGGCGCGATCGAGAATGGATCTTGATCGCCGATGGTGAATTTCGGGTTGATCCCGATGCGCCGTGGCGTCCGATTCGATCAGGCGATCCCTGGCCAATTCAGCCCGCACCGGTCGAGTTCCGCTTCGATGTCTCGATCCCGAAACGCTGGGCGGGATATCCGGTCCGTTGCCGTTTTCGCTTAGGCGGCGAAGCGCTTCTATTCGTCAATGGTTTACCGGTTGCCGGCCTGAACCCGTTTCACGATGAACATCCAGTGCTGAGTTCGGCGACGGGCGGAGAAACGCTCCATTTCGAGGCGCAAGCGGTTTCCCATGGTTTATTCGGTACTCCAACCGAAGCCCGGATCGAGTTCGCAGCTGTGCTGATTCCCGAAAGCGGTGTGCGATCACTCTACGGTGACCTCGCGGCCGCGTTAGACGGCGCCCGCTATCATTACTTCGCCGGCCGCCCGGCAATAACGGAATCGATCCTGGAAGCAATCCATCGGGCCTTTGCGCGGATCTCGTTGCCACGAAGCGAGACTGAAGAATACTTAGCTCGTTTTGCCACTATCTCGCAAAACCGCTCGGCCGAGAAGTTTTATGGCAACGAGGAGAGCCTGGCTTCGCTTTGGGAAAGGTGGGAGTTTCGTTCGCCCACCAGCTCGCTGACGGTCGAGCAACTTCAGCAGTTGCGTGAAGTAAGAGAGCAGTTCGTTGAAGAACTTCGATTAATCCGGATCCGCTTTCCGGTCGAAGGAGGCCTCTGGCTGACCGGACATGCCCACATTGATCTTGCCTGGCTTTGGCCGCTCGAAGAGACGCGGAGGAAGGCCCGCCGGACATTTCACACCGTGCTCGGGCTGATGGATCGGTACCCGGAGCTGTATTTCAATCAATCCAGTGCACAACTCTACGCCTGGATCGAGCGCGACGATCCAGCCTTGTTTGAAAAAATTCAGACTCATGTGCGAGCGGGTCGTTGGGAGCTGGTGGGTGGTATGTGGGTTGAGCCCGATGGCAATCTTCCCGCCGGCGAATCTTGGGTCCGCCAGCTGCTACTTGGCCAAAGATATTTCGAGAGCCGATTCGGCCGGCGGGCCAGAGTAGCCTGGTTGCCAGATTCTTTCGGATTCACCGGAGCCCTTCCGCAACTGCTCGTTTCTGCCGGCATTCCTTATTTCTTTACTCACAAACTAACCTGGAACGAACGGAATCCGTTCCCTTACGATCTCTACTGGTGGGAGGGTATCGATGGCAGCCGTGTCCTTGCGCACAGCTTCGCGAATCCGGACTCCGGCTATAATGCCCGAGTCACTGCGCAGGAAGTGGGCGAGACTTGGCGCAATTTCAGCGGCAAGCAGATAAACGACTTTAGTCTTCTCGCGTTCGGCCACGGCGACGGCGGTGGCGGTCCGAGCGAAGAGATGTTGGAGCGCTTCGCGCGGCTGAGTGAGTTTCCAGGTATGCCGCGTCTCAAGATTGGACCGGTCACGGATTTTTACGATAAAATTTCAACTCCATCGTTACCGGTTTGGGTGGGAGAGCAATACCTTGAATACCACCGTGCAACATTCACGACGCAGGGCCGAGTCAAGTCCTTGCATCGGCGACTGGAACGCGCGCTGGTTGAAACTGAAACCGCTGCAACTCTGGCCTACATCTGGTACCGGCGGCCCTATCCGGTGGAAGAGTTGCGCCTTCTCTGGCAGACACTCCTGCTCAATGAATTCCACGATATCCTGCCAGGATCGAGCATTCATTCGGTTTACGAAGTTGCGCACCGCCAGTTAATTTCCGCTTTGGACGAAACTATGCGGCTTCGGGAAGACGCGCTGGTCTCCGTGGTAAAAGGCAAAGCTCGCGACGTCGGATCCTCGTCCGCCGAGGAAGGTATGGTCTGGAATCTCCAGCTTCACGACCGGCCGCTGTTTGTTGAAGTCGCGGATGTCGCCGACAGGGAACGCATCAGCGCTAACGGACGCGAACTTGTCACCCAACGGCTTGAGGACAATCGGATGCTGGTTGCTGCCGCCGATCTCATCGTACCAGCGCTCAGCGCTGTGCCTCTCCGTTCGATGCCTGGGGAGCCCGCCGTGATCTTGTCGCCCATTCGAGTCAGCCGCCGGGAAATCGAAAATGAGAATTTGCGCCTTCGCGTCGATGGCGATGGATCGCTCGCTTCGGTCTACGACAAATCCTACGGGCGAGAAATCTTGGCCGACCGAGGAAATCAGATCTGGTTATTTACGGATATTCCTCGGCAGTTCGACGCCTGGGATATCGACGTCTCTTATCCCGATGAGGGTTTAGAAGTTGTTGCCGAGCGCGAGCCGGAAATAGTCGAGCAAGGTCCGCTGCGAGCAGCATTGAGAGTCGTTCGTCGCCATGACAATATTGAGATTGTTCAAGACTATCGTCTCGCCACGCGCTCACGAGTCCTCGAAATTTGCACACGGGTTCGCTGGCGAGGAAGGAGACGATTTCTGCGAGCGCTTTTCCCGTTTGAGATCAGGACGCATGAAGTTTGGGCGGAGACCGCTTTTGGCGCCGTTGCTCGGCCGAACCATCGCAACACTCCGTGGGATCAAGCTCGTTTCGAAGTGCCAGCCCATCGTTGGGTAGATCTGAGTGAGCCAAGTTATGGGGTCAGTCTGTTGAACAACGGCAAGTATGGCTATAGCGCACAAGGAAACGTCTTAGGAATTAGCCTGCTGCGTTCCCCGATTTATCCCGATCCCTATGCGGACGAAGGCGACCACGAATTCGTTTACGCGGTCCATCCGCATGGCGGCGACTGGCGAAACGGGACTGTACAAGCAGCTGAGGATATGCATTGTCCGCTAACGGTGACCCCCGCAGCCGAAACGCCCGTCCACCCCTCGCTTTTTCGGTTTAAGGCCAATTCGCTTAAATTCGCGTGCCTGAAAAAGGCCGAGGATTCTGACGATGTAATTTTGCGGCTTTATGAGCCTTACGGAAACCGTGGCCAAACCACTCTGGAGACCGCGCTCCCGCTGAGAAAAGCTGCGATCGTCAATATTTTGGAGGAACAAGCCGATGCTCTCGTGGTCGAAGACGAGCAGCGAATCAGCGTGTCATTCACACCCTTCCAGGTAATTTCGCTTAGATTAACTTTTGCGCCCGCAAATTGAAACCGCGAATAGACGCAAATAGACACGAATAATTCGGTAGGATGCGCTCCCGACTTCGCCCGGCGTCTGCCCACGCGCGTCAACTTAAGGGCTAGGATTGTACGGTGAGGTCCTTGCGGGACTGATTTTCTCTAACCACCAATGGACCTGCACAATCCAGATGGCGAGCCCTTAAGTTGACGCGCATGGGCGGCTGCCGGATCGCGGCCAGCTCTGCGATGTTTTCGAGCCGAAGCGCTAGGGCGCGCCAACGTTTCCTCCATGGCTTTAGCGACGGAAGCTTGCGCGCCCACCGCTACCGATGTCCTGACCACACCTCGGCTATCGGCTATTGGCTATCCACGCTCCGCGCTCCGCGCGGCAACTATTTGTGAAGTCTGCGCAATGGATCTTGGCGTTGTGCCGGCGTTCTGGCACAATCCGGCCCTTCTAACCGTATCGAGCTGCATGTTGGTCCGGTCAGGAATGTGACGAGCTCAAAATCCGATGCCCCCCAAACTTGGTCCTAAAAAACATTCAGGAATCGGTCGTAGGAAATGGCTTCTTCTTGCCAGGATTCGCCTCGGGGAAGCCTCTGACACGATTTGAAAATGAATCTAATTTTTATTCGTCCGCCTTGCTCAACCGCACTCGGTACTGTCGTGGTTTGCGCGCTCCTGGTTGTGGGCTGCAAAAAAGAAAAGACCACTGTCGCGCCCATCCAGACGATCGAAGTGACCGCGGTGAAGGTTGAGCCGCATGATGTGCCGATCACATTCGAATGGGTCGCCCAGACGGAGAGCTCGCGACAGGTCGAAATTCGAGCCCGTGTCGAGGGCATTTTGGAAAAGCGGGTCTACAAGGAGGGTGCGGTCGTCCAGGAAGGTCAAGTGATGTTTGAGATGGAGCGCAAACCATTCGAGGCGCGGCTCGACGCGGCCAAGGCAGAGCTTGGTCAACAGGACGCACGCCTGGCCAATGCGCGGCAAACGCTCGAGCGAATGCAGGACCTCTCGGAAAAGAATGTGGTTAGTCGCCAGGTCCTCGATGACGCCACCAACTCGGAACGGGGGGCGGCAGCGGCAGTCGAGGCTGCCAAAGCCAAGGTCGCGGAAGCAGAGCTCAATCTTGGTTACACGATCATCCGCGCACCGATCACTGGATTGTCATCGTTCGCGACCAAGCACGACGGCAGCTACATCGGCGCCGGGGCAGACAGTATGCTGACTTACGTTGCTGCACTCGATCCGATGCGGATCAACTTTAGCATATCTGAGAATCAGGTGTTGCGAATCCGGGAAGAGGTCAAAGCCGGCCGGCTCGTCGCGCCGTCAGATAATTCCTTCGATGTGGAAATAGTACTGGGCGATGGGACGGTCCATCCGAAAAGAGGCGAACTCACATTTTCGGATCTGGCCTTCAGTCGCGAGACCGGGACCTTTCTGGTGAGAGCTGAAGTGCCCAACCCAGAGGGCGACCTGCGCCCCGGTCAATTTGTGCGCGCCCGCCTCCTCGGTGCAGTGCGCCCCAAAGCCATCCTCGTACCCAAGCGGGCGGTGCTTCAAGGTGCTCAAGGGAGCTTTGTGTGGGTTGTGGGGACGGATGGGAAAGCGGAGCTGCGCCCGCTTGAGCTCGGTGACTGGCATGGTGACGATTGGTTTGTTAACGAAGGATTACAAGGTGGCGAGATGGTGGTGGTCGACGGAGGCATCAAGATCCAGCCCGGTGCGACACTCAAGGTTCTC
>WNFR01009840.1_pt1 | contig 11280 bp, 11 predicted proteins | sample 5400221 | NCBI WGS metagenome assembly WNFR01 (sample SAMN13153357, study PRJNA577476) | soil metagenome | isolation source: 40 cm soil under Madrone tree | place: USA:California | collected 2016-06-14 | reverse complement strand
ACCGGACATATGCACGGCATTTGAGCTGATGGAAAAATGCTGAGGCGGCAAACCCATTGGGGACCCTGGAAATCCTGTTGTAAAACAGAGAAGCCGCGAAGTAGGCGCTTCGCGAGCCGATTTCCAGGAGGTCACCCAAAAGGTGAAGAACAAGAAAAAGCATAGCGACAAACTCTGCGGCAAGCAAGGCTTTCCAACAGATAGCGCGGAACCCAATAAAATTGCTGCTTCCACCCACTTTGACTTCGAGGGTAAGAATCTGACTCCCTACGGTGGCCTGTTTCCGGTGGCCACGATGTTAGAGAAACTGGGCTTGCAAAAGCTGGTCGACGAAACCCTGACGATAAAGCGTATCCCGCGCGCCATGACCATCTATCAATTCGTGCTGGGGATGGTGTTGGCCATCTACGTGGGGTTCGCCCGCCTCAATCACATTCGTTTTGTGGCCCAGGATCCGATGTTGACCGGGATCCTGAAGGTGAGCGGGTTGCCGGGGCAGAGCACGTTCTGGCGGTTTCTCGCGTCGCTGAACCTGAACGTGGCCGGGCAACTGTTGCAGCTGCAGCGCATCCTGCGTGAACGGGTGTGGGCAGCGGCCCACGTGGGGCTGAAGTCGATCACGCTGGACACCGACACCACGGTACACACGCTGTAGGGCCGGCAGATGGGTGCCCGCAAGAGTTATAACCCGAAAAACAAAGGCAAGAAAAGCTTTCAGCCCATTCTCACTTTTATGGCCGAAACCCACGAGTACGTTTGGGGAGAATTGCGCAATGGCGACCGGCCCGATGGAAAGCAGATCGCGCGCCATCTGCACGGTGTCTTCGCGGCCTTGCCCCAATGCGTCGAGACGATCTTGGCGCGGGCGGATGCCGGCTTTTATGGTTGGGAGGCCGTCGCAGCCTACGAAAAAGCTGAGGCACACTTCATCATCGTGGCCCACAAGACCTCGCGTCTGCTCGAACGACTGCAAACTGCCGACTGGAAGCCCTCGCCCAAGACCGACGCCGATGAGCAGTGCGAATTCCGCTATCAGCCAGAGGACTGGGGCCAGGCCTACCGCTTTGTCGCCTTGCGCTACAAGAAGAAGGAGGAGAAGACGAACCCGCAAGAGCGCGAGCAGTATCAGCTCTTCGACACCCCGCAGTACACCTATCGGGTGTTCGTGACCGACATGGAGCGGGCCATTGATCTGCTGGTGTGGTTCTACAACCAGCGGGCTGGGGCGGAGAACCTGATCAAGGAAGCCAATAACGATGCCGGATTGGCGGCGCATCCTTCCGGTCGCTGGACCACCAACTGCGTACATTTTCAGCTGGTGATGGTGGCCTACAACCTGAATTGCGGGTTGCTGCTGTTCCAGCGAGAAGAGGGAGTGTCCGTGGACCAACTGGAGCATACCCGGTTGGCCACGGCGCGTTTGCGTTTTCTGTTTGTGGCCGCCAAGATCTGGAAGCACTCCGGGCGGGTTGGCATCAGTTACAGCGACCAATATGCAGAGCGAGGATTGTTTCAGCGGTTGATGAAACGACTTCGTGAGATCGCGACTGGGCCAGCAGCTTTCTTGCCGGTCCTCGCCACGCCGCTGTCCAGCTGAATCGCGCATAGGATTCTATGCACGACCAACCCAGAAAACACAGACCCTTACCGCGAAGGAGCATAGAAGCCTTACCGCGAAGGAGCATAGAAGTCGAGAGAAGAAGGAAACTCAGCCGACATTCCAGACACGAACTAGCAGAAACGATGGGGGCTAGAGTTCAGCAGACAGCCTCACACAAGGCTCAGTTCTGTGCATAAGTCAGGTGACAACGCCCAACTATAGTTTATTCGTTGATCAGCCGCGGTGGGACGACCTCCACAGCCTCAAGCGGATTGCCATCGTGCATGAAGAGTTTCTGCGCGAAGGCCTGCCCGCTGCCCTGCACCTCAATGCACGCACCGACCGGGACTGGGACCGATGGAGAGACTACATCGCGGCGCGGCCGGAAGTTACCCATGTCGCCTTTGAGTTCGCCACCGGAGCCGGCTGGGCGCTTCGAACAGACTGGCACGTGAAAAAGCTTGTCGCATTGGCTACCGCCGTCGGGCGACCGCTGCACCTGATTATGAGTGGCGGCGCCAAGCTGCTGCCGGTTCTTATGAGAGCCTTCGCCGACATTACCCTCTTGGAAACCTCGGTGTTTATGAAGACCGCGTCCCGGCAACGCGCTTTCCTGTCCGCACCGGGCGTCGTGAGCTGGCGGTCGTCGCGGACGAAAAAGGCCGAGACAGTTGATTCTCTTCTCACGGAAAATTGGCAGGTCGTCGCGGCCGCTTTCGCCGGGCCGCTTACCCAAAGACTTCTGTCACTGTAGGCATGCGGATGATCGCACCCGCGGAACCGCTCACATTCAGCGACGTTGACGGATTGGGTTTTGCGGCGGCCAGTGGCGCGCTCGACGCCGCGCAACAGGCTGCGCCCTATGTTCCCCTTAGCCTTGGGCCCCTGCTTGAACTCGTCTACCTCGTGGCCGGCGGCCGATTGCCCTCCCCTCCAGGGAATTGGATAGTGGAAAACGGTGCAGGTCCGATGATCGCTGCGCTTCAACAAAACCGCGAGGAGTGGGTAAGTGCCGACAATCGCCGAACCGGTTTCATCCGGGCACTCCGAAGCGGCCCGGATTGTGACGCACGGCTCGCCGCGTTTCTGATGTATGCCAAGAAAGCGGCTACCGATGTAGCGCGTCTGCCAGGCACAACGCCGGGGCAACTCGCCGCAGCCATGGGAGAACTGGAAAGCAACATCCATGAGCATTCCGACTCTCCTGCGACAGGCATCCTCGCTTACCGGGCCGCGCCGGGCGTTTTTGAATTTGTCGCGGCAGATCGTGGAATTGGCGTGCTCAGAAGCCTGCAACTCTGCACAACGTACGCGGATTTGCCCGATCATGGAAAAGCGCTTCAAGCCGCCGTCTCGGACGGAACTTCGCGCTTTGGAGCCGACAACGGACGAGGTCATGGCTTTCGTCCGATCTTTCTCGTTCTTATTAATTTGTACGCCTCTCTTCGATTCAAATCAGGCGATTATGCTCTGCTCATGGATGGCACGACACCCGAGCTGGCAACAGCGCAGGTAACTCAGAAACCGGTTATTGACGGTTTCTTCGCCAGCGTTCGCTGCCACAATGGCCCGGCTGCTCAGGGGGCGAACTAGGATGATAGAGTGCGCCCTCCTTGCTTCCGTGAACAGGCTCGCCATTCCTCTCCGGCATGACATCGACGTTGCCATCGACGGCCTGATAGTTCGCCGCCTTCGGCACGGCCCGAGAATCGTTGATGCAAGCCTCGTCCCGTTCAGGGCTCGTGGCGCTACCTGTCGCCGCATTCTTGCCGTCGCCGAAGGAAACAAATTCGTTGTCGAGCTGGCGAATTTTACCGATGCTTACGAGGCAGATATCACCGGAGTCGTTCGGGCTAAAGAGGCGGTCATCGCAGACGGGCAACTCAGTCTCGAAACCGCCCGGTTTCGCTTGTCCACCCAGCCCTTGTCGGATGTTGCGAACCTTCGTGAACAAATCCGCACGTCCTGGGAACAAGGGATCAGTTACCGGCCAGAACTTACTGATCCGGACGGCAACATCCGCCAGAAAGGACTGAGACTTCCGCAAAGAGGGGCACTGCACGCCATCGATTCGCATTGGACTCTGGAGAAAAATGCCGCGCTTGTCGTCATGCCGACAGGGACCGGAAAAACTGAAGTGATGATCGCCGCATCCATCAGTTCCGCTGCCAATCGCGTCCTCGTTATTGTTCCTACGGACGCCCTGCGGCAGCAAACGGGCGAAAAATTCTTGTCTTATGGACTGCTCAAGAGCATTGGGACTATCGGCGATTTGCCCAATCCCATAGTCGGAACTCTATCTTCGAAGCCAAGCCGCACTCATTTCGATCCCATCAAGGCCTGCAACATCCTCGTGACGACGATGAGTTCCATCGGACTCGCGGACGCCGATGTCCAGAAGGATTTCGCAGGGCTATTCAGCCATGTCTTCTTCGATGAAGCCCATCATATGGAAGCGGTTACCTGGAAGCGGTTCAGGGAATACTGCGAGCTACTACACACATTATTGTTCACAGCCACGCCGTTCAGGGAAGACGGTAAGGCAATTGAAGGCAAAATCATCTACGATTTTCCCCTAAGCAAGGCTCAGGAGCATGATTACTTCAAGAAAATTCATTTCGTGGAGGTATTCGAGCCCGACGCAAGGCGCGCAGACCGGGAAGTTGCCGCCGCCGCCGTGGGAAGGCTCAGAGAGGACCTGAATAACGGATACGATCACATTCTGCTTGCCCGCGCTTCGACTATCGAGAGGGCCGAGAATCTCTTCAATTCGATCTACACGACGTCTTACAGGGATCTGAACCCGGTACTCGTTCACAGTCGAACCAAGAAAAGGCGAGCGGTGCTGGATGCAATACGCAATGGGCAGAACCGGATCGTTGTCTGCGTGGACATGTTCGGAGAGGGTTTTGATCTACCTAACCTGAAGGTCGCAGCACTCCACAATGTCCATAAGAGCCTGGGCGTCACCCTTCAATTCATTGGCCGCTTTGCCCGCACCGGCGGCCGTGTCGGACCGGCAACGTTTGTTGCAAATACTGCCGAAGACGGTGTGCCTGAAGCGCTTGAAAGTCTCTATCGCGAAGACGCGGACTGGAATTTGCTTCTCGCGGACCTTAGCTATGACGCCATCAACCCGCAGGCGGAACTCTCAAGGCTCGTTGACAATTTGGAGCCCGCGGCGCAGGAGAATGAAGATCGGGATCAAGCCACGCCTGAGATTTCGGCCATTGCGCTCAGACCGAAAATAAGCGGACAGGTGTATCGTACGACGGAGTTCCATCCGCATCGCTATGGCAAAGCGTTCACCGCCAAACAGCATATCTATCATCCCAAGATCAGCCGCCGCGACAATCTCCTGATCTTGGTGGTAAACCAGCAAGAGAGTCTCGACTGGACCGATTCCCGCGACATTGCGACTGATAGCTGGGACCTCTATATCGCCTATTTTGATCCGCAAAGAAATTTGCTGCACCTCCATAGCTCACGCAAAGGAAATGCGACCGGGGCTCTGGCAGAAGCAATTTCGAAAGAGCCGATTCTGATTAATGGAGAAGAAACCTTCAAGGCATTCAGTGGCCTAAAGCGCCTCACGCTTTATAGCGTGGGACTCTCCAGTCGCAGCAAAAATGTCCGATATCAGCTCTATGCCGGGCTCGATGTTCGAAACGCCATTGATCCCATTCAGCAGCAGGACAAAATGAAGTCAAACATTACCGGGCTAGGCTACGAGGATGGCAAGAGGCGTACCGTCGGCTGTTCACGAAAGGGGAAAATCTGGTCGATGTCATCCGGGTCCATCGCAATCTGGAAATCGTGGTGCGACCAAGTCGGCACCAAACTATCCAATCCCAATGCTCAGCCCAACGATTTTCTAAAATATACATTAATACCCTCCGCCATCAACGAGCTGCCGGAAAGTCCGGCTCTCATGGTCGACTGGCCGGACCAGCTCTTCGAGTTCTCGAACTTTCGTTTTCAGGTGCACACGCCCGAGGCAAGCTACGACTTCCATGACTGCCAGTTGGATATTTTGGAATGGGGGAACCGCCAGTCATTTACCTTTGCGCTCAGCGCCGGCGACGATGTGCGAACCTGCCTCGCCCTTGGCATCGAGCCTCACCGCGATGAGCACGGAGAGCGGGAGAGCACCTATCGCGTGCGCCACGTCAGCGGACAGCGCGTTGAGATCCAGGCCGCCGGTCAGCGATGGCCTGATGTTGCGTTCTTCGAGGAAAATCCGCCGCTTGTGCGGTTGGCCGATGGGTCGCAGCTTTCTGGAAACATCCTTCTAAGGCCTCACGAAAACTTGCCTGATACGTTCGACCGCGGCCTTATCAGGACGCTCGATTGGTCAGGGGTCGATTTTTCCAAGGAGAGCCGGTGGAAAGATGGTCAGTTTCGTGAAAACTCCATACAAGACCGGTTTATTCATCATCTTGAAGAAGGTCTGGCGACTTTCATCATCGACGATGACGATCAAGGCGAGAGCGCGGATGTGGTATCGATCGAGGAGAATACCGATACGATTGTCGTCAATTTCTGGCACTGCAAATATGCTGGCGGCGCAACGCCGGGCGCACGTGCTGATGATCTGTATGTCGTCTGTGGACAAGCACAAAAGTCCGCCAAGTGGACATGGAGTTTCGAGAATCTCGTCAAGCATTTGCTGATTCGCGAAAACGAGCATCGCCGCGGCCGCCCGACGCGCTTCATCCGGGGTTCAACCCATGAACTGGTCACACTGCGGAAAAGCGCTCGTCGGAAGTTCGTGAGTTTCAGGATCGGAATCGTCCAACCGGGCTTCTCAAAGGCAAATGCGCCGGCCGAACACCTCGCCATAATTGGCGCAACAAATGGCTTCATTCAATGCATCACCGATCAGCCTCTGATTGTTTACGCTAGCAATTAACCTCTGGATTCGCTAGACCCCAGCACTGACCTGTAGGCGAACAAATGGCGAATATGATAAATTGCCATAGTGGCTCCTAAAGCCTGCACCGTCGTTGTCCATGATCTGAACGACACTGCGCACCAGCTCGACGTGACGGCGGAAACGCTCTACGAAGCCTCGCCCAGGCCCTCGCCATGGTGCGAGGGCACGATTGGGTCGGCGACATCGGCAAGGGCCTGACAAGCGTCACCGTAAAAGTCCGGAATCCCGAGGTTACGCCCATCGTCAAGATTCAGGATTTTGAAAACTGGCTGAACAGGGGCTGCAAGAGCCCGGCAGACATGGTGCTGAAGACGAGGTTGCGGCACATGCTGGGAATGCACAAACAATAATAAGGAAGACAATGAAAAGCGCGGCGCGGTCATGATGGCCATAGCGACGATCAGCAGCAGCATAACCATGGCGATGACCAGCATGACGATGACGATCACCGCCGCCTCCGCCGCCGCTGGCACCGACGACGACGGCACCGGCACCGCCGTTGGAGACGCCATCAGCACCATAGACCGGACAAAGACTGCGGTTGCCGTACATATCTGGGATGGGGAAAGCAATAATTAAGGAGATCCAATGGGGTGGGCCGGAGACTTGCGGCGGGAACTGAGCGTTCGAGGCCAGCAGATTGCTGCCATGAATGGCTCGCTTCACGCATTGACCGCGGGCGAGATGCCCAGCGTCATCTTCGGACGCAACGAAAACCGGCAGCATGGAAATTTTTATCCCGCCTCCTGGCGCAACATTTGCGCTAATCTGGAATGGGCGCACCGCCTGGCCAAGGTCCATACCGGCTCGCGCAGCGCACGGCCCCAAGCCGCCTGGCGATGGAGGGAACTGGATTGCGCGAACAGCTCGGACGCGTTGCTCATGAATATCTTTTGCTGCCGTCGAACGCTCAGAGACCCTGCTCTGAGTTCCATGCTGGGAGTGCCTTCCGGGCTCGTGCCGCAGTTTGGATTCAGGCCAGGAATTCCTCTCCGCAGCGGCAGGACGGACCGCACCGAGATCGACATGAAACTCGGAGGCCTCATGGTGGAGGCCAAGCTCACGGAGACGGATTTCCAAACGGCGCCCGCAAGAATGATTGAGAGGTATCGGGACCTGGCGGAAGTTTTCGATCCGGGAGAACTGATGGCGGGCGATGTCGTCCGCGGTTACCAGTTGATCCGCGGCGTGCTCGCCGCTCATGCGACAGGCGGATCGTTCTGCGTTTTGTGCGATGCACAGCGCCCTGATCTGATCGAGAACTGGTATTCGGTCATACGGGCAGTCAGAAACTGCGTTCTGCGCTGCCGGCTGCAATTGCTGACCTGGCAGGAACTGACCGCCGTGCTGCCCAGGTCCCTGCAGAAATTCCTGGCGGCGAAATACGGTATCTCACCCTGAACCGCTGATCTGGCCGCTTTCCCTCCGCGCCACACTAGGGGAACAACACGTCTGTTTCGGTCGACGAAGTTTTACAAAGAACCAAAATTTCCTTGGCGTGATCGTCCAATCGCGACAATGGTTGGTGCCACGCTCCTGTGCGTACGAAGCGCGTCCAAACAAGCTCCAATCCGAGACGTTGACACAGACTCTCGATTTCTTCTTTGGTGTAACGCCTGTCTCGAACCAGCAACTCTTCCGGTAATTCCGCCCCCTCGGCGAATTGTTCCTTCCTGTAAACGATTCTTGTTTTATGGTCAATAAGGTAGTGATCCGGGTCAAATACGTTTCCCGTTTTCTCCATCGCATCGCTTGGACGGAGTGTGAGTAGCTTGTCTGGTTCCAAATCGATCGAGAACCAATGTTTGGCTCTGCGCTCGGTGAGTTCCATATTCATCACGGACAACAAAACATATCCGCCGGGTTTGATATGACGCACCAGGTTCTTCAAAACTTGAGAGTTGTCGTGGTCGTCTGCATAGCTCCCGACTACGTCGTAGAGGCAGATACCGACATCAAACATCTCCTCGATTTCAACATCACGGCAGTCTGCAAGGTCAAATGTCACGTTGTTCAACGACTGAGAAGAAGCCTCGCTCCGTGCAATCGCAATGAATGATTCAAGATAGTCGACGCCGACGACCCTGGCACCGAGCTTGGCAAGGCCGATAGCGTGCCGGCCAGATCCGCAGCCAAAGTCCAAAACCGAGCTGCGGTCATGAATCGAGCAATTGTCGACGACAAATCTGACTTCCGAGTCCGTGTGTTTCGCCCACGGGTGCTGCCCCACCATTCGGGAGTAAGCGTGCTTGGTGACGGCGTCTGATGCAAGAAGCATTTGCTCGATTTCCTTCCTCGTGAGTTCAATCTGTTGCTGATCGCGGAATGTGAAAGCGAACCACTCCCAACCTTCTTGCAGTGGGCCCATACTCCAGGGTTTGTTCGCGTTTTGGGCACTGAGCAACATGTCCTGAAGACCTGAGTGGTCGAGAAAAAACGCAGTGTTCACGCGTGATTCGCACGTCGTGATGATAGTTGGAGTCGACGGCTCGACGTAAGGTACTACACGGATGCCAAGACTTGTTATCACGTCTCGGTGCTCGACGATTCGTGCCGGCGAGCATCTCCTGCGAGTGGCTTTCTCCAGGGCTCGTATCGCGAAGGGGTTTGCAGTAATCAGCCCCCAAGCGAAGTGGTCCGTGAACTGCCAAATGGTGAACAAAAGAGTCTTGCCCACATCCGAGCGACGGTGTTCTTCATGAACGACGAGCTGTGTGACCCATGACACCATGCCGTAATCCGCCAGATGAGTTTGAACGGCAATCGCGTAGCCGATCAATTTGCCAAATGCGGTTGCCCAGACTACTCGGGAATGCGGGGCGAGAGCCAGCTCTTCCGGATTCTCTCGGGGGTGAGCTTAACGGGCTGACCAGGGTGAAGACCTTGGTTGCCCCAGATTCCGTATTGCGTCGAATAGAGGTCAGCCATGCTCTCGACGAGCTCTGGAGGTGCTAGGCCACCGGGAATCCACTTGTATTGGTACATAAGACGGGGCGAATCGCTACTCGGCTTGTCCAAAGATGATACCGCAGGCCGACCTCGACTTCGCGCGGACCTTCGCCAAAAGTCTCTACCCAGCGTGATCTCTCTCGCGCTGCCTCCGTCATTGGTCTCTCTCCATCGTTCTAGTTCTCAGAACTTCGCGGAGTGTGCAGTTTTCTTGCTTTCGCTTTTTCGACATCTCCAGACGGTCCATTCCTACAAAAACAGACGATGTCAGCGGAGAGCTGACTGGCTGTCGGCAACTGAGTTTTGTGGACCCGTGCGGGGCTTTTGTAGAGCTTTGTGTGCTGAATGTGTGCGGGAACTGAGATTAAGTAATAGCACGCCACGCTCGGCCGCGATCATCGGTGCATAGTTGGTGAACAATTCATTGCAAATGAGATGTCCGGCGCAAATGAGAGACGCTAACGGAAAACAAGAGCGTGAAAATCGGTGAGCATGATCGTGGCAGCTAAAATTAGCAAACCGTCGGGGGCCTTTCCCACGTTCAATAGCCCTCAAGTATCAATTCCATCCGCCAAAGTCTTGGACGTTTTTCGCGGTTGAGTCTAGCTTAATTTCAACGCAGGCGTTCGGATGCGAGGGTGCATGAACAGTGATGGAAAGGTATCTGAATGCGCCGAACAGTGCTCAATAAACGAGAACCTCTTGACGGCGGATGAAGTTGCCGGAATTCTGTGTGTCCCAAAGAGCTGGGTCTATTCACACCTGAGTGAGCTTCCAACTATCCGACTAGGCCGTTACGTGCGCTTCAAGCGTTCTGATGTTGACCGTTTTCTTGAAGGGCGCGGATCTTGCCAATGAGTCTGGTTGGTGCTACTCACAGATCACGGTTGAAGCACCACGGAAAGGAAATCGTGGTGCGAACGCGACACCAAAGGCCCCGCGTACAGGACCGCGGAACCAAATGGAGAATTTGCTATTGGGACTACCGTTCCAGGAAGCGAACTGGCCGTACCAAGAGCTGGGCGAAGAGCTTGGTTCCCACCAGGACCGAAGCACAATGCAATGCTTATTATAGCTGACCAGTTCATGGAAATTCCGAACGAACGGAACAATGAACCTCAACATTTTCCTGGTGGGGAAGAAACGCTCGCAGGTCTAGTGGCGATTTGCAGGGAAAAGATGTGGCCGTTGCTGAAGAATTCGACACGCATCAGCTACGACTTTCATCTCGATACCTACATTTTGCCAAGATGGGGTTCGATGAGACTCACGAAATTGAGAACCATCGAACTTCAAGATTTCTTCAACTCTTTTTCTCCTCGGCTTGCGTCCAAAACGATCCGCAATATGCACGCTTGCTTGCGAGCAGTATTCAGTCAGGGAAAAGCGTGGGAATTAGTACGCATTAATCCCGCGCAAGGTGTCCGGTTGCCACGCAAGAAGGCACGGAAGCCTCCGGTTGTACTCGCAAAGCAAGATATACGCCGTGTGATCGAAGCGCTACCAGAACCCACAAAATCCATCGTTACGCTGGTGGTAGTGGGCTCTCTGCGGATCGGGGAGGTTGCAGCTTTGCGTTGGGAGAGAATTCACCCGGACCGAATCGAGGTCGTAGAGCGTTTCTACGAAGGCGAGTTCGACGATACCAAAACCGATGCTGGACGCCGGAGTATCCCACTTGATTCTTTCGGAATCTTGCGTGGTGTTCTGGATGCAGGGTGGCAGCGGTCAAAATATCGAAATCCGGGAGACCTGGTTTTCACCAACGCACGTGGAGGACCGGTGAATCGGCAGA
>WNFR01007233.1_pt1 | contig 11280 bp, 10 predicted proteins | sample 5400221 | NCBI WGS metagenome assembly WNFR01 (sample SAMN13153357, study PRJNA577476) | soil metagenome | isolation source: 40 cm soil under Madrone tree | place: USA:California | collected 2016-06-14 | reverse complement strand
CACGATCGCCGTCAACGCCTGGAACCTGCTCAACGTCACCACACGCCAAACCGCCGGCTCATAAAACTGACCGACCCAAGCGCGACCGCGCGAGCGTTGCAAGCAAACCGCTCCGCCGGGCGCCATCGCGACCCTCGGAGGCTGATTCACGACGGCATGCGCACGCCAGCGCACCTGCAGGCGTGCGTGATCCGCCGGAAGCCGACGAGCTAGCCCGCACGCGGGCTTAGGTGAGATCCCGCCGACGAGCTGGCACCTTCCTGTTTGTCATCGTCGCCCTGCTTCTCGACGCGCGGACGCGCTACGCGCCTTCCGGCCCGGGAGCGAGTTCCGCGGCGTAGCGCCGGATCTCGTCCAGCGCCGTCATTCGGCTCTCGGCGGCGGCGGCGGCCATCCCGGCGAGGAACGAGGCGAGCGGCGCGGTCGTCCGGTCGCCGGTGCCGTGGGCGGTCACTGCGGCGAGCGCGAGTATTGACTCGATCTCGCCTGGGGTGAGCGGCGTGGTGCCGATGTGCTCGGCGAGCGCGCTGATGAGCTCGTTTCTTGCGGCTGCCATCTCTGCGGTCTCCTCTCGTCGCATCGCTGGTGTCGCGCGGTGCCTTACCTGCTGCTGGCGATCGTACGGTCTCTCCATGAGGACAATCGCTGCGCCGGCTTGGGTCTGTGCCAGGCGTCCTGCCGACTTGGAAGCGGACTACGCTTCGTTTGTCGTGGCGGAGGGGATCGGCGATCAGGGTGCCGAGCAAAGCGGGCGAATGCAGGCGGAACTCGGTCGCCTCCTCGCCGCCGCCGCCGGCTACCAGGTGGCAAGCGACGGGACGCACCTCGGTGACTCAACCACGTGCGGTACGAGCGCTACGCCGACCACCCAGACGAGATCGTCGTTTGCCGGAGCGCCGTCTTCCCGAGGCGTCGCCGCGCCCTTCCCTTCAGTGCGGTCGAGACAGCAAGTGCACGGGAAAGGACGGTCGTCCTGCGCCTCGACCGGAGCGCGCTCGAGCGTTCGAGGCCGGTCTGAGCGTCGTACGTGTGAAGAGGACGGTTTCCGAGGAGGTTGAACTCGAAAGGAACGGCGCCATGGCTGGAGCAATCGATCCGCTCGGACAAAGAAAGAACGCACTGGATGCTTTTCTCGAGACGAAGGTCGCGGAGGGCTTCCGGGTTGAAACGCACACCGACACGCACGCGATCATCATCGTGGGCGGCCACCGCAAACCGCTCTGGAGCCGCTTCCGCAAGCACGGCGCCGGCAGCCGCTACGTGGTATCGGTCGACGAGCGGGGCGAGGTGACGATGATCCCCGCCGAGCCGAAGCGAAATTAGATTCGACCCCCGCCGGCGGCCACGATTTTCTTACTCGCCGATCGAGAGTTCGTACTGCGACTTGGCGAAGCTGCCGCCCGGCGCGTACTCCAGCGTTCGCGCCACGTCGAGGAGCACGGCCATGGCGTCCGCTCGGGCGTGACGGTGCCCGTCCCCACCGTCACGCGCGCAGCGCGAGCCCGCTCCAGTAGACCGAGTCACGAGATGTCAAGCACGTTCACCAGGCACCGTCAATGAGACCCAACGACCGGAGGAGAGAGCCGCACTCCGCCGCACTTTTTGGCTCGGGGTCTCGCAGGCCAGAATCGCGGCGTCGTACTTCCCGCATTCTGCGACGGTGGACGCCAGGGACTGTCTGGTGCGAGGGGAGGCGGCCCGCGACCGCGGTGCATCGCAAATGCGCTGTCCGCTTGTCCACGAATACAGCCTCGCCGCACCCGAATTTGCGCATCCTTCACGGAGCCTGCGAGTTACAGTTGTGCGGTGCAGCACAACGTGTTCGAGGCGTCGCACCGGTTGTTCAGCTGGTGCGACGCGAAGATGGCGATCCGGGAACGACTCTGTCACACGGCGGCGCTGGGAATGCCCCTGCCCGCGCTCGAGTTGCACCGCGCGTCGATGCCTGAGCCCCCGCCGGACCAGCCCCCCACCGAGGGCGAACGAACCTAGACAGCCTCCACGAAGAGCTCGCCCGTTTCGATCGGGTTGTTCAACGGGTCTCGGCTCCACTCGAACCAGCCGCCGTCGTAGACGGCGATTCGCCGCCATCCCATCAGGTACGCGTAGAACCACGTCTCGCTCGCCCGCCACCCAGTGCCGCAATAGAAGGCGACCCGCTTCTCGGGCGTGATGCCGGCCTGCTCCCAGTTCGCGGCGATCTCCGGGTAGGGACGCATCGTGTTGTCGATCGTGCGGTAATGCTGCATGTGGTAGGCGTCACTGCCACAGTTGCCCCATACGTCGCCGGCGATCCTCCCGGCAGGCGCGATGTAGTTGTAGCCGCTGCTTTTGCCGATGTGCTCGTTCCATGTGCGAACGCTGACGAGCGCAGCGTTATGCGGGTCGGAGAGGATCTCCTTGGCTTCGTCGAGGTCGACGATCGCCTGCGGACGTGAAGGGATCCTTCGGTCGAACGATGCGTCCGGTACGGGCTCGCGCAAGGTGGTCTCGACCGGCTTGCCGCCCTGGACCCACGCGTCGTAACCACCATCAAGCAGCCGGATGTCGTCGACGCCCGCGTAATACAGGATCAGCGCCGCGCGGGTCGCCGCGATCTGCCCGGCTCGCCGCCCAGGCCACTTCTCGTCGGCGTGGCCTTCGGTGTCACGACCGTAGAGGATGACCGTGGCCTCGCGTGTGATGCCGAGCTTGCGCAACGCCGCCTCGAGCTCCTCTGGCGAGCGGCGGTTCCAGTCGGCCGGGTCTTCGAGCAGATTGGTGTCGAGGTAGAACGCACCTGGAAGGTGGCCCTCCTCGTACTCCTCCGGCACGCCGAAGTTGACGTGAAAGAGCCGGTAGCTCGCTACGGGCGCTGCTTCGGGCCGGCCGCCCTGGAGCAGCTCCCACAGCCAGTCGGGGTGCACGAGCTTGTCGTAGTGCTGAAGACGCTCGAGAGTCAGCGCCGGATCGGCAGCCCACCGAGAGAATTCGAACGTGCGAACGCCCTCGTGGCCGAGGCTCGCGGCCCTGGTCGCGACCGCGGCGACGCCTTTCGGGTGGTCGCCGTAGACGACGACGTCCTTCGTCGGCACGATCCCCTTCGCCTCGAACAGCCGCTCGACCTCGTCGTCCTCGACGCTGTCAAGCCAAGAGCTCGGAAACGCGACCGCTCCGGGAACGTGCCCGCCTCGAGCTGCTCCGGGACGACGCCAGCCGTTGTAGGCGAACAGGGGCCGGGTGTCCACCACGATTTCGTCCCGCGCCGTCACCCGAGCCTCCTCGTCAAGACGTTACTTTTAGAAATATAGTGACTATGACTTGAGACGCAAGAGGCGGCGAGGTGCCCTGGCACCGAGACGGCGATGAGTCCCAGGTCGTCGATCAGCCTGCCACTGGCCGAGGCCGGCTCCGCAAACGCCTGCCCGCAGAGGTTGACGGTCCTCGGCTTCGAGCACGACGACGTCGAGGTCACGCAGGTGCCACGCCGCGGCTAGGCCCGCGAGCCCGCCGCCTACGACGACGACATCGACCACGACGTCATTCTCGCCGCTAGGGTCCCGAACATGGTCGCCCGCGAAGCGGAGTTCCCGCTCGGCGCGGCGGCGACGCTCGAAGAGCTCGAGGCCGACCCGCACCCGCTGCTGGCGCGCCTGCGCGAGCACGAGCCGGTGACGTGGCTCGCGGCGCTCAACGCATGGGTGGTAACCCGGCGCGACCTCGCGCTCGCGGTGATGCGCGACGCAGAGACGTTCACAGTCGACGATCCGCGCTTCTCGACCGGTCAGGTCGTCGGGCGCAGCATGCTCACGACCGACGGCGCCGAGCACGACCGCCATCGCGATCCGTTCGCGCGGCGCTTCCGTCTCGACGAGGTGCGAAGAACGTTCGAGGCGATCGTCGCTGCCGAGACCGACCGTCTGATCGATGCGTTCGAGCCGGCCGGGCGCGCAGAGCTCAGACGCCAGCTCGCCGGACCGCTCGCCGTCGCGGCCGTTCTCCACTCGCTCGGTCTCGGACGGGCCGACGGCGCAGAGGTCCTGGGCTGGTATGAGCGGATCGTCGCCGCCGTGACCGAGATCGAGGCTGGCCGGCCGGCGGGCGCCGACGGTGGCGAGGCGTTCAGCTCTCTGAGCGCGGCGATCGGACCGACTCTCACCGATGTCGACGGCCTCTCGCCCAGTGAGGCGGTGTCCAATGCGGCCGTGCTGATGTTCGGCGGCATCGAGACGACCGAGGCGATGATCGCCAACGCGTTGTTCCATCTCGTTTCGAACCCCGACCAGCTCGCGCTTGTTCGCGCGGATCCCGCCCTCTTGCCGGGCGCGATCGAGGAGTCGCTCCGGCTCGAGCCGGCAGCAGCTGTGATCGACCGCTATGCGACGCGCGACGTCGCGCTCGCGGGCGCACCGATCCGTGAGCGTGAGCTCGTGACCATCTCGCTCGCCGGCGCGAATCGCGACCCGGCCGTGTTCCCCGAGCCGGACCGCTTCGACGTCCGGCGCCCGAACGCGCGCCTGCAGCTCGCGTTCGCCCAGGGCCCCCACGTCTGCGTTGGCATGCACCTCGCGCGCATGGAGGCGCACACCGCCGTCGCGCGTTCGCTCGAGCGGCTGCCGGGCCTGCGCCTGGCGGAGCCGACCGCGCCGCGCGGGCTCGTCTTTCGCAAGCCGCCCGCGCTCCACGTCCGCTGGGATACTGCGCTTCATGGGTGATGACCTCTCGACGATCGGGTATATCCTCGACACGCTCGCGCACCACCGAGCGAGACGAGCCGGCTGGACGACGTGGCACGATTCGCGCGCGACGCACCGCTGGCTCATACCGTCCTGGGAGCGGCTCGAGGCGGTGCCCGAAGCGGTCGGCGTCGGGTTCTTCGGAACGCTGCGCCCTCGTGGAGCCGACACGTTTCCATCGCATCTCGAGCCGCGTGTCGCCGAACGCGCGGCGCGGCAGGGCTGGCTGCTCGCGTATCTCAACGTTCGCTTCGAGGGCCCCGTCTACGCGAACCTTGTCGTCGTCACCGAGCGCCCGGCGGTGCATGCGCTCGCCGACGATGCCGCCCACGCCGAGGCGGTCAGGCGCGCGGCAGCTTCGTACGAATCGATTCGGATCCACCGCCTCGAGCTCGCCGGCCCGCCGGCGTCGTGCCCGCCGATCGAGATCCTGGAGACGCTCCATATCGACTACAGCACGTCTCCACCGCGGCGCGAAGTACGCGCCGCGTGACGGGCGACCCGGTTCTCGTCGGCGAGCGGCCGCTCACCTTGCGCGACGTGATCGATGTTGCGCGCTTTGGGCGCAACGCTCGACTCGCGCCTGACGCGCGCGAACGGATGACGCGGAGCCGCGATGCGGTGTTCGCGATCGCGCGGCGCGGCGACGCCGTCTACGGCCTGACCCGCGGCGTCGGCGTGCGCAAGCGCGTCGTCGTTGATCCGTTCGCGGATCCGACATACGAGCGCTTGCTCGTGCTCGACCATCGCAGCGGCCAAGGCCCGCAGGTCGGCAGCGAGGTCGTGCGCGCGACGATGCTCTGCCTCGCGAACAACCTTGCGCGCGGGTACGCGGGCGTGCGGCCTGAGCTGGTCGAGCGGATCCTTGCGCGCCTCGGCAGTGAAGACCTCCCCACCATCCGGCTGTACGGCGCAACCGGGCAGGGCGACGTCGTCCCGCTGGCCGATCTTGCGTTCGAGCTCTTCCCGGGCGACGACCTCGAGGCGAAGGAAGGGTTGTCGCTCTTGAACAGCAACGCGTTCTCGACCGCCCTCGCGTGCCTCGCGCTCGATGAGGCTGACCGGCTGCTGCGTGTGCTCGTCCTCGCGGCCGCACTCGACCTCGAGGCGTTCCGGGCCAATCTCTCGACACTCGATCCTGCCGTTCCGGCGTCGCGGCCCTACCCGGGCCTCGCGTGGGCCGTCGAGGCGCTGCGCACGGCGCTCGCCGACAGCGCGCTTTGGGATGCAGCCGCCGCCCGCAACCTCCAGGACCCGCTGAGCTTTCGTAACGCAGCCCCGATCCTCGGCTCCGCACGGGAGCTGCTCGCGTTCGCGCTTGCGCAGCTGGCGATCGAGCTTTCCTCGTCGCAGGAGAATCCGATCGTCATCGCGGACGAGCAGCGGGCACTGGCGGTTCCGAACTACGAGCTCCTGCCGATCGCGGCGGCGCTCGACGTCGCCCGCATCGGCCTCGCTCCGCTGCTGAGCACGCAGCTCGAACGCCTCCTCAAGCTCCTGCAAGCGCCGTTCACGGGGCTGACCGACGGGCTCGGGCCGGCAGACGACCCGCGGCACAGCGGCCTCTCCGAGGTGACGTGGACGGCACAGGCGATCGCTACTGAGGCCCGGCTCTTAGCCGATCCGGTATCGGTCGTTACCGCCAGCTCGACGCAGGCAGAGGGGATCGAGGACCGGATCACGCTGGCACCGCTCGGGGCGCGCAGACTGCGCGAGATGGCCGCACTCGGAGACCGGCTCGCAGCTCTCGCGCTCGTCGTCTCGTGCCAAGCGATCGAGCTGCGGGGAAACATCACGCTCGGCCCGTTCGCGCGCGAGGTGTTCCACGGTGTGAGAGAGTCCGTTCCGTTCGTCGACGCAGGCCGGCGCCTGCCCGACACGCTCGAGCCGTTGATCTCCTCGATCCGCCTCGGAGCAATCGCCCGACTCGCAGTCTCGACCACCCAGCCCTGATGCCGCCCCGGCTGCCTTCGCTGATCAACGATCCGCCGCCCGCTGAGGAGCGCCTGTTTCTTACGAACGCGCGCCTGTTCGACGGCACGGGTACGGCGTCGCGTGACGGCGTCTCGGTCCTTGTCGAGTCAGGCCGCATCGCCCGCATCGACGGCGCGGCACCCGAGGGCACCACAACCGTCGATCTGGACGGACGCACGCTCATGCCGGGGCTGATCGACGCCCACTCGCACGTCGGGCTTTCGTTTGCGACGCCGTCGCCGAAGAAGGGGGCCGAGCCGCTGCTGCCGGGGACGGTGGCGCACGTGCTCGCCGCGGAGCTCCGAGAAGTGCTCCGCATGGGGATCACGACGATCCGCGACGTCGGCTCGATCGGCGACTCGGTCGTCGAGGCACGGCAGGCGATGCGCTACGGCGCCTTCGACGGGCCACGCGTGCTCACGTGCGGACGGATCGTCTCGCCTACCGGTCCGGGCGGCCGCTTCTTCGCGGGCATGTATCGCGAGGCGGATGGCCCCGACGACGTCCGCCGCGCGGTGCGCGAACAGCTGCGCTACGGCGCGGACTTCGTCAAGGTGATGACGACGGGCGCGCGCAGTGTCGAGCTCGAGGATCCGGACCCACCGCAGCTGACGCGCGATGAGCTCACGACGATCGTGGACGAGGCGCATCGGATGGGCTACCGCGTCTGCGCACACTGCGAAGGGCTTGCCGGAACCGAGCTCGCGATCGAAGAAGGCGTCGACACGATCGAGCATGGCATGTACCTGAACCAGCGTCCCGATCTGCTCGCCCGGATGGCTGCGAACGGGCAGACGCTCGTTCCCCCGTTGTCGTTCCTGCTCGGCATTCCGGCACCGGGCTCCCCGTGGTCGCCCCTCCTCGTCGAACTGGGCGAGCACAACGTCGAGCAGGCGCGACTCACCCTCCTGGCAGCGCGAGAGGCGGGCGTGCGCATCGCGATGGGGTTCGACTCCACGCCGCTTCGCTTGGCGACCAACGAGCTGCTCGCGATGATCGAGTTCGGCCTGCCAATCGAGGAGGGACTCGTGGCGGCGACGTCCGGCGGTGCCGAGGCGCTGGGCCTCTCGGCGCACGTCGGCACCGTCGAGGAGGGGAAGCTCGCCGACCTGCTCGTCGTCGACGGCGACCCGCTCGCCGACCCGCGCGTCCTGTGCGACCGCGAGCGGATCTGGCTCGTCCTCCGGCTCGGCAAGCCGGTCGCCGGATCAGCGCTCGAGCTCCAGCTCTAGGTCGAGAGTGGTGCCGATACCGAGGCTGCGCGCCTTCTCGACGAGCGCGTGGCCGAGGGCGATGTCGCTCGTGGCGAGGCCGCGATGCCAGAACAGGATGCGCTCCTCGTCGGATTCGCGCCCGGGACGCTCGCCGACGACGATCTGCGCGAGCTCTCCGTGCAGCGTCCGCTCGGTGAGGCGCCCCTGGTCGACGTGGGCGCGCAGCGCGCCGAACTCCCCCGTGCGGCACTGGGCCCAGTCGTCGACGACCACCTTGTCCATCACGTCGGTCAACGTGAGCTCAACAGCGCTCATCGTGCCGTAAGGGATGACGAGCGCGCCGGGCTCCACCCAGCGCGTGCGAAGAAGCGGATGCGGCCGCTCGAGCCGCGACGCCTCGACCATCACGTCGGCGCCCCGCAGGCACTCCTCCCAGCTCTCGGTCACGCGCACCGGCTTGCCGAGATCCTCCTCGAGACGACGTGCGAACGCCTCGCGGGACTCGGCGCGACGCGAATGGACCCGGATCTCATCGAAGTCGAAGAGATGGTCGAGCAGCCGGACGTTCCAGTAGGCGGTGCCGCGCGCGCCCACGTGACCCAGTACGCGCGCATCCGGTTTCGCGAGATGGCGCGCGCCGAGCGCCGTGAGCGCCCCCGTTCGCATGTCAGTCAGGTGCGCCGCAGAAACGATCGCGACCGGCACGCCCGTCAGCGCGTCATAGAGCATCAGCAACCCCAGCTCGGACGGAAGTCCGAGCACGTGGTTGTCGAGGTAGTCCCCGATGACCTTCACGCCCGCGAGCTCGAGCGGCGCGAGGGAGCCGCGCAGGATGTTGAAATGACCGCGGAGCGCCGCGTCCGGTTCGAGGTGGACGCGCGGCTGGAGCTGCGCCGCGCCGAGGCCCTGCGCACGCAACCCGTCCTCGACCGCTGCGACGACCTCCAGGTCGGTGAGGGCGAGACGCCTCACGTCGGCCTCGCTGAGGAAGATAAGCTCACCCGGCTGCACGGAGGGAGTAGACCACAGGTCCTGCGGCTCGACGGACTCGGCCTCACGGTCGACGACGTTGCCCGAGTCGCGCGCGACGGCGCGTCCGTCGAGCTCGCGCCGGATGCGCTTGCGCGGATGGCGGCGTCGCGCGAGGTCGTCGACCGCTATCTCGCCGAAGGGGTGCCGGCGTATGGGCTGACGACCGGGCTCGGCGCTCGCGTGGTCGAGGGGCTGTCCGACGATGCGCTCGCCGAGTTCTCGCGGCTGACCGTGCTCGGACGCGCGCATTCGGTCGGCGCGCGGCTGCCGACCGAGGTCGTGCGCGGCGCGATGCTCGTACGCGCGAACGGGCTCGCCCGCGGCAGCGCGGGCGCGAGGCCGGAAGTGGCAGAGCTGCTGGTTGCGCTGCTCGATCGCGGTGTGCACCCTGTCGTCCCGTCCATCGGCTCGGTCGGGGCCGGCGACATCGCCGTCCTCGCGCACATCGGCTTGGTGCTGATCGGCGCCGGCGAAGCGGAGCTGCACGGCAAGGTCCTCGCAGGCGACTGCGCGCTCGCCGCGGCAGGGCTCGAGCCGCTCGCGCTCGCGCCGAAGGACGGCCTCGCCGTCATCAGCTCGAATGCCGTGTCGGTTGCGTGGGCGTCGCTTGCGCTCGTCGACGGTCGCCGGACGCTCAAAGCTGCCCAGGCGGCTGCGGCGCTCTCGTTCGAAGGGTTCCGTGCGAACCTGAGCCCGCTCGACCTCCGCGTCGTCGAAGCCCGGCCCGCGCCGGGTCAAGCGGCGTGCGCAGCCGCGCTGCGCGAGTTGCTCGCAGGCGGCTCGCTCGCGCGTGACGGCGGACGCAGGCTCCAGGATCCGCTCTCGTTCCGCTGTGTGAGCCAGGTGCACGGCAGCTTCCTCACCGCACTCGAGCTGCTCGCGTCCGGGCTCGGGCCGGAGCTGAACGGATCCGGGGACAACCCGCTCGTGCTGGAGAACGAGATCGTCTCGACGGGAAACTTCTTCGTCCCAGCGCTCGCGCTCGCCGCCGATGCGATGGCGCTCGCGATCGCGCAGGTTGCGAGTCTGGCCGCAGCGCGCGTCGCCCGGCTTCTTTCCACTCCGCTGACGGACCTGCCACAGAATCTCGCGCCGCCGGGGTCGACCGGCACGGGGATGGCGCCGCTGCTGAAGATCACCGGGGCGCTCGTCGGCGAGATCGTCCATGCCGCATCGCCTGGGACCCTCGCGTCACTCGTACATCCCGACGAGAGCGTCGAGGACGCGGCGACCGGCGCGCCGCTCGCGACGTCGCGGCTGGCCGGCATGCTCGAACGCCTCAACCTCCTCACTGCAGTCGAGCTCGTCGTCGCGGCGCAGGCGGTCGACCTGGCCGGCGTGGAGGCGCTCGGCGTTGGAACTCGCACGATCCACGCCCGAGTGCGCGACGTCGCGGAGCCGCTGCTGGTCGACCGGCCTCTCGGCGGCGACGTCGAGCGCGTCGCCGCCCAGCTCGATCGCGTGGCCTAGTCGACCGCGATCCAGATCGTCTTGAGGTCCGTGTACTTCTCGAGCGCGTGCAGCGACTTGTCGCGGCCGAAGCCGGACTGTTTGAATCCGCCGAACGGAGCGCTGATGTCGCCCTTGTCGAAGCAGTTGACCCAGACGACGCCGGCGCGAATCGCGCGAGCGACGCGATGCGCGCGCGACACGTCGTTGGTCCACACCGCGGCGGCGAGACCGTAGATCGTGTCGTTCGCGACCTGGATCGCCTCCTCCTCGTCGCCGAACGCGATCGTCGAGAGGACCGGCCCGAAGATCTCCTCGCGTGCGATCCGCATCTTGTTCGAGACGGCGTCGAAGATCGTCGGCTCGACGTAGTATCCGCCGCTGTCCTCGAGCGCACGACCTCCGCCGAGGCGGAGGCTCGCGCCCTCCTCGCGGCCGCTGTCGATGTACCCGAGCACGCGTTCGAGCTGTGCGCTGTCGACGATCGCGCCCATGCGCGTCTCGGGGTCGAGTGGGTCGCCCGGCTGGATCCCCTCCGCGACCTTCGCGACCCGCTCGAGGAACTCGTCCTTCAGCGACTCGTGCACGAGCAGGCGCGAGCCGGCGTTGCACACCTCGCCTTGGTTGTAAAACACGCCCCAGGCGGCCGCCTCGGCGGCGGCGTCGAGGTTCGCGCAGTCCTGCATCACTATGTGCGGCGACTTGCCGCCGCACTCGAGCGCGAGCCGCTTCATGTTCGACTCGCCCGAATAGCGCAGGAAGAGCTTGCCGATCTCGGTGGAGCCCGTGAAGGCGACGAGGTCGACGTCCATGTGCCGGCCGAGCGACTGCCCGGCCGTCTCGCCGAAGCCGGGCACCACCTGGAGCACGCCGTCGGGAACGCCTGCCTCGGCGGC
>WNFR01016948.1_pt1 | contig 11281 bp, 11 predicted proteins | sample 5400221 | NCBI WGS metagenome assembly WNFR01 (sample SAMN13153357, study PRJNA577476) | soil metagenome | isolation source: 40 cm soil under Madrone tree | place: USA:California | collected 2016-06-14 | reverse complement strand
CCAACATCATTGTCTGCGAATGCTGGAAGATGACATTCGTGCGCGTCAGCATGTACAAGCCCGCGGTAACCATCGTTGCGGCGTGAATCAGCGCCGAAACCGGCGTAGGACCAGCCATCGCGTCAGGCAACCAAACGTGCAATGGAAACTGCGCCGACTTTCCGCAGGCGCCAATCATCAAACCCAAGGCAATCCAGGACATCAGTCCCCAGTGACCAAGAGTCTCCAGAGGATAAACCGCCGCTTGCGACATCACGGTCGTATATTGCGCCGTTCCGAATGTCGCAATCACCGCAAACATTGCGAGCATGAATCCAAAGTCGCCGATGCGATTCGTAATGAAAGCTTTGCGCGATGCATTCGCAGCTTCGGCGCGATCGAAGTAGTATCCGATCAGAAGATAGGAGCAGAGCCCGACGCCCTCCCAGCCGACGAACATCATCACGAAATTCGAGCCCATCACCAGCACGAGCATCGAAAACATGAACAGACCCATGTAAGCGAAGAATCGATAGTAGCCTGTGTCGCCGTGCATGTAGCCGGTGGCAAACACGAAGATGCAAAGACCTACGCCCGTGACAATCAGCATGAAAATCGCTGACAAGGGATCGAGTTGATAACTCCACTCGATATTCAGGAGCGAACCGCGTGGGGACGGGACGGTCAACTGACGATTGGCAGTCGTGACGGTAGTGGATTGGATTTGTCCCAAGGTTTGACGCACCGCCCCGCCGGGAATCCACATAAATGCTGTCTGCGTCGACACGTAAGGATTAGGCCAGAGCGAATTGCTGGCGAAGCCATACGAAGAGATCGCCGCGACACTGATCAGAAACGAGAGCGCGACTGAGCCAACCGCGATTCCTCCGATCAACTTCTCCGAAAAGCGAAACCAACGGCCGAAGATGCCGTTAAGAGCGGCGCCGATCAGGGGCAACAGGGGAACTAGCCAGATGTATTTGTACATAGTTTCAAGTTTCAGGTTTCAAGTTTCAGGTTCGCTTCCCAACTTGAAACCTGAAACTTGAAACCTGAAACCGCCTACCACTTCATTAAATCAATCTCATCCACCCAGATCGTTTCGCGGTTGCGATAGAGTGCGATCACAATGCCGAGTCCAATTGCCGCTTCAGCGGCGGCGACTACGATGATGAAAACTGTGAACACTTGTCCGGCGAGTGGATTTGCGCCGCCAGTGTCCTGCAAGTAACGGGAGAACGCAATGAAGTTCAGGTTCGCCGCGTTCAAAATCAATTCAATCGACATGAAGATCACGATGATGTTGCGTCGCGTCAGCACGCCGGCGACGCCGATAATGAAGAGGATTGCGGCGATCACCAGAAACTTCGAGAGATCAGGATGCTTGACGCCTTCCCACGCCTGCATCAAAGCAGCACGGACTCGCTCCATCCACCCATCTTGAAGCAACAGTGCGAACAGTGGCGATAAATGATTCATTTCGTTTTATTCAGCCGCATAGCGGCGAAATGTATATTTTGGAGTGCGGTGGCAAGCGAAGCGCGACACCGCTTTAGTTCAAGTTGTTCAAGCTCAATCGAACACCAAAGCGCCGTCGCCGCTTCGCTCTGCCGGCGCACTCCAAATCTGGCGCGCTATTTGGCTAGCCGGCTATGTTCGAGTCAGACGCCTGTGACACTTCAGGATCGACATCGTCGGCGGCCATCTCCTGCTTTAAAGTGCGCGCCAGCATTACCGAACCGATAATTGCTACCAGCAGCAGTAGGCTGGCAATTTCAAAAGGCAGCGAAGCGTACGTGTACAAACTCTTCCCGACGCGTTCCGTCTCTTTGGTAATTCGACTCACGCCGGTCGCGCCGGTTTCCAGGCCCTGCTCTCTTGCTTCCCTGGCTATGGCGGCCTGCACTTGCCTCTCAGGATTCTTAAGCTTGTCCGCCCCTTTGGGTATCACGTAAAGGACCAGCACCAGGGCCAGTAATCCCAGGAACACCATCGCGGCAGTAACCTGGGGCGGCCGATTGAAAATAGCGGCGCGTCCTTCTTCTTCGGCGCCCACGTTGACAAGCATGATGACGAACAGGAACAAAACCATCACGCCACCGACGTACACTAGAATCTGCACGCCGGCGATGAATTCAGCGCCCAGCAGAATGAAAAGCGCGGCGACGGAAACCAGAGAAGAGATGAGAAACAACGCAGAGTGCACCGCGTTGCGCGCCATGACGGTCAAAAGGCCCGCCAGAATCGCAGCGATCGAGAATATCCAGAAGAAGACTGATTCCCAGCCGGAAAGAGTCATTGCCGATTGCCAATTGCCGATTGCCGATTTGAAATCACAAATCTAATCGATGCGGGTAACGCGTGTTGATTCATTGTTCAATTCTGAAGCAGTGGGTCGAATTCCGTTTTTACCTGGGCTGCACCCGGGCGACCAGGCCGTCAGAGAGCCTGAGTGTATTCTCGACTTCTGCTTTGTACTCCTCGTCAAACTTCGCGTCGGTGAGCGAGACATCCGCTTTATCAACCAGCAGTTTGATTAGCTTCCCATCTTCGAAATACATGCGGCGCTCCTCGGTGGACTCCGGTCGCATGGTTTCCATGTTCATTTTAACTTTCTTGTGGTAAACGAAGATGAGATTTCCCGTCCAGTAGTAATACTCCATTTGCCAACGGCTTGATTCTGAATTAAGCCGGAAGACGATCTTTCTGAGTTGCTTGCCGGCCAGGTAGGCCTCCATTCTGCCGCCGCTTTCAGAATCAATCTCAATCCCGTTCTTCTTCACTTTTCGATAAGTTGCCAGCTTGCGGTTGATGTTGTTGTAGCGTTGGTGAATGAGCGACACCCGTCCATCCGGTTCTACTCGTTGGCCGCTGACCAGTGAGGCAAATAGATTAATAACGAGGATGCAAAGCGCAGCGCGATGCAATGTTCTCAGAGCTTTCTCGCCTATCGAAAAATAATCGCCAGAATGATTCATAGAAGTGCCTCCCCGGAACCACGAGGAGGTAAATATCGAATTGGCGTCAAGCCGTTTATAAACCGCCTGTCATCACGCTTCGTACTTCACGGTCTCGCGGCCCTGCTCGAGCATCTCACGGTTCCAGACAAAGCCGGCGCGTGAGTAGGTGGCCAACTCGAAATCTTGCGTCAACTCGAGACAGTAAGTCGGACATGCTTCCTGACAGAGCGCGCAGAACATGCAACGCGAAGTATCGAAAATGAATTCGTCCAGCACTTTCTTGCGGCGCGGCTTGCCGGCCACCACCACCTCAACGTCCATGGGAATAACGTCGATGCAATCTTCCGGACAGGCCAGCGCGCAAAGGTTACACGCGATGCAGAGCGTATCGTGCGTCTCGGGATCCATGTTCAGACGAGGCGCGCCATGAAAGCGCGGCGCTACATCGGGACGAACCTTTGGATACTGTTCGGTGTAGATGCCCTTCCCGGCCACCGAATCCCGGTCGGTCAGGGCGCCCACGTTGAACTTCAACGTCAGGCCGAGTCCTTTTAATAGATCGACCATGAAGAAGCGTTTCAGCTTCTGCGCGAACGTCGGTTTGGGAACTGGAACTAATGGCATATCGAGATCTTAGGTTTCAAAATCGAGTTTTGCAATTCTCCGTGTTCTCTGTGTCTCTGTGGTGATTCTGGTTTTGTTCTCACCACGGAGGCACGGAGAGCACAGAGAAAACAATTCTATTGTTCACTAACCGCCACCGGCGCCACGGCCGGCTTTCCCTTCGGCAAATCCACCAGACGAATCTTGCGCCGCTGCTTCTTCAAATTGAAATCGCGCGAGCGCCAGTTAATCATGGAAAGAATTGCCGCCGTCAAAAACAAGTTTGCCACGCCGATAGCAATGGCGATTCCCTTTCCGGCCGCCGTCAGATTCAACCCTCCGGTTAGCGACTCGATAGTGTGTATTCCGTGCCAGCCGTCGAGCGCCTGTAGAGTGAAAACCGCGATTGCCGAGACGACGATGTTGACCAGCGCCGCCGGCAGCATCCACTTCCAACCAAGATCCATCAACTGATCGTAGCGAAAGCGCGGCAGCGTCCACACCAGTTCAGATTCTGCCTCCGGCAAGTCAAAAGGGGCGCGATTGTTTTCGGCGATCCCGCTGATCAAAAAGATCACGAAACCGATCGGCTGGTACAGCAGAAACCAGATCGAATCAGACGCCTGGGCCGCGACTATTCCTGAGAGCGAAAGCGTACGCGCAAACATCAGCGCGCCAATAATCGCCAGGCCCATCGAGACTTCATAAGAAACCATCTGGGCACTCGAGCGGAGCGCCCCCAGCAAAGCATATTTCGAATTCGACGACCACCCGGCGAGAATCGTTGCGAGCACGCCCACGCTGGAGACCGCGAGCACGAACAGCACCCCTATGTTGATGTCCGTAATCACCGCCCAATCAGGCCCAAACGGAACGACGGCCATGACGATGAACGCCGCGACCACGGCGATGTAAGGCGCGATGAAAAAGACCCAGCGGTCTGCGTTCTCAGGAATGAAATCCTCTTTAACCAGGAGCTTGAGCCCGTCAGCAATCGGTTGCAGCAGGCCCCACGGCCCAACTCGCATCGGGCCGAGACGAGCCTGAATAAACGCCGAGATCTTTCGTTCGAGATAAGTCGCATAAGCAACCCAACCCGCCGTGATGGTCACCACCGCGCCAACTTGAATGAACGGCCAGATGACATAATTCACCGTCTGCTCGCTGAAAAACTTGAGCAGCAAGCTGTCGACGAAATTGAGTGGTGCTAATAGAGCAATCATGCGCTTCCATGAGCCACTGATAAACACAGATCGACACAGATCAAATCCCTAATTCCTATCAGTGAAAATCTCATCTGTGGCTCACAACTCATCTATCAATCTCTCCCAAAACAATATCCAGCGTCCCAATAATCGCCACGACATCCGCCACCAGATGTCCGATGCTGAGCTTCCGGAGCGCTTGCAGGTTGATAAAGCAAGGCGGACGCACACGGACGCGCCAGGGCTGCTGCGTACCGTCGGAAACCAGGTAGCAACCAATCTCGCCTTTAGGTCCCTCGATGGAATGATAGTAGTCGCCGACTGGCGGCTTGATCAGTTTCGGGACCTTCGCATTCACCGGCCCATCGGGCAAGTTGTCGATGGCCTGCTGGATAATGCGCCGCGACTGTCGCATCTCTTCCATCCGCACCAGGTAACGATCGTACGTGTCACCGTTCTCTCCCAAAGGTACGTCGAAATCCATGTCCGCATAGGCTGCGTACGGCCGCGACTTGCGAACATCCCAAGCCACCCCCGAACCACGCAGCGACGGGCCCGACAAACCAATCGCGATCGCGTCTTCGCCGGTAATTACGCCAATGCCGACCGTGCGGCTTAGCCAGATTCTGTTTTCGGAAAGCACCGTTTCGTACTCGTCCAGGCGTCCTGAAATATTGCCGATGAAGCGGCGCACGTCAGCTTCGAAATCGTCGTAAGCGTCGTTGGGCATGCCGCCGATGCGCCATGCATGACACGTCAGCCGCGCGCCAAACTGTCGTTCGAATATCTTAAGAATCTCCTCACGTTCGCGAAATGCCCACAGCAGGACCGTCACTGCACCGATGTCCAAAGCGTGCGTGCCCAACCAAAGCAGGTGCGAGGCAATGCGATTCAATTCAGTCAAAATCGTGCGAATGTAATGCGCCCTCCGCGGCACGTCGAGCCCCATCATCTGCTCGACGGTCTCGACCCAAACCAGACCATTAGAAACTGCCGCGATGTAGTCAAGCCGATCCCAGTAGGGAGCGATCATCGAATACGTGCGGTTTTCGGCAATCTTCTCCATGCCGCGATGCAGATAGCCGATATCGCAATCGAGATCGATCACCGTTTCGCCGTCGAGCTTGAGGATTACGCGCAGCACTCCGTGGGTGGACGGATGCTGGGGCCCCATATTGAGAGTCATCTCGGGGCTATCGAGCAGCGTTCGTTGAGTGGTGGCAATTTCTACTTGATGCATAAGCTGGGATCGCAGACATCTTGTCCGCACCGGCGGGCAGTAGCCCGCCTCTAAGCATCGCTACGTCGATTCATTCGGAACGTAACAACCCGTCACGCTCCACGGCTCGATCACGAGCCCGATTTCTTTCGCTTCGCCTTTTTCTTTTCTCTCGCGCAGTTTCAAGAGTAGTGATTGCGCCGCGCTCGCCTTGTTCCAGACGTTTCGAGGTGAGTGTGTCTCCGTCAGAGCAAAGCCCGCGGTCTTCGCCGCCTCCGGCGAGTCGAAAACTTTCGCTTCGTAATGAGCGGCGATTTCTTTAGGACTCATAACCCCGTTTGGAGTTCCGCCTTTAGGCGGACCATTCTGCCGAAGAACCGCCTGAAGGCGGAACTCCGAATTTACTTATCCTTGGGCATTACTTCTTTGCCGCTCTTGAATAATTCGCGTACTTCACGTTCCTGCGGCACGGACAAAATCTCCAGGCCGTAGGCGCGGCGTTGTTCCAACTGTTCCTTCTGCACGTCGGTGAATTCCGGCAGGTGCGCTTCAGTCCAACGATTCTCGACAAACTCCAACGGGTAATCCTTGCGTAAAGGATGGCCTTCCCAATCCGGCGGCAAAAGGATTCTGCGCAAATCGGGATGGTTGTGAAACACCACCCCAAACAGATCGTAAACTTCGCGTTCCAACCAATCAGCCGCAGGCCACACGCTGGTCACGCTGTCGACACCCTCGCCATTGACGGCCACTTTCAAGCGGAGGCGCTCATTTTTTGGAATCGAATACAAATTGTAAACAACTTCAAAGGGCGCCTCACGCTGATCCGGATAATGCACGCAGGTCAGATCAGACAAATAGTTGAAAGGCGTCTCCTCATCGAGCTTCAAAGCGTCGCACACTTCGACAATACGCGAACGCTCGATGCGAATTGAGAGCTGGCCGAGAAACTCTGTCGCTGCGACCACGGCGCCGTTGAACCTGTCGCGCAGTTTCTTGACCAGCGGATGTCCGGAAGCGTCAGTTGGTTTCGGGCCCTCTTCTTTCTTTTTTACCGGAGCCCTGGGCGCGCCAGGAGCGGGAGTCGCGGCTTTCTGCGCTCGATCCTTTGCCGCCGCTACTCGTGCTTTAGCGGCCTCAACTTGCGCGTCTTTTTCGGCGTCGGCGGTAAGTGACGAGGGGTTTGCAGCGCGCGCTCGATCCTGCTCGCGCTGTTCGGTCGATCTGTCTGGCGGTGAACCCGATTCGGGTGGTTTACTTTCCTCGGCCATAACGCTCAGCTAATACACTCTGAGTTAGGACGCTCTGGCTCTTGCCACGGGCGCGCGATAATTCAAACGCTACGCTCACGTGCTATTGCTAATTTCGAAAAAGTCGGACAAATGACTTGTAGCATGCGATTTACGCGGTTGTCAATTCACTCTTCAGACGATGTTTACCACTATCGCGCGTCTTCGATCTCCCGATTGCGAGCGGACATTCGCGTGCGAAGTTGTTGGCTTGACGGCGCACATTTACGACCGTATCATTGGTTGTTTGATTAAGCAGACTAAATGACCACTATATAAAGATGAGGAAGAAATGAAACCTGGAATTCATCCTGAGTACAGCGAGATAACAGTGACCTGCGCCTGCGGCGAGACTTTCAAGACGCGTTCGACGCGTAAAGGTGAGTTGCACGTGGAAATCTGTTCGGCCTGCCATCCCTTCTTCACGGGCAAGCAGAAACTGGTCGACACCGCCGGCCGCGTCGATCGATTCAACCGGCGCTATGGCAAGAAGGCCCCGGCCGAAACCGAAGCGGCCTAATCTGATATTGAGATTCGGTAAATGCGACAGCGACATTAGCCATTAATTGAAGTTAGGGATGCCGGCGTTCGACGCGGGCCGATCAAGTTGCATCAAAGCAACGCGGCCAGCACTAAATCGCCGGCATTGTTGTAAGTAGAGAAGCCCGACCGTGAGCGAGGGTTAGCAAGGAAGCCACTGTGAGCACTAATGAACGAGACTTAATAGTTGGCGGCCAGGCCGTCATCGAAGGCGTGATGATGCGGACTCCGAACGCTTATGCGATCGCGGTGCGCAAAGCCGACGGCACAATCGTCAACACGGCGGCGGCCCTGCCAAAGTGGAGCGATAAAGCGCCGATCCTGAAACTTCCTATTCTGCGAGGTGGCGCGGTCTTAATCCAATCCATGGGGTTGGGGATCAAGGCGCTGAACTATTCCGCCAGCGAAGCATTCTCGGAAGTCGAGGAAGCCCAGGCCGCCGAAGTGGAAGTCGCTCTGACTCCAGCCGTAGTCGAAGGCGAAGGTGACTTTGCCGGGTTGACCGGAGGCGTACCTGGTCTATTTCCGCTACCGACAAAGAAACGTTCGAAAGATGAATTGAAGAAAGGCGGCACGGCGGCGGCCGCGAGCTCGATTGCTTTCGCCTTGATTTTTAACGTGCTGCTTTTCATCGCCGCGCCGCTGTTGTTGACGAACGCGCTGTTTATCGCGGCGGGTTGGGCAACGCCGGCTGCGGTTAGTTCAACGAACACCGCACCACACCAGCAGGCGGGGACGCCTGCGAACCGCCGGCAGGATGCCGGCGTTCCTGAGCCATGGTATACACGCACCTGGAATTCAGTTCGGGGCTATCTTCATCCGGTGCGGCCATCGGTTGGGTTTAATTTGATCGACGGCCTGATTCGCATGTCTTTTTTTCTGATCATGATCGTCAGTTTCTCTTTACTGAAAGACATTCGGCGCGTCTTTGAATATCACGGCGCAGAACACAAGACTGTTTTCACCTGGGAGAAAGGGCTCGATCTGACCGTTGCCAATGCGCGACCGCAACCACGCCAGCATCCACGCTGCGGCACAAGCTTTCTAATGATCGTGATGTTGGTGTCGATCATTCTGTTCTCAGCAATCAAATTTGACTCGCTGCTTTTTAATTTCCTGGTGCGCATTGCTTTGATTCCGGTCGTGGCGGGACTTTCTTATGAAATCATTCGTTTGTCGGCCCGGAAAGAAAGCGGGGCATTCTTTAAGGCGATCACCCGGCCGGGCGTCTGGCTGCAGAACGTGACGACGAAAGAACCGGATGACTCGCAGTTGGAAGTTGCCATTGAAGCGTTGAAGGAAAGTTTGAAGCTGGAGCCAAAGCCCGCGGAAGCGGAATTGGCGCCATTATCGTAAAATTCGTTTGGAGTACCGCCTTTAGGCGGCAGCTTCCCGAATAAGACAATTTCCGCCTAAAGGCGGAACTTCGAACGATCATGCTGGATAAACTCGCACAAATCGAAACTCGCTATGAAGAGTTGACCAACGAACTCTCTTCCCCGGAGTTGTTGTCCAACCCGGCGGCGTATGGAAAGGCTGCCAAGCAACATCGCAGCCTGGGCGAACTTGTCGCGAAGTACCGGTCGTGGAAGACCCTGAACGAAGAACTCACCGGCGCGCGCGAGATGATGGAACAAGCCGAAGACGAGGAGATGCGTGAGCTGGCTCGCGTCGAGATCGAAGTCTTACAGGCCCAGCTCGAACAGGCCGATACCGATCTCAAGCTGCGTTTGATTCCTTCAGATCCCAACGATGAAAAGAATGTGATCCTGGAAATCCGCGCCGGCACCGGCGGCGACGAAGCGTCATTGTTCGCCGCCGATATTCTGCGCATGTACGCGCGTTACGCTGAGCGGCAGCGCTGGAAGATGGAAATTCTCGACGCCTCGGAAACCGGAATTGGCGGCCTGAAAGAAGCGGTGGCCCTGATCGAAGGCGACAAAGTTTACTCAAAGCTCAAGCATGAGTCCGGGGTGCATCGAGTGCAGCGGGTGCCGCAAACGGAAGCCAGCGGCCGCATTCACACCTCAGCCATCACCGTCGCAGTCCTGCCTGAAGCCGAGGAAGTCGATGTGAAGATCGATCCCAAGGACCTGCGCATCGATACCTTTTGTTCTTCAGGCCCGGGGGGCCAGTCGGTTAATACAACTTACTCAGCGGTGCGCATCACCCATCTTCCCACGAACGTCGTGGTCTCCATGCAGGACGAAAAGTCGCAGATCAAAAACCGCGAGAAAGCGATGCGGGTTCTACGTGCGCGTTTGCAGGAACTTGAAGAGCAGAAGCAGCACGAGGCAATTTCCAGCGAGCGCCGCTCAATGGTAGGCAGCGGCGATCGCTCTGAAAAGATCCGGACGTACAACTTCAAAGATAATCGCGTCACTGATCATCGGATCGGGTTAACCATTCACCAACTTAATCTCGTCATGGACGGCGCGCTCGATCAAATCATCGACGGACTCACCACTCATTATCAAGCCGAAAAGTTGAGAGAAGAAACCGAGTCTACTCTGGTGGCTGTATAAGGAACCGGCTTCGCGAACCAGCCATCTCCAAGGTCAACCGGCTCGCAACTCTTCTCCGCGCAAGCCCTCCCCCCACGGGAGCTGCTGACCTCTTAATGCTTGGCCCTAACTTTCAAATCGATTGCATTTGTGTTGTTCCCTAACTCAATGGGCTCTCTCTAAGTCTTTCTCAAGAATTCCTCAAGTCCTTCTACTTAGGCTGCTAATACTAAATCTGAGAGAGGCTTTGAAAACGACTAAGGAGGACGTGTCATGCCGCAAAGTCTGCTGACTAAAGGAAACTCACGAAGGTTCAGGCTAATAATTCTACTTGCGATTATTGCCTGTCTCGGTGTGACCGTCATTGTGGCGACAATGCATAGCTCGGCCGCTACGCCAGCGCCGTTTGGTCCGACCTTGCTGCATTTTAATGGCAACGCGCCGGAAGACAGCGGTTGCACCGGCATTGGCGCAGTGGACGCTACTGGTCCTTCTTCCAACAATTGCGCCACGCTCACCGAAACTGTCAGCTTGTCCTCTGGCCCAGCCGCTAAGTGGGTCGCAGTCGCCGGAACAAACCAAGCTGCTGACCGGAATCAAGTGGATCCAAACTGGCTTTGGAACCTGACCGGTCCGACGACATTGAGCGGCCCGATGACCATCAATTGGTGGCAAGCTTGCAATGCAGAATGCGTTGCGCTGGGCGGCGCTTGGCGCGTGCGCTTGTGGGCCGACGGAGTTCAAGTGTTCGTGAAAGAGAACATCGCAGCCACGCCCGCGTTGCCGGACGTGCCTTCGCTACTCACTACGACTGTCGATCTTCCGAAGGTTACCGCGAACACCAAGTTTGTGATTCACATCGACACTCAGTTCAGTGACACAGGCCAGGGGGCGACGATCTTTTACGATTCGTCACTGCCCTGCCCGGGCAATACCACTGGTCCATGCGATTCAACCGTGACGATGCCGGTAATCGATCCGA
>WNFR01007232.1_pt1 | contig 11281 bp, 12 predicted proteins | sample 5400221 | NCBI WGS metagenome assembly WNFR01 (sample SAMN13153357, study PRJNA577476) | soil metagenome | isolation source: 40 cm soil under Madrone tree | place: USA:California | collected 2016-06-14 | reverse complement strand
AAAGGGCCCGCTCCAATGCTTCCTGGGCTCTATCCCACTGGCCAATCAGAATCAGGTTTATTCCAAGATTGTTGTAACCGTCGGCGGCGTTTGTCTTATGGTCAGTTCGCTCGTAATAAGTAATGGCCTTCTTAAGGTAGTCGATACCTTCCTGGGGACGTTTCAGAAACCAGCAGGCGCCCGCCATATTGGCGTAAGTTCTTCCGAGCAGGTAAGCGGCCGGGCGATCGCCAATCAGTTTCAGCACCTGCCCTAAATTCTCGAGACCGGATTCATAGTTACCTTCCTGAATGTCAGCCAGGCCGACACCAAAATAAGAATCTGCAAGCCCTCGCCATTCACCAGTCTGGCGATAGTTCTCTAACGCTCGCTGACCATAGTCGCGCGCGATCGGATACTCGCTGATGCTTCGGTAGGTTCGAGACAACGCCGCATAAATGTGACCCAGGTTTGTGCCGCTTTCCGAGTAATCGCGCAAGGTCGACTTGAGCACCGCTATCGCTTTGGGGTGATCGCCATTGTAGTTATAGCCAAGTCCGATTTGGACCCGGAGATAACTTATCGTAGTGTCATCGAGTTTGGCGCGAGATTCCGGAGACTCGTACATGGAAACTGCAGAAAGCGAGTCACGGTAATGACCTTGCACTTCCAGGGCAGTTGAAAGGGCGCAACGGGCGAGCGCGAGTATTGAGGGATGATTCCTCGCGCTGGAAATCACTGATACGAGACGTTCTTTAGCTTCGGTCGACAGACCCTGATCCAGAAGTGAGCGAATCTCGTCCAACTCACGGGTGAGCGACTCGTTTGAAGGCCGCGCTCGCGAGCGCAGCCTGACCCGCGCATCCGCGAGATCAACCACACCTCGCTCCTTTGAGGTCTTTTCCGGGTCAGAGCCTTTAGACCCGTGACCTACACGTTTATCCATGTAGTACCCTTAAACGCTCAATGAGCGATACTTTTCATGACGCGTTTTAGCCGTGGGAGGGAGCTACCTGAAACTGCTCACGATTACTGCGAGTTTGCTGCACCGTTTCGTGCTAATTCGTGGTGAATTTAGCACATGACACCCTAGCCGTACAGTCCGATTGAGTATAAAGCTTCATAAATTATGCGCGCTTTCGGATGTTATGCTCATATTCGAAGGCTGGTTAAAAGGATCACCCGCGATAGCGTATAGCTCTCGCGGGTGATTGAACTCCTTTGCGAAGGAACGTTTACTGGACTTTCACAAACACATCCCAAGCCCATCTGCCGGCTTGTACGCCATTCAAATCATAGACTCTCGCACGGTATCGAAACTGATTGCCGTACTGATCTGTTCGTCTCGACTCTTTGTAATCAAGGTCCATCGCGCTGATTAATCCCGCGAGAGGGTGTAACTCGCTGGATTCAGAGATGCCGTTGTGGTTTGCATCCTGCCACAACCTCAATTGGGAGAAAATTGTGTCGTTGCCATCAATCCTGCCATTTCCATTACCGCCATTCCCTGGCTTGTCGTACTCGGCTAACGCAAGAAACCCGTTCGGTGCAGCCGATGACGGTTGAGGCGTTAGATCACCGAATAGCTCCTCGCCGCTATCGATTGTGCCATTGCCGTTACGGTCCAGCACGAGAAAGGCGTTGCTTGAACTTGCTGCCGTCCAAGAAATAGGTAGCGGGACGCCATCATTGAGAATGTTAAAAACGACTCCGCCAGCCGCATCGGTCAATGAGAAGCCGCTGTGGTCTACATCAATTATGATTGGGGACATCGACATCCCACCTGGGCAATCACAAGAGTCTGGATCGTAGCCAGGATCGTTACATCTACTTCGGAATGCCGCGGTGCGAGTGCAAGGACCCTGGAAGAACAATCCTGTAATGCACCCGGTCGAAGGGTAATTAATAAAGTCGGACCACCCGAGGCACTGCCCAGCAGTGGGGAGTGGTGGCGCACAGCCACCGCTGCCCCCGGTGGGGCAAGTGCAAAGGCCTAAATAACACTTTCTGAAAATGACGTCGTTCGAGGGACTACTTCCGTTGCAATACCCTCTTTCGCGATAGCACGTATTCTGCGTGGCCGTGCAGTTGCTGCCACAACCGCATTGGAAGAGGTCGTCGCAAGAACTACTCACCACGTTCCAGGTGTTCGAGCAATCCTGTTGGGTACACGCTTGAGCTTTTGGAGAAATTGTCAGATGGAAGCCAGCCCAACCAATCAATAACGCGCCAATGAAGCCTAGAGGAAGGTACCGGACATTGCGCACATGGTTGCTGTGCGTTTGTCGATCTCCAGCAGGTCCCCTCGAAGCGAACCATAGTCAATCCAAAATATTTTCTAGAACATCGTGAATGGATCACGCCTGGGTCCATTCTTAATGGCTTAACCCGGCGCTACTTCTCCCTGGTTTGTTTTGATAATTGTTGCTCAAGGTCTCGCTGCATGGCCGCGGCAGCCTCATGGCTTCCATCCTGGTCTAGGGCTGCCATCTTTTTCTTGAAGTGGTCGTAGTTAACTTTCGAATTAGGGAGTGAGGCAAATACACTCTCGTCTGGATCACCCAGTATGATTTCCACGGTTTCGGTAACCGAAACACCATAGGGGGCCACTTTCATGGATCTTATTGGGTATCCGTCCAAGTCGGGGGCGTAGTACTCGTCCTCGAAGGAGCCATCTTTGTCGACCTCGTAGTGCAATACATATGTCTTGTAGCCCCGCACCACGTCATCCTTCAAAAATCTCGGATTGTCATGACCATCGCTGATCGCAACATAGGAGGTTGTTTCCTTTGGCGGCATGGCAGAGAGGAAGTTCAATTCTCCCGAAGCCCTGTCAAACTGGTAAACGCCCTGGCCGGGAATGCCAAAGCTGGTAGTCTCCCTTAAGACGTCGCCGTTAGATTTGCACGCTGTTCTCACTTCCTTCCAGGTTCCGTCCGACTTCTGATGCCTGACTGTGATTACGTAATCGGCTTGCTGCGGTCGCGACTGCATCTTCGGATCGATCAAAGTCACCGTCTCTTTGGTAATTATTGTGAACCCTTTTGCATGTCGCGTCCGTCCGCCCTTCGCCTGCGGCAACGCATAAACAATCGCTACGGAAACCATTCCTGCGATCAGCAGTGCAATCGATAGCAACCGGATATTTTTCGAGATTTTATTTTCCATAATTTACTTCTCCCGAACTCCGACCGAACTCTTAGAAGACTTCGACGAACTCTAAAATGGCGGGCGGGATACCATAGCGCTCTTTGAAGTCGCTTTCAAAGTGGCTTCGGTTATTGATGCCTACCAGTTTCATAACCTCTTTAATGCCCAGAAACTCGGTGCTTAGAAGGTTGGCAGCTGCTTGCATTCTTATGGCCTTAAGATATTGGGCTGGTGTGTTCTGAGTCCTATCGAGTGCCGCCGCAGCGCCGGCATCCGGGGAGTCTGCCGCATTTCTTACCAACGCCAAACCACGCTTCAACTCCCTCTTTAATGCAGAACGCCGTTGTTTGACTTGCGCTACCGTCGTCTGATTCCCTTCGACATCTCCACCTGCGAACATCACGGCGCGGATAGTGATATCCGGGCCTTCTGAGCCGGCTGGAATCTGGAGATCCTCTGTTGCTCCAGGAGAAATAACGCGATCTCCGCCCGAGATGTCTACCGTGATTTCACCGTTATTCGGGATTGCCAACACGAACCCATTTATGTCCCTGGAAGATACATTCTTGAACAGTACAAGAAGATTTCCGTTAGGGGTTGTTTCCATCCCAACGATATCGAGACTCTGCGTGTCCTTGAATATTCTGGTTGCACGGCCGCCCGGAGACTTGAGTCGAGATAAACCAAGGCCAGCGAACAGGACGACAAAGCAGAAAAATGCAACGGCTAAGGCAACCCACCTACGCCCTTTTCCAATGGGAAATCGTATTCTCATGGGATAAGCCCCTATCAAGGAAGCCAGCACGGCTTTGCTGACTTTTGTGAGAAGATGAAGTGTCGTAGAAGTCTTTAATACGACGTTGCAAGGAATTTTGCAGTGGCACGGTATACGTTACTTGAATCACTGTCAATGTCCAATGTCCACATGAACAGCGGATCAGTTTTGGCATTGATTGTCGATCGGGCTCGTATCTTCTTTGGTTGGATTCTGCTTCAAGAACTTTCCTCCGGACCATCGTCTTTTCTTGAGAGTCCCTCATACCACCAAGAGCAGCAAAGTAAGTTCTCAGTACACACAAGTTTAGGGCAAGCCCGGGTGGTTTCTGACGCGCCTTGACACCCCCCTGAGTGGTCGCTATCATTTCCGTTTCCGTTCGCAGCGCGGAACTTTGCCTAGCGTATTATGTTTGAGTCCCTTTCGGATAAATTAAAGCGCACTCTCAAGAATCTCCGCGGGGAAGGCGTCTTAACGAAAGAGCACGTCGACGCTGCTTTACGAGAGATTCGTCTCGCCCTATTAGAGGCAGATGTCAATTATAAAGTCGCAAAAGACTTTATAGCCTCGGTAAAAGAGAAGGCGGAAGGGCAGCAGGTTTGGCAGGAACTTAAACCGTCCGAGCAGGTCGTCAAGATTGTCTTCGACGAGCTGGTCGAATTGTTGGGTGGCCAATCTTCACGCCTGGTCTTTACGAAACAGATACCCAACTCCGTAATGGTAGTTGGGCTGCAAGGGTCGGGCAAGACGACCTCAACAGGTAAAATTGCCCGTTGGTTGGCGACGAATCAGGATCGCAAGCCGTTGCTTCTCTCGGTAGACGTTTACCGTCCGGCGGCGCGCGAGCAATTGAGGGTAATCGCCAAAGCGACTGGCCAGCAGATCTTTGAACATCCAGAGACTAACGATCCACTAACGCTCGTTCGGGAAGCGCATAAGCATGCGCAGCAGACTGGTTTCGACACACTGCTCATCGACACGGCAGGACGACTGCACATTGACGACGAGCTGATGGAAGAACTCGTCAGTATTAAGAACGAAACGCATCCGGTAGAAATACTCTTCGTCGCCGACGCAATGACCGGACAGGACGCGGTTCGTTCGGCGGAGGAGTTTCACCGGCGGGTGGGTATCACGGGCGTCATTCTGACCAAAATGGATGGTGACGCTCGAGGCGGCGCGGCCCTTTCAATCAAACAGGTAATTGGTCAGCCAGTAAAGTTTGTCGGCGTCGGAGAGCGCTACGATGCGCTCGAACCTTTTTACCCTGATCGGGTGGCCCAGCGCATTCTCGGAATGGGAGACGTGCTGTCGCTCATCGAGGAGGTCCAGTCAAAGGTCGACCAGACAGAAGCTGAAGAACAGCTAAAGAAGTTACAGAAGAACGAATTTACACTGGACGATTTTCGTTCTCAGCTCCGGCAGGTCAAGAAACTCGGCTCTTTCTCAAAGATAATGAAGCTATTGCCGGACCAGCTTCTCGGCGGTATTGGCATGCCGGAGTTAAATGACGAGCAATCGAAGATGATGGAGAAGGAGCTGAAACGCACCGAAGCCGTCATCGACTCGATGACGATGGAAGAGCGCACGGATCATCGGATTCTGAATGCGAACCGCCGCCGAAGAATTGCACGTGGTTCGGGAACATCAGTAGCGAATGTCAATCAGATCGTCAAGCAATATACTGAGATGCGCCAGATGATGCGTCAACTTTCCGGCTCGGGAATGTTTGGCGGGGGCGGGTTCAAGGGCAAGATGATGAGAAAGATGGCTGGTATACCGGACATGGGCGGACTTGGCGGCGATGGTGATGAGTTGCCTTCGTTGCCTGGCGGGCCTGGCTTACCGAGCGGGCCATCGCGAAAGAAACTGAAGAAGAAACGAAAAAAGAAGAAAAGATGAAGCGACTACGACCACGTAGGACCACTTTCGAAGGAGGAACGATTTGTTAGCAATAAAGTTGATGCGCACCGGCGCCAAGAAACAACCGTCGTATCGAATTGTAGTTAAGGAGAAGCAGTCGAAACGAGATGGTGCCTATCTGGAAAACCTGGGTACCTATAATCCGACTCGCAATCCTGCCGAGATAAAGCTGGACATGACCCGGGTTCACTACTGGATTGAGAAGGGGGCGCAGCCCACGGACACAGTCGATCGTTTGATTAAGGCCAGTGCCAAAGCCCAGACCGCCGCACAGGCAGATGTGCAGGCGTGAAGTTCTGATTCGTTGCAGGCGTCTGCTGCTCACTGGATAGAAAAATGCGAGAAGCCATCGAAAAGATTGTGAAGTTGTTGGTGGACGACAGTGATGCTGTAGACATACGCGAGCTCGACCGTAATGGGGCTACTATGATAGAGGTGAGAGTTGCGGCGGGGGATGTAGGCAAGATTATCGGCAAGCAGGGACGCACCATCAGGGCGCTGAGATCGCTGGCTCGTATTGCCGGTGCGAAAAAGAACCACCGCTACCTCTTAGAAATTGTGGAATGAGTTACGATGCAGGGGACAGCGCTGAATCACTGATTGTCGTGGCTCGGGCTGTGAGGACCAGGGGTCTCAAGGGTGAGATAGTCGCAGATCTCTTGACAGATTTTCCTGAGCGGTTCGAGGGCATTCAGGAACTGATCGCGTTGGCGCCAAGCGGGACGCGTCAGGTAGTGAAGCTTGAAGCCTACTGGTTTCAGCAGAATCGCGTTGTACTAAAGATCTTTGATTACGACGGAATAGATGCAGCGAAGGCCTTGGTAGGCTATCAATTTGCCGTCCCTGAATCAGATCGCGTTCCGCTTCCTGAAGATCATTTTTATGATTGGGAACTGGAAGGTTGCGTAGTAGAAACCACCGGCGGCAATAGAATCGGCAGAGTGCGTGAAGTAATAAGAACCGGTGGTGTTGACATGCTTGCGATTGCTGACGACCGCGGCACTGACTATCTTGTGCCAATGGCCGCTTCGATTGTTATTGGGATCGACATTTCGAGTAAGTCGATCCTGATTGACCCCCCCGAGGGTCTCCTTGAACTGTAGATCTTTGATCGACGCTTCGCGACTATGGTGTGGACGACTGAGTCTGCATCTTCTTTCAAACGCCAAGAGTCAATGTTAGCGAAAATGCTGCGCTTCGATATCATCACGATTTTTCCTGACTTCTTTCGTGAGGCGATCGATTACGGAATCATTCGAAGGGCGCGCGCCGCTGGACTGGTTGAGATAAAGTCTTACGACTTGCGCCAGTGGACCAGCGACCGGCATCATGTTGTGGATGATCGCCCTTTTGGAGGCGGAGACGGGATGGTACTCAAACCTGAGCCCCTTTTCGCCGGCGTGGAAGCGCTGACAGGTCAAAGCAACCGGAGCGACTACCAGGCAGGTATGCGAGTGATTCTGCTTTCAGCGCAAGGTCAGGTGTTTTCTCAAGCTTTCGCGCGGGATCTTTCAGAAAGCGCTTCGCAGGTCATCCTGCTTTGTGGGCGCTACGAAGGTGTAGACGAAAGGGTCTCCGAAACCCTGGCGACTGATGAGGTTTCAATCGGAGACTATGTTCTTTCAGGCGGCGAGCCTGCCGCAATGGTAGTAATCGACGCCGTCGTTCGGCTACTTCCGGGTGCTTTAGGCAGTGAAACATCGGCATTGAACGAGTCGTTTTCGGAAGGTCAGCTTGACCATCCTCAGTATACGAGGCCGCCGGACTTTCGCGGTATGAAGGTCCCCGAAGTATTGTTGAGCGGGAACCATGGGGAGATTGAGCGTTGGCGTAAAGAGGCGGCACTCGCCAAGACGCGGCGAAATCGACCAGATCTCTTGAAATAAGGATGAAGTTTATGTGAGCGCGACGACTGGAAGCGACTGGTTAGGATCAAGTATCGCAGCTCGAAACAAGGAGCGTTAGGATGAACAGATTGGATAGCATCGAAGAAACTCAATTGCGAAAAAACATTCCTAGCTTTCAGCCGGGAGATACGGTCCGCGTTCATGTTCGGATCAAAGAATCCGAGACCAAGGAAAGATTGCAGGCTTTTGAGGGTGTAGTGATTGCCCGCAAGCATGGTGGAGCACGGGAAACGATCACAGTAAGAAAGACTAGTTTTGGCGTTGGTGTGGAAAGAATTTTTCCACTTCACGCGACGGTGGTCGATCACATCGATGTCGTCAAAAGGGGTCGCGTACGCCGGGCGAAACTATATTATCTCCGTGAGCTTCGAGGGAAAGCAGCGCGCATCCGTGAGCGCGACACTCGTGGCCAGCAAAGCGGTGAGGCACAGGCCTCAGTAGCTGGCAAAAGCAAGTAAACTCGGGCGAATCACACGTTCGATCTAGAATCCTTACCAGACCTAAAGGGAGCGCGCCGATTCTTGCGTATCGCAATCGATGCCCACTCAGTTGGGGCGAAGCTTGCGGGTAATGAAAGCTACGCTACCAATCTTATCGAGGCGCTCGCGCAAGTTGATTCCGTTAATGAATACACCCTCTACGTTACTACTGCAGAGGCTCGGGCGCGTTTCTCCAAACGCTGGCCGAATTTTAGAGTTCAAACAACATTTCCTCATACGCCGCTTATCCGCATTCCGGTTACACTTGCGGCCGAGCTTCGTAAGCGACCAGTGGATGTTTTGCATGTCCAATTTACAGCGCCGCCTTTTAGCCCTTGCCCCGTTGTTGTCAGCGTTCACGATCTTTCGTTTGAGCATCTGCCTCAAACGTTTAATCGCCGGAGCAGAACTCAGCTGCGCCTGACGGTGCGACACTCAGTCAAAAGGGCCGCTCGCATACTTACGCTTTCAGAACATACCCGGCGCGACATGATCGAAACGTACGGGACAAGCCCTGAACGCATTACCGCGATTCCACTCGCGGCGCCTTCATACTTCGGGCGCGTTAAAGAGGAAAGAGAACTGCAACGCGTGCGACATATTTATGGAATAGAAGGCGACTACATCCTGTGCGTTAGTTCCATTCAACCCCGGAAGAACTTACCCCGACTGGTAAGAGCATACGAAAGCTTGCGGAACAAGCGGGGGCCGGGTAAGCTGCCAAAACTTGTGCTCGTCGGAAAGTGCGCCTGGCTTTACGACGAAACTTTGCGTTCCATCGAGGAAGGCAGAATGAAAGACTCAATTATCCTTACCGGGTACGTACCACAATCTGATTTACCGGCGCTTTATTCAGGATCAATTTGTTTTGTGTACCCCTCATACTTCGAAGGATTCGGTTTGCCGCCATTGGAAGCCATGAAATGCGGGACTCCCGTCATCGCGGGTAATAGGACCAGCTTGCCGGAAGTGGTGGGAGATGCCGGAATACTAGTCGATCCTTTCGATGTTAACGCTATAGCCGCAGCCATCGAGCGGCTCGTTGATGATCCCGACTTGCGACAGCAGTTGAGCGTCAAAGGCGTGGCGAGATCTCGGCTCTTTGATTGGAATGAGACCGCGCGGCGCACTCTCAATATCTACGAACAAGTGGTTGGTGGGTTAGGTACGGAAGAGACGCGTCGGCAGGGTGTAGCAAGCTAGATCATTTGGCGAAATGAGTCTATAGATCCCATGCGTATCGCCATTCTCGGAACGCGCGGCATTCCTGCCAGCTACGGCGGGTTTGAAACCTTTGCAGAACATCTTTCGACGCGCCTGGTGGCTCGCGGCCATGAGGTCACGGTGTACTGCCGCGCTCACTACGTTTCCCCACGACAGCTCGAATACCACGGCGTCCGCCTAAAAGTGTTGCCGACAATCCGGCACAAGTACTTTGATACGGTGATTCACGGATTCCTCTCTGCGCTCCACGCCGTGCCTGGAAGATTCGATGTGGCGCTCATCTGCAATGCGGCAAATGCCCCTTTCGCTCCTATTCTGAGATTTACCGGCACGCCAGTGGCAATCAATGTCGACGGCTTGGAACACAAACGTAAAAAGTGGGGCCGGCTGGGCAGGCGCTATTACAAACTCGCAGAGTACTTATCCACTGTGTTGCCGAATGTAATGGTGACTGACGCGCAGGTAATTCAAGACTATTACCTCGTCCGGCATAACTCGCCGTCGACCATGATCGCCTACGGATCCGAGGTCGAGCGGCGGCCAGATCGTGAAACCGTTCGCAAGTGGCGCGTCGAACCAAATCGTTATGTTCTGTATGTCTCGCGACTCGAGCCCGAAAATAATGCTCACCTGGTTATCGAGGCTTTCAAGAAAGTAAGAACTGCTTACAGACTGCTCGTCGTGGGCGATGCTCCGTACGCTGAAGAATATATAAGTGATTTGAAAGCGAGAGCTCGAGGAGACAAACGAATTGTTTTCACGGGATTCGTTTTCGGGCAGGATTACCGGGCCCTTCAACAGAACGCTTATTGTTACGTTCACGCAACAGAAGTAGGGGGAACACATCCGGCCTTATTGGAGGCAATGGGCTATGGTAACTGCGTTCTTACCCTGGATACTCCCGAGAATATTGAAGCCGTGGGTGAAGCAGGAATTCCGTACGCGGATGAGTTTGACCTGGTTGAGAAACTCCAACGTGTTCTGAGAGATGGCTCATTGGTCCAGTCCTACCGGCATCGAGCGCAATTACGCGTGCAAAAGTATTACGACTGGGAGGGAGTTGTGGATCAGTACGAACAGTTGTTCGCTCGCATGGTCGGCGTGCCTGTTATTCCAGAATCGCGTTCGGTGGCCCAGTCTCACGCGACCTCAGTCCTTGAGGAGTCGAGCCGGCGCTGATTCTGGTTGTGCCCTAATTTGTAGGGGGCGGCCACGGAGGGCCGCCCCTACAAATTAGGGCACCATCCTGATTCTGATTTCATTGGGATAAAAAAGAAGGGCCCCGCCTGATTCCAGGGAATCGGCGGGGCAAAACTTTACGGGTAGGGGTCGGGCAAACCATTTGTGGCGGTGGCAAAGAACCGAGAATCGTCACTTAAGGCCGATTCTGTCATCAGGCGGTGCGTTTTGTGCATTTTGCAGGCGAGATAAAGCCGCTATTTAAAGAAAACCACAGTCAACACCAGCCACATTTGTTTCCCTCACTGTTAATTTATTAAAGAACTGCCAAGCCAGTTTCTATTAGGTTTGCTTGGTATGTGTGAAATTATACGGAAGAATCGTGACGTGTCAAGGATAATATTAACTTTTTCGCAAACTTTATGTGACACTTGTGGGGCCGATGCTTCTTCGCCTTCGGTTTTTCCAATCTTAGGTTGGCAGATGAAGTCCTACTTGCCTGAACGTGCTTGACTGAGACGCACAGCCTGACGCCGCACATTCTCTGACACGTTTCTGTTTATGGACAGACTTATCAGGTCTTTGCTGCGAATTCGCGGAAGTATGGTGATGACCGAAGGGATCGGCGTGCGTGGGTTGCGGACCAGGTTATGGATAACTGAGTA
>WNFR01022102.1_pt1 | contig 11283 bp, 12 predicted proteins | sample 5400221 | NCBI WGS metagenome assembly WNFR01 (sample SAMN13153357, study PRJNA577476) | soil metagenome | isolation source: 40 cm soil under Madrone tree | place: USA:California | collected 2016-06-14 | reverse complement strand
TACCAAATCCGTCTCGGCGAAATTCCCGACCCATCCACAGCATCGATTGAGGCTTTCGTCCGGGCCAACGTGAATCCCGGAGCAATATTGGCACAAACTCCTGCCCCGGGCTCAGAGACTACCGTCACGATCCGGAGCCGTGGGACCCACAGACACCGACGACGTTTGGTTTGCTCCGCCAGTATCGCCGTCGCCGCCGCGAGCCGATCGGCGTCTATCTCGCCAGGTTTGTCCTTCATCACAACGCCGGCCAGAACTCCCGCCGCAAAAGAGTCTCGTTCGACAGCGTGCTCGGACTAGCCTTGCGCAATGAGCCGACGAGCTACCGGGAAAGAGGAACTCGCCGCCGCTTGTCGCAAAGGCGGTCGCCGACAGCCGCAGTGTCGCTCCTTGCTCCCATTCATCCATTCGGCGTCCGCGCAGTCGGGCTATCGGCCGCCGCGAGACGGAACGATCAACATCTCGGGCGAGGTTCGAAGCGCGGCGCAGCCTTTCGGATCTCATTTGCGATGTAGCCAGTCGCAAGATGGCCGTAGTGCTTTTCGACCATCCGAGTGTCGGAATGGCCAAGGTTAGTCGCCACGACGAGGAGCGGTGCCCCACCCATAATGGATAAACTAGCATAAGTGTGTCGCAGAGCATGGAAACTCGTGAGCGGCGCTATGCCGGCTCGAACGCAAGCCTCGCGCATCGGCCGCGTCTGGTGTGACTTCAGCCATTTGCTGCCATCGCCTTTGAGGAGAATCCATCCAATTGCAGTCCGACCAGCGCATAGACCATCAAACTGGCGGATGCTCTCTTCTGTCAGGACGATATGTCGCCCTTTGCCGCTTTTGCTTACTCGAACTTGCACGGTCCCGGCATCAGGGTTGAAGTCGGCAACGCGAAGATTGGCGAGTTCGCTGTAGCGAGCACCGGTTGCCAGGGCTGCGCGGACGAGGGCTCTGAACTCGGGGTCACTGGCGTGGATCAGCCTTTGGGCTCCATCGATCTGCAGGTAGCGAACCCGAGCGGCGTCAGCCGCTCCCCTTCTTCCCCCGAACGCGTGCGCGCGCTTTTGCAATTTCCTGCAACCACCCCCGAAGCTCGCCCGCCCTAAGCTTCTCACATTCAGTTGCCCCGAGTTTGGGGATGATGAGAGCTTCCGCGCGGTATCGGGCATCTCTAGCGCCCTTCCGGTTCTGCTCCATCCAAGTCAAATACTCGGCGATGCACTGTTTGACGGTGTAGGGCCCCGTTTCGACCGGCATACCGGCGGCAATGCGCGCGGCGCGGGCACGCATCTCTCGGGCAACGGCCTGTGCCTGGGCAAAGCTCAGGGTCGCCACACCGTCAGCATCGGCGATGTCGTCCGCATTAGCGATGGTTTCGGTCTTGTAGTCCTGTTCACCCACGTACCAGCGGACAACCCACCGACCGCCGTTCTTTCCCTTGCGATAGCCGAGGTGTAGGCCAGGGTCGATCGTCCGATAATAGGGCTTTGGCGACGGCGTCAGGCGACCACGTGCGGACCGGGTCTCTAAGTTCTGATCGCGGACCGTGCGCGCCACAAATTACTCCACGTTCTCCCAAGGCGTGCAGCCACCCCGATCATGTCCAACAAATGTCCAATATACGTGGATATAAGCCGGTGGACAAGTGGTGACAGAGACGTGACAAATTTCTATGGTTCAATGGGTTAACATATACCTACTTAGACACGGTTGGACTAAATAGCGTCTCTCTCACGGCGGCAACACCGGTTCGAATCCGGTAGGGGACGCCAATAAAATCAATAAATTGCCGATCCGCCCGATGCCGCGGATCATGCCCGAACCGAGATATTTCTCGATCCCCTCGATCGTGGTCGGCACCGTCGCCTTGAGGAACGCAGCTCTGAATTGGACGCCGTGCGCGCGGTCGTTGACCCAGGTTCCGCTCGCCGGGGCGAACCGCCGGCGAGATCACGGCAGCGTGGCCGAGAACCGTGATCAGGTCGCGCTGTCCGCTCGCTTCGACCCGGAGCGCGCAGAACCCATTCTCCGCGTTGCGAAAAGTGACGCGCTCGACCAGTCCGGCCAATACGTCGGTCGACGCGCTGGTCCTCGGTGCCTGGGTCATCGGCTCATGATGCAGATCGATGCCCGAACGCGCTACAGCGTCGATCAGTCAAACCGACGCTTCCACGCATCCGCCAGATAACCCGAGGGGCAGGCGGCAAGCAGCACTGTCCGGCGGGTCGATGGTACCACGAGAGGGGTGGACTGGCTGGATCTTGCAATATTTTATGCACCATTGATGACCCTCGATCCCCCCTTTTCACCGGCTTTTGTTGCCTGGGCACACCGCATGAACCACGTGCCCGACCATCGTGAGCGCCTGAAACGGCACCATGACCTCGTAGTCCTCTGCGAAGTCGCCGACGAGAAACAGGATCTTCTTCGCTGACATGTTTGGCTCTTTGGATCAGGCGATCGTATCGACAACGCCGCCGTCTACCCGCAACGCGGCGCCGGTCGTTGCCGAGGCCTGTGGGGAGACGGCGTAAACGACCATGTTGGCGACCTCCTCGGGTGCGCCATACGCCCAATGATGGAAGACGGCCTGTATGCCTTGACGAATGCCAGCGCGGCCTGTTCGATCGATTGGCCAGTGTTCTGGACCATGCTCTTCAGCATATCTTCGACACCTTCCGAAAATGTCGGCCCGGGGAGCACCGAATTCACCGTGACCCCGGTTCCGGCTACACGCTTGGCGAGGCCCCGCGCGATTGCCAGCACGGCCGTCTTGGTGAAGCCGTAATGGATCATTTCCGGTGGAATGTTCAGCCCCGATTCTGATGACAGGAACACGACGCGTCCCCAGTTGCGCTCCAGCATTGCGGGCATATAGGCACGCGACAGCCGGACGCCAGACATCACATTGACCTCGAAGAACCGGGTCCACTCGCTGTCGGGAATGTCGAAGAAGTCCTGCGGGCCATAGATGCCGACATTGTTGACGAGGATGTCACATGCCGGCTCGGCCCTACAAGGGAGCCGCAACCGGTAGCGGTAGCGAGATCGGCGACGACCCCGCGCAGCTCCGCCTCTGGTGCCCCCACCCTCATGTCAGCTATGGCCTTATCGACAGCGGCCCGATTGCGCCCGTTGATGACGACCGTCGCACCGCAAGCCGCAAGACCATGCGCAATAGCGAAGCCGATACCCCCGGTGGAGCCGGTGACAATCGCAACCTTGCCCGAAAGGTCGATCTTCATATATGAGCCTCTTGGTTATTGCGCCGCTTCCAAGGCCTCTGCTTCGCGGCGCGGCGGCGCCATGAACTCGGGGCCGACCGGATCGGTGATCGTCTCGCGCAAGATAAGATCAATCTCCGCCTTCGCAGCAGTGTCGAGCGACCACCCGAAAACCTCGTCGATCGGCTGCAATTGACCGGGGTGGCGAGCCCCCCACAACGCCGTCGTCGAGCCCTGGTCGAGAATCCAGCGCACCGCCAAGTGAATGACGTGTTTGCCATAACTATCTCTGGCGAATTGATCGAGACGCCGCACAGCAGCGAGATACTGGGCATACCGCGGCGGCTGGAATTTCGGGTCGGTCAGGCGAAGATCGTCGCCCTGGAATTGTGCATCTCCCTGCAGCTTGCCGGACAACAGACCGCGGCACAGCGCGCCGTAGGTCAGCGTGGCGAGACCCGAGTTCCGGCAGTAGGGCAACAGCTCGGACTCGATCTCGCGCTCGAACAGATTATAGGGGGGCTGCACGACATGCAGCTTGGCGATGTGGCGAAACCGCTCGATCTGGGCAACCGAGAAATTGCTCACGCCGATGGCGCGGATCTTCCCTTGGTCGAACAGCGTCTGCATCGCTTCGGCGGTTTCTTCGATCGGCACCAGCGGATCGGGCCAATGCACCTGGTAAATGTCGATGTAATCGGTTTGCAGCCGCCGCAATGAATCAGTGACCTCGTGCATGATGCGATCGCGGCTGGCATTGCGAAAGACTTTCCCGTCCTTCCACTCGAGCCCGGTTTTGGTGGCGATGACGACGCGCGAACGCAGTTGCCGTTCGGCAATCGCGCGGCCGACGATTTCTTCGGAGCGGCCAAATCCATAGGCTGGGGCCGTGTCGATCAAGTTGACGCCGCGATCAACCGCGGCTCGGATCGTCTTGACCGACTCCTCTTCATCCGTCCCGCCCCACATCCAACCGCCGATCGCCCAGGTTCCGAGGCCAACACGCGACACGGTCAGCCCTGTGTCGGCGATGTTCGCGAATTCGATGCCGATATTCTGTGTCATGGTCATTTTGCCTGTCATTCACCAGAAGCACGTCTCAGCCGCAGCGGCGGTTTCGCGCGGTTTGACTTCTGCCGCGGTGATCACGCGCCGTGCGTCACTGAGGGTAATCACGACCTGGTCCTCCAATGCTAGGCCACCTCGGGCACCAGCCCATGCGGGTCGATCACGAATTTGTTCGGCACCCCGGCATCGAAATTACAGTAGCCGTCGGGTGCTTGGGCGAGGCTGATCACCTTGACGTTGACGATCTCGCCGATCGGCAGCTGACCCCACAGGATCGCCTGCATCAGCTGTCGGTTGTACTGCAGCACTGGGGTCTGCCCGGTATGCAGACTGTGGGACTTTGCCCAGCCGAGGCCAAAGCGGAGGCTCAGCATTCCACGCTGTGCCGCCTTCTCCTTTGCCCCCGGGTCATCGGTCACGTAAAGGCCGGGGATGCCGATCGAGCCGGCCGGGCGCGTGATCTCCATCAGGCCATTGAGCACGACCGCCGGGGCTTCGATGACGTGACCATTCGATCCCTGGCCTTTGGCCTCGAAGCCGACGCAATCGATCGCACAGTCGACCTCGGGTACCCCCAGCACCTCGGCGACGAGCTCTCCCAGCCGATCATGCGCCGTAAGGTCGATCGGCTCGAACCCGACCTTTTTGGCATGGGCCAGGCGCTCCCGGTTCATGTCACCAATCAGCACCACGGCTGCACCAAGAATGCGTGCGGCGCCTGCGGCGGCAAGGCACCATGACGTATTCGGCCTGGCCGCCGATCCAGCCACCCATGTCGACATAACCGTAAGCGCCGCCGGCGCGCTCGGGGTTGACGTTCAAGCAGACCCCGGTATTGCCCTCGCGACAGGTGCGGCAACGACCGCAAACCACATTGAACGGAACCGATACGAGATCGCCGATGCTGAGGTACTCGACGTCGCGGCCAATCTCGATGATCTCGCCGGTGATCTCATGACCTAGCACCATCCCCGCCGGTGCCGTGGTCCGGCCGCGCACCATGTGCTGGTCGGAACCACAAATATTCGTCGCAACAACCTTTAGTATGACCCCGTGCTCGATCGTTTTCCCTGCCGGATTACGGAAGGTAGGAAAGTCTATGTTTTGAACATCGACCTTTCCAGGTTCGAGATAAACGACACCGCGATTGGAAGGCATCTGAGATTCCTGTTTCAAGGCTTACGGACGGACGTAAGCGTAATGGGGAGGTCAGTGGGATGGGACGAAGCCGAGACAAGCGTCCCCTTGGTCGATCGCCGCCTGCGTCACCGGTTCGTGCTCCGGCCGCCCGCGCCCGATCACCCCGTCGGAACGCGCTTTGAGGTAAGCGTAAATGTCATCGAGATAACACATGACGTTCGGATTGGTCCTCAATGCCGGCATCACGAAGACATTGCTCGTGCCGTAGCCAATCGGTCGACCATTGACGACACCACCATTGACGACGATGTTCTCAAACTTCTTGTGGCTGAGGGTCTTTAGTGCGTCGACCGGCCACGGGGCAAAAGTGCTCCCGGTTGCATCCTGCCCGTCGCACCAGTAACACGTGCCTTTGTAGTGAAGATAACCGATGAAGGTGTGCTGATCGACGACGCCATTCGTGATGGTGTAAGGTTTTGGGTCTTCGGCGGCGTTGGCCCAGAGCGAGGGCATACTCACGACCACTGTGAATAAAATTGCGGCCGGGGTGAGCCGCCTTATTGTTCGCGCTGTCATTTGCGAGTTCTCCTTTCCCAGTTCGTCGTCAGTGGCCGGGCTCTAAGCCTTCAGCAGCTGCGGATTGACCGGCAGTGCCCGGATCCGTTTGCCGGTTGCCGCATAGAGGGATGCGTGCAGTCGGATAGCCGACATCTGCAGGGCCCTTTGCTGCTGCGTTGCTATCTAGTACTGCGTTATGCTTTCGCCGGTGAAAAACAATCAATCCCGGTTAATTGTCGTCACGCGCATGGCCGACGACGCCGATGCCGGCCGCGGCGGTGGATGTCAGGGCGCCTTCCTTGCGCCGCTCTTTCTTCGCATTTGAAAGCCTACGGCAATGCCGGATTGTCGCTGGCGGTTCAACCCGCGCGATGCACAGCCCCCATTTGCTAATTTCAAACCGCCGGCCGCAGAAGAAGAGATCCCAGCCTCCGCCTTCCAATTCGTCCGCTAGGATGGAAGCGGTTTCGGCCGCAACTTAGCCGCTCACTGACATAGTTGTTGAACGGATCGAGCTTTGCCGCCCGAGAGCAGCACGCCGCCCTATCCGGACGTTTGTCGCCAGCAAGGCCGCAGCCGGGGAGTGCGGCGGAGGCGGCGTCTGCGGGCGCGATCACGGCAATTTACTGGGATTAACGCTATTTGATTCGGACGGTGAGCCAGGTGAGCCAAATAAAATGCGCGAGAGTTTCCTTTTGTTCGATGGAAGGTTCACTATGAAGGAGCGGCTCTCGACAGTGCTCCGTCGACGCGACCTGCTTCGCGCCACGATGACGGGCGCCGCAGTTGCAGCAACCGCCAACTTTGTCGCCGTCGAAATGGCCGCGGCCAAGCCCAGGACCAGCGCTGACAAGCGCAGAGCTCGCTACCAGCCGAACTCTAAGGAGGTTCAAGACTTCTATCGCGTCAACCGCTACCCGACGCAGTGAGGGGAGATGTCCGTGCTGATCAAGACGACGGTGCATCGTGCCAGCCGGAGACAACTCGCTGCCGCAGCGGCGGAGTGGACGGAAGCTAGCTTGGATCGCCGCACTTTCCTGCGGCAGTCCGGTCTCGCCGCCGGTAGCCTAGCGGTGCTTGGCAGCCTGCCACTCGGGGCCGTGCGCAAGGCCGAAGCCGGTCCGCCGCCGCCTGCGGGCGCGACGGTCACATGGCGCAAAAATGTTTGCACCCATTGCTCGGTCGGCTGTTCGGTTCTCGCCGAAGTCGCGAACGGTGTGTGGATCGGGCAGGAGCCGGTCTATGACAGTCCGATCAATCGCGGCTCGCACTGCTGCAAGGGCGCGGCGGTGCGCGACGACGTGCTGAGCGAACGCCGCTTGCGCTACCCGGTGAAGCTGGTGGACGGCCGATGGACCCGCCTCTCCTGGGATCAGGCGATCGACGAGATTGGCGACAAGCTGTTCGAGATCCGGCAAAAGTCGGGACCGGACTCGGTATACTGGCTCGGTTCGGCCAAGTTCACCAACGAAGCCGCCTACCTTTACCGCAAGCTCGCTGCCTTCTGGGGAACCAACAATTCCGACCACCAGGCGCGGATCTGCCATTCGACCACCGTCACAGGCGTCGCCAATACCTGGGGCTATGGCGCCATGACCAACAGCTACAATGATATCCGCAATGCCAAGACGATCCTCATCATGGGCGGCAACCCGGCAGAGGCGCATCCCGTTGCGATGCAGCACATTCTCGAAGGCAAGGAGCTCAACCGCGCCAATATGATCGTCATCGATCCGCGGATGACACGGACGGCGGCGCATGCCACCGAATATGTCCGCGTGCGGCCCGGCACCCACATCGCGACGATCTATGGGATGCTGTGGCACATCTTCGAGAATGGCTGGGAAGACAAGGAGTTCATTTCTCAGCGGGTCTACGGCATCGACGAAATCCGCAAGGAAGTAGCGAAGTGGACGCCCGACGAGGTCGAGCGCGTCACCGGCCTGCCCGAGGTCCAGGTCAAACATATCGCCGAAGTTTTCGCCAAGCAGAAGCCGTCGACGCTCATCTGGGCGATGGGACAGACTCAGTTCACGACCGGGACCGCCAATGTTCGGGCAAGCTGCATCCTGCTGCTCGCTACCGGCGATGTCGGACGGCCCGGCGGCGGCGCCAATATTTTTCGTGGCCATACCAATGTTCAGGGCGCCACCGATTTGGGCCTCGATGTAACCACGCTACCGCTCTATTACGGTCTTCCGAAGATGCCTGGCGGCATTGGTGTCGCGTCTGGGAGGTGGATTACAACTGGATCAGCTCGCGCTTTGCCGGCAAGGCGCTGATGGAGGGGCCGGGAATTCCCAGCACGCGCTGGTTCGACGCCACCTTGCTGCCGAAGCAGGAGATCAGCCAGCCCGATACGCTGAAGGCCATGGTTGTCATGGGACATGGCGTCAACACGATCACGCGAATGCCGGAAGCGATTCGCGGGATCGAAAAGCTCGATCTCCTGGTCGTCTGCGATCCCTACCCGACGGCCTGGTCCGTCGTCTCGGAGCGCAAGAACGGCATATATCTGCTCCCCGCCTGCACGAGCTTCGAGATGAACGGCTCGCGCACGGCCTCCAACCGCTCGCTCCAGTGGGGCGAGAAAATCACCGAGCCCGTCTTCGAATCGAAGAACGACTACAACACGATCTACATGCTCGCCCGCAAGCTCGGCTTCGCCGACCAGATGTTCAAGAACATCAAGGCCGAGAACGGCGACGTCTCTGCCGAGGACATCCTGCGCGAGATCAATCGCGGCGGGTGGTCGACGGGCTATTGCGGCCAATCGCCCGAGCGGCTCAAGGCTCATATGCGCAATCAGCACAAATTTGATCTGGTCACCCTCAGAGCGCCGAAGGACGATCCCGAAGTCGGCGGCGAATACTATGGCCTGCCTTGGCCGTGCTGGGGAACTCCGGAGATGAGGCATCCCGGGACCCCGATCCTCTACAACACCGACCTGCCGGTGAGCGAAGGCGGCGGCACATTTCGTGCGCGCTTCGGAGTCGAGCGCATCGTCACGCGCAAGGTGATCGAGAACGGGCAGGAGGTCGAGCGGCAAGAGCACGACAATCTTCTCGCCGAGGGGTCTTATTCCGCCGGGTCCGACATCAAGGACGGTTATCCTGAATTCACGCTCGGCGTGCTCAAAAAGCTCGGCTGGGGCAAGGATCTCACCGCGCCGGAAATGGAAGTCATCCAGCGGGTCAATCCCAACAACCCCGATCTCGTCTCATGGGCGACCGACCTTTCCGGCGGCATCCAGCGCGTGGCGATCGCACATGGCTGCGCGCCATACGGTAACGCAAAGGCGCGCATGATCGCTTGGAATCTGCCCGATCCCATTCCCGCGCATCGTGAAGTGATCTACACCTCGAGGCCCGACCTTGTCGCCAAATACCCGACTTTGCAGGACGCGCAGCAGTTCCGCGTGCCGAACATCGGCTTCACGGTCCAGAAAGCCGCTGTCGACAGGGGGATTGTCAAGCAATTCCCGTTGATTCTCACCTCCGGCCGCTTCGTGGATTACGAGGGCGGTGGCGAGGAGTCGCGCTCCAATAAATGGCTCGCCGAGCTGAAGCAGCACATGTATGTCGAGATCAATCCGGCGGATGCGAGCGAGCGCGGCGTCAAGGACGGCGATTGGGTCTGGGTCACGGGCGCCGAGAACAGCTCGAGGGCGCGAATGAAGGCGCTGGTCACAGAACGGGTCGGCAAAGGCGTTGCGTGGATGCCATATCATTTCGCCGGCTGGTTCCAGGGCGTCGATCTGCGCGGCAAATATCCAAGGGGCGCCGACCCGATCGTGCTCGGCGAGAGTGTCAACTCGCTGACGACCTACGGGTTCGATCCGGCGACGGGAATGCAGGAACCCAAGGCTACGCTCTGTCAGATAAAGCTCGCATGAGGAGGCCCCGTGATGGCTCGAATGAAATTCCTTTGCGACGCCGAGCGATGCATCGATTGCAATGCTTGCGTTACCGCATGCAAAAACGAGAACGAGGTGCCATGGGGGATCAATCGCCGGCGCGTCGTTACCATCAATGACGGCAAGCCCGGCGAGCGTTCGGTGTCGATGGCCTGCATGCATTGCACTGACCCGCCTTGCGCGGCGGTCTGTCCGGTCGAATGCATCTTTCCCACCGAAGACGGCATCGTATTGCACAACAAAGACCAATGTATCGGCTGCGGCTACTGCTTCTACGCCTGTCCGTTTGGGGCCCCGCAATATCCGCGGGTCAGCAATTTCGGTTCGCGCGGCAAGATGGACAAATGCACCTACTGCGCAGGCGGTGGCGGCCCCGAAGCGCCGGGCAGCGCCGAGGAATTCGCAAAATACGGCTCCAACCGCTTCGGCGAAGGCAAGCTGCCGATGTGCGCCGAGATGTGCTCGACCAAGTCATTGCTCGCCGGCGATGGGGGTGTCATTGGCCAGATTTACAAGGAGAGGGTCGTTCAGCGCGGCTATGGCTCTGGTGCCTGGGGCTGGCTGACGGCGTATCACGAGGATGTCGAAGTATGAGGGCCTGCGCTGCCATAGGCAAAGCCGCGCGCCCTCGCGGGAAGACTAGCTCGGCAATTTTTCTTGCGTGCCTTCGTCTTGCGGTCGGCGCGCTGATCTTTCTCGCGATTGCCGAGACCGTTCCCGCGATCGCTCAGCAGCTCGCCCCCGATGGCGCGCCCAATCCGACGGCAAGCGGCGTGAACCAACAGACGCTCCTGCGGGAGGAGCCGCGCATCACGGGGTACATCGATATTCCTGACACGAGAGCAAGCGTGCTGATACAGCCCGCGGGGCGGATGTGGGATCACTTCCACGAGGTGACGCTGCATTGGTTCGGCGCGATTGTCGTCATTGGAATGATCGCGGTTTTGGGAGGCGCCTGCCTGATTGTGGGCCGGCTGCGGATTTCAGCCGGCCGGTCCGGAAAAAAGGTGCATCGCTTCAGCGCATTCGAACGATTTTCGCACTGGCTGACGGCCGTGTCCTTCGTAACTCTCGGCCTGACGGGGCTGAACATTACCTTTGGAAAAATTCTGCTCCTGCCAGTGATCGGCTCAGACGCGTTCAGCAGCCTCTCGCAGGCTGCCAAATACATTCATAATTTCACGAGCTTTGCGTTCGTCATCGGCCTCGTGCTCATCGTCGCGATGTGGTTCAAGGATAACATCCTGCGAAAAGTGGATATCGATTGGCTCAAGCAGGGCGGCGGTTTCATCAGATCGAGGCATGCGCCGGCAGGGCGATTCAATGCCGGCGAAAAGGCGGTCTTCTGGATTGCCCTCCTCGCGGGCATCGCCGTGGCAGCATC
>WNFR01012140.1_pt1 | contig 11283 bp, 10 predicted proteins | sample 5400221 | NCBI WGS metagenome assembly WNFR01 (sample SAMN13153357, study PRJNA577476) | soil metagenome | isolation source: 40 cm soil under Madrone tree | place: USA:California | collected 2016-06-14 | reverse complement strand
TCCAAAGCGTACTGGATACCGACACGCCTGACCATTGCGGCATCATCTTGCCAAGGTTGTAGTGCGCGTAGAAGCTTCGAGGGAAATCGCGCACCGCCAGCCAGCTCAGCCATGCGCTTGAGTCCACTCATGGATGTAATCGGCATTACCCCGGCAATAATCGGGATGTGGATACCCGCCAGTGCACAGCGCTCCCGGAAATCGATGAAATCGCTATTCTCGAAAAATAGCTGCGTGATCACATAATCCGCCCCGGCATCCACTTTCGCCTTAAAATAATCCATCTCGATCAATCGGTTCGGCGTAGCGGGATGTCCCTCGGGAAAGCCAGCCACTCCGATTCCGAAACCGCGACGGTCCGGATGCACGCCGGACTCATTGAAGCGGCGAACGAATTTTATTAAATCAATCGCGTGCTGGAATGAATCGCGGGATTTGTCGTAAGCCATTTCAGGCGGCCTGTCCCCGCCGAGAGCGAGAATATTTCCAATGGCGGACCTGGCGTATCGGAGCAGAATCGCTTCGATCTCCTCTTCTTTGTGGCAGATACAGGTCAGATGCGGGATCGGATCCAGTTTTGTTGTGTTTTGAATGCGCTCGACAAGATTATGGGTCAGCCCACGCGTCGAGCCGCCGGCTCCATAAGTGACGCTGACAAAGTCCGGTGCGTATGATTCCAGATCGCGAATCGTCCGGTAGAGCGTCTCGGCCGCTTCAGGCGTTTTCGGGGGAAAAAATTCAAACGAAAACGTCGGACACTGCCCTCGCATAATGTCAGTGATATGCATGACTCAGCGGCTAGCATCGTTTCTGTGGCGACTTTTCGTCAAATGATCAGAGCCGTTTTCGGCGTGAAAAGTTTAAACCATCAATTCCGATTCACCTGGCTCGTTCGGCACGATCTAAGCGCCGAAGCCGAGCCCATGAAGAGGCTTTACTGATCCAAAAGAGCAATCGGGCGGCGGACGGATCTAATGGCACGAAAAAAGATCCAACTGGCAAGAGCACGGCGACTGAGTTCGCGTGCCAGCGCGGTAGCGCGTTTGCCGCAACGCTTTCGAGCTTCGATTACCTTGCGATTACTTGGGCGAACGCATGTCGGCGTGGGTTTTGATTTCGCGCCTTTGCTTTTCCACGACGCGACGCAGCTCGCGCTCCATCGTTTTGAACGCATCGTGGATTACCTTTATTAATGGTGCGTGGGTGCCGTTATTCATCTGCTTTTCATCAGCCACGAGTTCGTGCCGCGGTGCCACGGTCACGTCGATGCGGCACCGATAAGGATTTCCCTTTTGATGAGTATGATTGGTCTGCTCAATGGCGACATCGCAGCGGTTAATGTGGTCGCAAAACCTTTCGAGGCGTGCTGCATAATCCAAAACGACTTTGTCAATCTGGTCAGATTTCTCCAAACCCCGATACGATATCTTAACAGGCAATTGCATAATTCCTTATATCCTACGGCTCTGTTGACTGTTGAGGGAACAAAAATCTCGATTCCGCGTTAGTGTTCAAATCTGCTGCAGCGAACGGAAGTGGCTGATCAATCTTGCCGGTTCCACTTTCACCAGATCCGATTTCACATGTTCGACGATTCGTTGTCGCACAGCAGAAGGTAGGGAATCCACGATTGCCGCGTGTATTTCTGCAGGAGCGGCAAACGACCAGCCTTCTTTTCCGTTTTGCAAAACAATTTGCGTGATTTGATCGGCCAACTCCTTTTGAATTCGCCGATCGATTTCGCCAGTGAGTTGCGTTCGTTCGGCAATGGACGCAGGTCCACGGTGCGCGCCCGCACCCTCCGTCACAGGAAAACGCCCAGCCACATCGCTCAGTTTATCGACGAGTCTGCCGTGCGCGTCAGTGATATTAAAGGCCTGCACCAGTTGAAGGCTCGGTCCCCGCGTTGGCGTCTCAGCCACTCGATACGCTTTCAAGCTGCCGCGATCAGTGACGATCACAAGAGAAGTCGGTGTCATTGGCAAATCACTGGCGGCGCGCGACTGCGCACATCTCTACTATCTCTATATAAGAAATCGGTCGGCGTTGCAACCTCGCGCTTGCCCGAAATTGCCCGCGGCAAGGAGACACGCTAGCTCTTGCGCGCCGCGCGTTCTTCCTCCGCGGTGACGCGGGGAAATTCCACGGGCCGCTTTTTCCAGGATTCCTCGCGCGCCTGGGCTTGCGTACCCCTGACCAGTTGAAGGAGACAACAGGCGCGCCCGCCAAGATTGATATCATCACCGGAGGCGAATTTTTTTGGCTCGGCCACAAAACCTTCTGGATCGCTTGTGTCGAGAATCAACTGCCATTCTAGATTTTCTTGACCCGGCAGCACAAATGGGATCGGCTCGTAATGCGCATTTATCAGCAGCAGAAACGTCTCATCGCGAACTGGTTCACCTTCGGAATTGAGCGCATCGGTCGCATCGCCGCTCAGCAGCATGCCGAGACAGCGCACGAACGGGGATGTCCATTCTTCTTCGGTCATCTGGTTACCGCCGGGAGTGAACCACATCACATCCCGAATCTCGGAGCCCGGAACGCGGCGACCTTTCAAAAACGTCGGCCGCAGGAAAACCGGATGCTCTTTTCGCAATTGGATCAATTTTCGCGTGAACTCAAGAAACCGATTCTGCTTCTCGTCACGATGCCAGTCGAACCAACTACTCTCGTTGTCCTGGCAATAAGCATTGTTATTTCCGCTCTGGGTTCGCCCCAGCTCGTCTCCGCCGCAAAGCATCGGCACCCCTTGCGAGAGAAACAAAGTCGTCAGGAAATTCCGGCGCTGCCGATCGCGCAGAGCATTGATCTGCGGATCTTCGGTTGGTCCTTCCACCCCGCAATTCCACGACAGATTATTGTTGTCGCCGTCGCGATTATCGTCGCCGTTCAGCTCGTTGTGTTTTTCGTTGTAGCTGACCAAATCACTGAGCGTGAATCCGTCATGGGCGATGACGAAGTTGATGCTGGCATAGGGGCGCCGGTCATCGTGTTCATACAAATCGGGGCTCCCCGTCAGTCGATAGGCCATTTCGCCAATTCGGCCTTCGTCACCTTTCCAAAAACTGCGAACGGAGTCGCGATATTTACCATTCCACTCCGACCAGGAAACGGGAAAATTCCCAACCTGATAACCTCCTTCACCGATATCCCACGGTTCTGCAATTAACTTCACTTGCGAGAGCACAGGGTCCTGCTGGATCACTTGGAAAAATGGATGCAGCGTGTTGAATCCTGAATGATCGCGTGCCAGCGCGGACGCGAGATCGAATCGAAATCCATCAACACGCATCTCTAGCACCCAGTAACGCAAACTGTCGGTCACCAATTGCAGCGTTCGCGGATGAAGCAGATTGAAGGTGTTGCCGGTGCCGGTGAAATCGAGATAGAAGCGAGGGTTCTCCGGATGCAGCCAGTAGTATGCAAGATTGTCAATTCCGCGGAAACACAGCGTGGGCCCGAGATGATTTCCTTCTCCGGTGTGATTGTAAACCACATCGAGAATTACTTCGATGCCCGCCGCATGCAGGCTGCGCACCATGGCCTTGAACTCCGCGACCTGTTGGCCCAATTGCCCACTGCCGGAGTATTCCCCATGCGGAGCGAAAAACCCGATTGTGTTGTAGCCCCAGTAGTTCGTTAGGCCATGATCAGCCAAAAATTTGTCGTGGCTGTGCGCGTGCACAGGGAGTAACTCCAACGCGGTCACGCCAAGTTTCTTGAAGTAGTCAATGGCGAGCTGGCTACCCAGGCCCGCGTACGTACCGCGCAATTGCTCCGGCATCTCGTGCCAAACCTTGCTGAAACCTTTCACGTGTACTTCGTAGATCACCGACTCGTGCAGCGGAATGGCCGGCCTTTTATCCCCCTGCCAATCGAATCCGGTATCGATCACGATGGATTTCGGAACACCCCACGCATTATCGCGAAAGTCCTGAGTCAAATCTTGCTTTTCGTCGCCTATGACATAACCGAACATTTCATCTGCCCAGCTCACTGCTCCAGCGATTGCTTTCGCGTACGGATCAAGGAGGAGCTTCGAATTATTGAAACGCAGTCCGCGCTCCGGATCGTATGGACCTGAGACGCGAAACCCGTACAACTGGCCCGGTCGCGCATCGGGCAAAAAGACATGCCAGACGTGACCGGTACGCTCCTTGAGCGGGATCCGAACATTGTCTTCCGTATCGTTGACGCTATCGAACAGGCAAAGCTCAACGCCGGTAGCGTGCTGGGAAAAAATTGCGAAGTTGACGCCGTCGCCCGTCCATGTCGCGCCTAGTGGATACGAATAACCGCGAAACGTTTTTACCGGAGTCATAAACGCGCCGCGCATTTATCAGGCATTGACGCGACACTGGCAACGACGAACGGCGAATCGGACAAATCGTGACGAAGTCGCTTTCGCTTAAGCAGCGCGATCGAGGAACTCTGGCGAGCTGCAGCGGACGATAAGGTCATCGCGATTCGCCCTGAGCGATCGGAGCGCCTAACGATTTCCCTAAAGCTCCTCGAGCACGCGCCGCGCTTTTTCGACATCCGAAGGTCTCAGGATGATCAGACCTCTTTCTGCTTCCCGGCCGGCGGCAAGATAGGTGTAATCAATATTCACCTCGGCTTCGGCCAGGCGCTCGGCGATTTCAGCCAGAACACCGGGCTCGCTTGCTGTCTCGATCGTCAGCACGTCCGTCTCCAGAGCGAGCACGCCGGCTTCGCCCAGCAGCATGAGCGCCTTGGTAGGATTGCTCACAATCATGCGCACAACGGTGTGATCGACCGTATCGGAGGTAGCCAGCGCGTAGATATTAATTCCGGCGTTGGCCAGCGCCTCACACACGCGCGCAAGTGCGCCGGGACGATTTGCAAGGAAAACTGCCAGTTGAGTGGCGGTTTCAACGGAGAGCTTGGGATGTGCATTCATGCTGCTTGCAAACTGACGCTGGGAAGCGGTTCTGACAACCTAGGAAAATCTCGTAAACGTCGAAACATCGAACGGCTGAACATCCTCGAACATCAAATCAACGGACTCGGTGCGTTTGCGTTCAATGTCGAGTATTGGGTCTTCGGCATTCTGGCGAAAGAAACTGAATCGAATTTTATCGTGCGATGACTACACTTGCGCAGCCTGTCGCTGTTAAATCTGCACCGCTGAAGCGCACGATCGGGTTCGTAACCGCATGCTCGATTGTCATTGCCAATATCATCGGCACCGGGATCTTCACGAGTCTTGGTTTTCAAGTGACGGACATTCACGCAGGGTTCCCGCTCCTGATGCTCTGGGTTGTCGGTGGAATCGCGGCGCTATGCGGCGCTCTCTGCTACGGAGAGCTCGCCGCCGCACTGCCGCGCTCCGGAGGCGAATACAATTTTCTCTCGGAAATTTATCATCCGGCGGTCGGATTTATGGCCGGATTTGTGTCCGCCACGGTGGGATTCGCAGCGCCCGTGGCACTCGCAGCGATGGCGTTTGGGACATATTTTAACGGAGTTTTCGGCGTAGGTTCCCCCGTGATGCTGTCATTCGTCGTTGTTTGGCTGGTCACGGTGTTTCATCTTGGGAATCTGAAAGTCGGCAGCGCGTTCCAGAACGTTTCTACGCTGGTAAAATTACTTTTGATCGGTGCACTGATCGGGGCGGGCCTCTTTGTACCATCGAAGCAGCCGATCAGTTTTTTGCCTGCGGCTGGGGACAAAGCCTCGATCCTGAGCGGCGCATTCGCGATCGCGCTCGTTTATGTCATGTATTCGTACTCCGGCTGGAATGCCGCGGCGTATATCACCGGCGAGATTGAACGCCCTGAGAAAAACGTGCCGCGTTCACTGCTCGCCGGCACAAGCGTCGTCATTGTGCTTTATGTGCTGATAAATGCCGTTTTCCTGGCGACCACGCCTGCTAATGAATTGAAAGGGCAGCTTCAAGTCGCATTGATTGCCGGGAAGCATATTTTTGGCGAAAACGGTGGACGATTCGCCGGTGGAGTTATTTGTCTTGGGCTGGTTGCCGCAATCAGTTCGATGATGTGGATCGGTCCGCGCGTTACGATGTCGATGGGCGAAGATCACTGGCTGCTGCGACTGCTTGGCCGCAAGAACAAACACGGAATCCCGACAAACGCCGTCCTCCTGCAACTGCTCATGGTGAACTTGCTTTTGCTTACCCAAAGCTTCGGGGAAGTGGTGCGCTACACTCAATTCAGTCTTTTGCTTTGCTCGTTGCTGGCCGTCCTAGGGGTGATGGTGCTTCGTTTTACGCGTCCCGAACTCGCCCGACCGTATCGCGTTTGGATTTACCCCGCTCCACCCATTGTATTTTCGCTGATCACAATTTGGATGATGTTTTATCTCTTGCGTTCACATACTGCCGAATCCCTGGCTGGTTTGGCCACGGCACTATTGGGCCTGCTGCTCTACCGTTGCGCAGGAAAACGCCTCGATCGCTCGCTATGAAAACAAATTGGACGGCCTTGTCGATGATTCTCGGTTTGCTCACTGCCACCATGGTGTGTGCACAGGAGAATCCGGAAATAGCGCCTCGCGCAATCCCTGTAAATTCCGGACCCAATGATGTGGCGCGCTTTCTTGCCGGGATGCCTGTGCCGGAGGATTCGCCGCTCGCGCCGCTGATGCGCGATCCGGCGTGGCAGAGGCACGCCGCGTTTTTCGAAGAGCAATTCTCAAAACTAAATCTTCGGCAACTTCAGAAGCTGCACGCCTGGCAACAGGCGGCCCTTCCTGAATCACTTCAGCCAATTCCGGTGGTGTTTTACATGTTCAGCGGACCCGATTTTTTGTACGTGGATCAGTCTTTTCCAAAAGCTGGCGTATATGTGCTTTGCGGAAAAGAAGCTCTCGGTCCGGCGCCGGATCCGTTGCGCATCGCGAACTTGTCGAGTGCGCTCGGCAATCTGGAGAACGCAATGAAGTCTTCACTCAGCACGACCTACTTCATCACCAAAGATATGAAAGTCGATCTACACGAACAGAACCTGAACGGCGTGCTGCCGATTCTCTACGCTTACCTGGCTCGTGCCGATAAATCGATCACGAACGTCGCCTTTGGCTCGCTGGGCAGCAGTGGCGTATTTGACGAAGCTGCGCCGGGCAAACGGGGCGGCAGTATTCAAGGTGTTCGGATCCGGTATACCGACAATCAATCAGGCAATGCACAGACGCTGTTTTATTTCACCACAGACATTTCCGACGGCGGCGTCAAGGCGACTCCGGGTTTTTTGAAGTTTTGCCAGCGTCTCGGCACCGGCGCGAGTTTTCTCAAGTCGTCATCGTATTTGTTATTCGAAAATGGTTTCGCCACGATCCGCAATTTCATTCTCGATCATAGCAACATCATCGTGCAGGACGACTCAGGAATTCCGCTCGAATACTTCGACCCTAACAAGTGGAACCTGCGTTTCTTTGGAGTCTATCTCGGCCCTATTGATATATTCAAACAACATTATCAACCCAGGCTACGGGAATTGTTCGACCAAACCAACCCGCCACCACTCGAGTTTGGATTCGGTTACCGATGGAATTACAAGGAAGCGAATCTAATGGTCGCGACGCACAAGTAATTCCGTCATCTCGAGCGCAGTCGAGAGATCCCGTTGCAAACCCTATCGGTAACTTCGCGGGATCCTTCGACTCCGCTGCGCTCCGCTCAGGATGACGTAGAGCCGTTAAAACCTGCGGAACCACGAATAGGGAAAATCGTCGCCCGGGCAGTCGGTCGGCCAGCGCGGCGGATTGATTTCACGGTGTGGTTTTACAGGAATGGCGCCTCTCCCGGTGCCACCGCAACGCTGTCGCAAATAGCGGATGAGTTCCTCACAAGCGTCGAGCTGCGGGCGTGTTGGCTGATCTCGATTGAAATCGCCTACCAGACAAATGCCGAGCGAGATATTGTTGAGATAATCGCTGTGCACGTGGCCGCCATTGATCTGACGCCGCCAGCGATCCCCGACTTCGATCTGCCCATTTCCGGTTGATGTGCCGTTGCCGATCACGAAATGATACGCAAGGCCGTTCTGCATCCGGCGAACGTGTCGATGGTAATAGTCGAAAACTCGTGCGTTGCCCTGCCGGGTGCCGCTGTTGTGCACGACAATAAATTGCCAACGACGGCGCTTCACCGGCGCGCGCCGGATTGCTTCAATTACGGAGCTTGTCAGGTAATGGTAGGTGACTGGACGACTCCACGGCCATAAACCGAATCGGCGCGGCGGCGGTGATGGCGGAGGTTCCAATCCCTGGTCCTCCTCGATGCCGGATTTTTCGATGACAACCCGCGCTTGCCCAGGCGCTGAAACGGCGCGTGGAGCCTGAGGTTGTGGCGAGGGCGCCGGTGTTGGTACAGCAATCGCCGGTGGTGGCGGGCTTGCGATCTCTACCGTGGTGCGCTCTTTTTCTACTTGCGGATGCTTCTTTGCCCGACTTCTTTTTCGCTGATTTCGGCTCGGGCGTTGGCGTATGACGCCGCTTCGTTTTTGACGAAGCACTCGCTTTGTGATTTCCCGCCTTTGCTTTTGCTGCAGGGGTCGGAGATTTCTTTGGTTTCGGAGACGGCGTTGCAGACGTCTCGGTTTCGCTGGACGGCTCGTGCCGTTTGTGTTCGCTGACTTGCGCACAGAGGACACCGGCGAGGATTGCGCCAGACGCGAGTGCCGCTGCGAGCGAAATGCGAAAGCGCTCCACTGCAACGGAGAGTAACAGAGCGCACGACTCGATCAACGCCTCTGCGATTGATTTGTTAAAAAAGTTAAAAAGTCAGATGAGCCAATGACTCTCTTTGTTTAACTTTTTGACTCTTCAACTTTCAACTGGTCACCGCAGGCGCGGGTGCGAGAGGCGTGTCAACGCGCATTTTTTCGCATTCACGCCGAATGATGGCGTTCAATTTGCCTCCCAGCAACAGGAGCAGACAAGTTAAATACATCCAGGTGAGCAGCACGATAATAGATGCCAGCGCGAGATAAGTCGGGTTGTAACGATCGTATCTCGCCACGTACAGTTGAAAAACTTTTGTAGCGATGATCCAGCCGAGGGCAAAGAAAATCGCGCCTGGCAACGCTTGACGGCCGGTTAAATAGTTCTCGGGGGTGAAAAGATAAAGCGCAAGTGCGAGGCCCACCAGCGCCACCGCGGTCAACGGCAGATTCAATCTCGCAATCCAGGCCTGCAGCGGAAACGCCAGTTGCCAATTTACCTCGGCAATGCCGGCGAGCTTCTCGCCGAAAACGACGGCGTTAAAACTAAACACGATCACTATCCCAAACCAGAAGAGCATAAAAAACGAGATGATATACTTCGACCACCAATGCCGATCTTCGCGGACTCCATGCATTTGGCTCAAGGCGCGAGAAACCGTAGCAATGAAAATAGTACCGAAATAGATTCCCAGGATAATGCCGGCGTTCGCGAGCAATCCGCTTGTGCCTGTCACCACCACACTGGCCATGGCAGAGTCCAGAATATCCTGCACTTTCGGGTCCGGCGGCATGAAGCTCTTCAAGAGAAGAAACATCCGGTGCAACTTGCTCGGGTCAGTCCCAAACAGCCCGAGCAGATGCCAGAAAAAAAGCGTGCCGGGCGCAAGCGCGAAAAGCAGCAGATACGCCATCTGCGCTGCCATGCCGGTTGTGTTATCAGTTGCGGTTTCCCATACCAACCGGCGCGCAACGCACCAAATGAATCTGAGATATTTCATTCCGCAGGAGTTTACTTTGCAGGCCACAAATATCCATTAAAGTCCGAATGCTTTCGCGAGCCTCCATCTGCTCTGGCCTTGATCGTAGTGTCGCCTAAAGACTGATGAAGAAGAAAATATTGATCCTGACCGCCGGTTTCGGAGAGGGTCACAACAGCGCGGCAAGAGGAGTGCGCGACGGGCTGACTCGCATCGCTCCGGATCGGATTATAGTGGAATTGCGGGATTTGTTTGCCGAAGCCTATGGGCCGATCAACGAACTGGTGCGCCGCAGCTATCTGGCACTAGTGAATTCTGCGCCACGCGCCTGGGGACTCGTTTATCGCTGGCTCGATCGCAAGACAGATTATAACACCGAATTTCAACGATTGGCACGGCTGAAGGCTCAGTTTGCTCCTGTGCTCGACCGTTTTCAGCCGGACATCGTCGTCTGCTCTTTTCCGGCCTACGCCAATATGCTCCAGGAGATTTTGGGAGCCGGGAGAGTCTGCAAATGTGTCGTGGTGGTCACGGATTCGATCACTATCAACGCATCCTGGTATCGGAGTCCGGCCGATTATTTCGTCGTTGCAAACGAGCAAAGCGCGGGCGTGCTACGGAGCAGCGGCGTCGCCGCCGAAAAAATCAGGATATTTGGATTCCCGGTCAGTCCGAAGTTTGCAGACTTCGCTGAAGATCGGCCGTTGCCTTCCACCAATTCCAGTCGGCGGGTTTTGTACATGATTCATGCTGCCAAGCGTGGCGCGCCGGAACTGGTGCGTCTGCTCGCGAAACTTGGCGTAGATCTTACCGTGACTATCGGCCGCGCTGATGAACTCCGGTCTGAAATCGAAGCGGCGGCGGATGGTCATCCGTTGAAGATCGTTGGGTGGACGAACGAGCTTCCTCGCATGATGCACGAGAATCACTTGCTTATCGGGAAAGCCGGTGGCGCAACCGTACAGGAAACGATCGCCGCCAAATGCCCGATGATCATTAATCACGTCGTCGCCGGTCAGGAGGAAGGAAACGCCCGCTTAATCGTTGAAACCAATTCAGGCGTGGTTGCGCATTCGCCGCGAGAAGTCGTGTCGCAGGTGCAGCGCGCGTTCAATGACGACGCAAAACAATGGCGCGAGTGGGCCGTCAACATCAGCAACTTGAGCCGGCCGCGCGCAGCGCTCGATATCGCGGAATTTCTGATGTCGCTATAAACCTGTCGTGCATGGTGGTTCTTAGGGTGAACAAGCAGGCTCGATCGCTTAAAGCGTTAAGTTAGCGTGGGGCGAAGCGATTGAAATGGCTTTGCGTCAGAGCGACCGCAAAACAGCGTGCCAAAGCCGCGGTCTCAATTGGACCAGACCGCTTCGCCACCGATGAAGGTTTGCATCACGTCCAGTTGGGGTGAAAGCACGACAAGATCGGCGTCTGCTCCGACCACAAGACGACCTTTCCTTTCGAGACCGATTGCGCGCGCGGGATTTTCCGTTGCCATCGAGACGGCCTCACCCAACGGAACGTTCACCTCGCGCACCATGGTGCGCACGAGCTCGATCATGCGCGCGGCGCTACCGGCGAGAGCTGAACGATCGGCTAAC
>WNFR01007229.1_pt1 | contig 11284 bp, 9 predicted proteins | sample 5400221 | NCBI WGS metagenome assembly WNFR01 (sample SAMN13153357, study PRJNA577476) | soil metagenome | isolation source: 40 cm soil under Madrone tree | place: USA:California | collected 2016-06-14 | reverse complement strand
GGCGTCCTCCCCAGCTCGCGCGCGCGCACCCGCAGGCGCCCGCGGCCCGGCCAAGGAGTTCCGCGGCGCGACGCACCGCGGCGATGATGTTGACGTAGCCGGTGCACCGGCAGAGGTTTCCGGACAGGATGTAGCGGATGCCGTCGTCGGTGAGATCGAGCGGCTCGGCTTCCTCGAAGCGCCCCAGGATGTTCATTACCATCCCGGGCGTACAGTAGCCGCATTGGAGCGCGTGACATTCCTTGAAGGCCTGTTGAATGGGATGCAGAGTGCCGTCCGGAGCCGCGACCGACTCGATGGTCCGGATGCTCGCACCATTGACCTGCGCCGTCAGTGTCAGGCACGAGCGACCGGATTTCCCGTCGATATGAACGGTGCAGCAACCGCACACGCCGTGCTCGCAGCCCACATGGGTGCCGGTGAGACCGAGCTCGTGACGCAGGAAATCGGACAGCAGCATGCGCACGCTGACCCGACGCTCGACCCTCTCGCCGTTGACGTTGAGCGCGACGGCGATCTTCGGATCGCCCGAATCCATCGTGATCGCAGGTTTTGGTCTAGCGCGCGTCATCGGGCGATCCTTTTCTCGGCGCGAGCAGCCGCCTTTGCCACCATGCGTTCGACCAATGCGACGACAACGCGGCGTCGGTAGCGCGCCGACGCATGCATGTCGTCCGCCACCGTCACGGCGATGGCGGCAGCCGCGGCCGCAGCCGCGAGATCAGATGCGGACAGCGACGTGCCGATCAGCCGCTTCTCGGCCTCGATGAGGCGAACCGGACGGTCCGCAATCCCGCAGGCTGCAAGCCGGACTTCGGTGGTCTTGCGCCGCGCATCGAGACGCACGACCGCGCCGACGCCCGCAATGGCGAAGTCGCCGTGCCGGCGCGCCACCTCGTCGAAAGCCCATCCGGCGTCGGGCGCGAGCACCGGGAATCGTGCGTCTACGACGATTTCGTCGGGCCGGCGCGCCGTGGTCAGTTGCGAGTGGAAGAATGCGTCCGCCGGAATCTTGCGCTGGCCCGCCGGCCCATGGGCGAGCACGCTGCCGCCGAGCAGAACCAGAATCAGCGGCATCTCGGCGGACGGGTCGGCATGGCAGAGGCTTCCGACCACGGTGCCGCGATTGAGGATTGGGATGTGGGCGACATGCCCCATGGCCTCGGCGATCAGCGGATTGGCGCGGCGGACGGCTTCATCGAGCTCGAGCTCGCGATGGCGGGTCATCGCCTTGACCACGATCTCGTCGCCTTCGATCGAGATGCCCTTGAGCCCTGCGACATGCTGAATGTCGACCAGCAAGGATGGATGGGCGACGCGGAAATTCATCGCCGGCAGCAGGCTCTGGCCGCCGGCCAACACTATGGCGTCGTCGTCGCCCGCCAAGGCCGCGATGGCTTCCTCAATGGTGGTCGGCGCCCGATAGTCGAACAGCGGCGGCTTCATGACTTGCTCCTGCGCCTTTCCCATTCGGCCACAAGATCGGTGGAATCGACGACCAGGCCGATATGAAGCGACACCATCGCCAGAGCGGCTGCCTCCAGCGCATCATCGGTTCCCCGTACCAGGTCCTTGGCCACGATGACACGGTAGTTGTGGTTGCTGGCGTCGAAGGCCGTGTTGAGCACGCAGCAATCCGTAAAGCCGCCGTTGAGCACGATCGTTTCGATCCGCATGTTGCGCAGCAGGAAATCGAGATCGGTCGGATAGAAGGCGGAGAGTCGCTTCTTGGTCTCGACCCGCAGGTCCCCGGGTGCGACACGCGTCACGAACTCGGTCCAGGGCGAGCCTTCGATGGCGTGTTCATCGCTGTTCCGAATGGGGCCGACGTAGAGCGGAAAGGTACGCCGCCACGCCGAACTGATGCCGTTGATGTCGTCGGTGCCGCCACGGCGCAGGATCGAGCGGACATGGATGATGGGGATGCCGAAGGCGCGCACGCGGTCATGAAAGGTATCGATCGGCGCGACGATTTCCCGTGCCCGCGGCGCCGGGCAGGGGCAGTCGGGGGAGGGATCAAGATGGCCGCGATGCATGTCGATCGACACCACTGCGGCGCGGGTCGAGTCGAGAAAGTCGTCGAACCCGGTTTCGATCTCCTGCGGTTTTCCGTAGATGTGGACGCGCATGCTGTTAGCCTATGCAAGATGCCTGATCATCGGCGTTCCTCCCGCACATGCGGCTGGCCGAGCGCGCCCGGCTCGCCGATCGCGCCGCGCTGTCGTGCCCCGACCCAGATCATCACCGCGATGGTCGCCAGATAGGGCGTCATGAGGACGAGATATTGAGGCAGGCGTATGCCGGCCGCCGCGATGCGCGGGACCACCTCCTCGATGCAGCCGAACAGAAGCGCGCCGGCGAGAGCGGGCCACGGCGCCCATCGGGCAAACACCACCAGTGCGACCGCAATCCAGCCCCGTCCGCCGGTCATGCCGGTCACCCAGAGCTTGACGCTTACGACCGAGATATAGCCGCCGGCGAGGCCGACGAGCGATGAGCCTGCCACGATGGCGCCGATCCGATAGAGGGGGACATTGACGCCGGCAGCGTCCGCAGCCGCGGGATTTTCCCCGACAGCCCGCAGCCGCAGCCCGACCGTGGTATTTCGCAGAGTGAAATGAGCCAAGAAAAAAATAACTACTGTCGCATAGATAACGGCATCCTGGGTGAACAGGATGCGACCGATAATAGGCGTTTCGGACAACGGCCACGCGACAAGCTTGCCGAGACCGGCAATCGGTTTGTTCTGCCAACGTGCAACCGTGCCGACCAGGCCCGTGAGTCCCTGGCAGAAAAACACGATGGCGAGACCGGCAATCACCTGATTCACACGCAGTAGAACCACCAGAATTGCGAACAACAGCGACACGACGCTTGCCGCGATCATTGCGATCAGCAGCGCAACGGTCGGATTTCCCCCTAATGTCAGATAGGCGCTGATCCCGGCCAATGCGCCCACCAGCATCAGGCCTTCGGCGGTAAGGTTGAGCACGCCGGAGCGTTCCGAAATAATCAATCCAAGCGCGGCCAGCGCATAGGGTGCGGCGGCGACCGGCACGTTGGCAAACCAATTCACGAAAAAGTCGAGCATCGGCTCTCTTCAGCGGGTCCAGCGGATACGATGACGGATGAGGAATTCGGAGGAAGCCACCGCGATCACGATGATGGCCTGGATCAGCTGCACCATGGCGAAGGGGATCTGGTAGAACACCTGGAGGGTCTGGCCGGTGACATACAAAACCGCGACCAGAAGTCCGACGATCGCGACGATAACGGGATCGTTGCGCGAAAGGAACGCGATCAGCACGCCGGAGAACACATATCCGTTGAAGAAGGACTGGGTGAGCCGGCCCTCCTGACCGGCGACGTTGACGAGTCCCGCGAGTCCTGCGGCCGCTCCCGACGCCGCGACCACGCCCACCGTGATAACGTGGATCGGGACTCCCACGACCTTTGACATGGTGAGATTGGCGCTGATGACGCGCATGTAGAAACCAGCGCGGCTCAAATGCACGAGCCATCCGGCGAAACCGACGACCAAGATGGCGAGCACAAGACCGCTGTTGATCCCGTAACCGACGTCCGGGAGCCGCTCGAAGGAGCGCAGCGGCGTCGATTGCGGAAACGCCGTCTTGGCATCCTGCCAGGCGCCGTAGAGCATGTGGAACAGAAAATACATCGCCACATAATTAAGCAGCAGCGTGGCGATGATCTCGTTGACACGAAACCGCATTTTCAGCCAAGCCGCCAGCAGGACCCACGACAGTCCTCCGGCCGCTGCGGCCAGCCCCATGATGACAATCCGCATCGGTTCTGGGCCGATCGCATAGATTGAAACACCGGTTGCGGCCATGCCGCCGAAAATCATCTGGCCTTCAAGACCGAGATTCCAGAATCCGATCCGGAATGCGAGGCTGGCGCCGAGCCCGACCAGGATCAGCGGCGCGGCCTGGACCAGTACGGCCCGCAAGCTGTCGGCGTTGAACGTGCCGGCGAGTTCGTCGATCAGGGTGCGGGGCGCGATGCCGGCGACGGCGAGTACGCCAACCGAGATCGCCAAGCCAATCGCAAGCGAGCCCGCCAGGAAGCCGGATTGCTTCCACGGCGACAATTGCTGGCGGATGTCGAGGGTAAGCCGGCCAAGGCGACGGTGAGCAGGTTCGGACATGGATGCCGATCTATCCTGGATCGTCATCGTCCGCATATCAAGTATGATCCACCATGGCCCGGCCAATGCTTTGTCGATCGGCCGGGCGGGCAAATTCGGCAACGATCCGGCCCCGCGTGATCACGCCGATGCGATCCGACAAGGTGAGAATCTCGTCGAGATCCTCGCTGATGAGCAACACGCCGGCGCCGCGATCGCGGGCAGCGATGAGGCGCTCGTGGACCGCCGCGCAAGCGCGGGCATCGAGGCCCCGGCTCGGGCTATGGGCGACGACGACCGCCGGCTGGCGGCTGAACTCGCGCGCGATCACGAGCTTCTGGGCATTGCCGCCCGACAGCAGCGCCGCTTTCTGGTTGACGCTGCGCACGCCTTGAATGTCATAGGCCGCAACAGCCTCTTTGGCGTCGCGGCGCATCGCTTTGCGATCCACCAACGCGGCCGGGCCGTAGCGACCAGAATGAATGTTCACGACGGCGAAGTTCTCGGCAACCGAGAGGCCGCCGGCGAGCGCATAGGCGTAGCGGTCGGCTGGAATTGCGGCAAGCAATGCGGTGCGTTTCGTGGCATCCGGGGCCTTTCCGACATCGCCGGCGCCATCGATCCAGATTTCGCCGGAGAGCGGCTTGCGTGCGCCGATCAGCGCTTCCGCGAGCTCCGCTTGGCCGTTGCCGCTGACGCCGGCAATTCCGTAGATCTCACCGCCGCGGACACAGAAGCTCATGTCGGATAGCACGACGCGTCCATCATGGCGGGAGCAACTCAGGGCGCCGACATTCAGGCGGGTCTCGCCATAACCGGTTTCCCCGCGGGTGGGGAGGCGCGCAGTCTGGCCAACGGTCAACTCGGTCAGTTCGGCTGCGGTCGAGGTGGTGGGATCGAGCGTCGCCACCGTCTTGCCGCCGCGCATGATCGTGACGGCGTCGGCGTAGCGCTTAACCTCTTGGAGCTTATGGGTCACCAGTACGACCGCGGTGCCGGTCCGTGCCAGACGGCAGATCGTTTCAAGCAGGCGTTCGGATTCGAAATCGGTCAGCACCGCGGTCGGCTCGTCGAGAATGAGGATACTCACCCCACCGACCAGCACCTTCACGATCTCGACTTGCTGCTGTTCGGCTAGGGTCAGGGATTCGACCCGCCGCTCGGGATCGATGTCGAAGCCGAGCTCATGCGCCTGGCGGCGGATCGCCGCACGAATCTCCTGGATTCCGGAACGGTAGTGTGGACGCCGGTTGGCGAGTAGAATGTTTTCGGTGACCGTGAACGGCTTCACGAGCTTGAAATGCTGGTGAACCATGCCGATACCGCGGCGCCTTGCATCGGCCGGTCCCGACAGGGCAACCGGCTTGCCACTGATAATGATGGTGCCGTCATCGGGCGCGTAAAGCCCGGCCGCCACGTTCATCAGCGACGATTTGCCGGCTCCGTTCTCACCCAACAGCGCGTGGACCTGGCCGGGGCGAACCGCGAAGGCGGCGCCATCGAGTGCGATGGCGCCGTCGAACGATTTGCGTATTCCGATGAGCTCAAGCGCCACGCTCATGTGCGGCCGCGGTTCAGGACTACTTCTGGGTGATCACACCAGGGACGTACCAGTCCATCTTCCAAAGCCCGCCGTCGTCAAGGGTCTTTCCTGCCGCGACCCGCTCCATTCCGGCGGTATCCTTGAGTGGTCCAGCGTAGATGTGCTTGCCGCCGATGATTGCCGTGCGCTCGGCCATCACCTTGTCCACCGCTTCCTTCGGCACGATGGGGTTGCAGCACGCAATGTCGGTACCGCCGTCCTTGATGCCCGGGAAGGCACCAAACGGGCTCGGCTCCCAGTTTCCGGCAGCGATCTTCTTGAGCGTGGGTGCGAGGTGCTTATCCCAGGTCCAGGCCGACGAGCAGAGCGTTGCCTTTGGGGCGAACTCACGCAGGTCGCGGTGATGCCCCGTACCGTAGATGCCGCGTTCCTGTGCGACAATCTGCGGGGTCGGGGTATCGACGTGCTGGCCGATCACGTCGATGCCCTGGTCCGCCATCGCCTGGGCCGCGGCACGCTCCTTCAACGGGTCATTCCACGCGCCCGTGAAGATCACCGTGACAGTCGCATTGGGGTTCATCTTCTGCGCGCCGAGTTCGTAGGCGTTGATGGTCCAGTTGACCGGACCGATCGGATGCGCCGCCACGAATCCGAGCTTGCCGGTCTTGGAGACCGCACCGGCCACCATGCCGCACAAATATTGGCTCTCGTAAGTGCGGCCATAGAAGGATTCGAGATTGGGCCCGTTGGTGGTTCCGGACGCGTTCAGGAACGCCACTTTGGGATATTTCTCGGACAGCTCCTTGAACGTATCCGAATAGCCGAACGCCGTACCGATGATGACGTTGAACCCGCGCTGAATGAATCGCTCGGCCGCCGGTCTGATTTGACCCGCCACCTCCGGCACATTTTCGACGTAGGGAATTTGCATGCTGATGGCAGATTCGATCTTGGGACGCGCCTCATCGAATGCCTGGGTCCATCCGCCATCGGTCTTTTCCGCGAAATACAGGAATGCGACTTTAGCGGGTGCCGGAAGTGTAAACCCAGCGAACGCATAGGCAGCGGCGCCACAGAGGATGACGGCGCTGAGCGAGGGGATGATGAACTTATGCGCCATGGGACCGGTTCCTTTACTCGTTGAGTGTACTGCAGACAAAGCCAAGCGAAATGCATGCCACGCGAGTTTGCAGGATACCCCTCCGCGGAAACGTCCAATGGCGGCGCGGCTGGTCAGTTAGTTGGCAGACTGGTCAAGAAATGGTCCGAGGCTGATCGGGATCATGCGATTTTCATGAGGGTCGATTTGCCGGCGCCATTCTCGCCAAGCACCGCATGAATCTCGCCGGCCTTAACGGTAAGATTGATTCCGTCGTTGGCAACGACCGACGGATAGCAGCTTCGCGATGCCGCGCAATTGAATGCGGGCATTGCCTGGTTGAGCGGCAAAACTGATGTCACCGGTCACTGCATTTCCGGCCGCCCACAAGGTCGTGCATTCGGTCTCCCCGCCGACCAAACATTACACAAAAATTGCGCCACCTCCTGAACCAACGGTTCGCAATCGCATTCCTCAAAATTTCTACGTAACCGTGCAACAGGTGACGCACAGCATATGCCTATGGGATTACGTCAATCGCATAAACTTTGACCAGTAAATGCTGTCACGCAGCGAGGCCCAGATGCTGGTAAATGTTTTTGGGATTTCCGAAAGGCGCAAGAGTCACATTCTTGAAACATGACCTTGGTCGGTGCATACTGTCATCATGGCAATGTCACCCGATAAATCACGTTTTCGCTTGGTAGCGATGCGTCGCGGCGAATGGCCGATTCCCTGGATATGGGAGATTTTCTACCGCAGCAAACCGCTTGTCGTCAGAATGTGGGGTGGCTATTTCAAATCGCATGACGCAGCAATTGCTGCCGGTCGGCCTGTGCTCCATGAGTTTCTGACTGTTCATCATGCGGTCCAAAGCGCGCGCCAAAGAGAGCCGCGAGCCCACCGTGACTTCGGTCCGGAGGCCGCCCGTTCAGGAACTCCCGTCCTTAAGATCGCCCAATAGTTCTTCCCCGATGTAGCCGTTCGCGGGGTGGCCGAGAGGACATCCGATGAGCACAAAGCCTTCAGTCGAAATGTATCTTTGCGCCTTTCATCTCGGAAAATGGGAGGCTGACGAGAGCGTGGTGGACGCGTATCACCGCGCGCTCGAAATTACGGCCGCTCAGTTTCACCGGATGCAGGGGAATGATTGCGGCGATCTACAAGAGAGACACGCCGCCGCTATTAATCGCCTATATGAGGCAGCCGGGGTGAACCTGACGACAGCCACCGAAGCCGAGAAGGCATCGTTGCGGATGCGTCTAATGGACGAGGCGCGGAAGTGTGGCATGAGGTTTCCGGCCTGACCGATGTCGTAGCCAAAAGACTTGAAGCTGGGCGGCAGCAGCAGGTGTAAAACTCAGCATTTACCCTGAAGAAGCCCTGCCTTTCTTTAGGTGATTGGAAGTCGGGAGCGCCAGCATATTAAACGCCTCCCTTGGACGAAAACCTCAACACTCACACCCTCGGGGTGCTCAGCAACCATGACCCTGAGAAGTGCAGCCGCAAGAAGCAGCCGCTGCCGTAGGTGTGGTTGGTCATCGGTGAGGCGGTAACTGACCGTGCAATCAGATGATAGCTGAGAGCTTCGATCTCAGCGGCGCTTAGCCTTTTGGTCTGAAGGTGATTACCATTGTTACCAAGCCATTGGCCTGGTCCTCCAGGTTGGTGGTTAGGGCTGGTGGAGGTGCTCATTCACCGCCATCAACCCGCCATTTCTACCTAGGATGCTGGCAGTTTCCAACCTCAGTCTTGGATTGTGTTTAGCGTCGGTTAGCTGACGTTGAGGGAGGCAGCATGGACGCTTTGATCAAAACGGTGTTGGATTATGCCAGGTATCTGCGTGAGCGCGACGTTGACACCGGTGGAGATCACACTGGCAGAGATCAAGACAAACTTCGCCGAGCGGTAGCGTCTGGCGTGCGATCGGGCACAAAGGGGAAATCAAAGAAATGACCGAAAGAGATACAATAGACACGCCGGAAGACCGCGCCCTCTCGCGCGCGATCTTCAAGAAGATCGATGAACTGCGAAGCCGGCGTCACTTGGCGACGGATGAGGCGGCAAGGCGTGCCATCACCGATCACATCAACCTTCTTGTCAAGAAGCTGAACGGCCCCGAGCCGCTTTTGCGGCAAGAGGTGCTTGCCTTGCTTAAAGGCGAGAACTTGACAGAAATTCCGGCATGAGCCGGGATACCAGCGGCCCGCACCAGGGCGAGCCTAAGCCTGGGAATTCAGCCCCCAGCACCGATGGTGTTCAATGGCATCACCACCGCGTTGTGGGGGCTCAGAGGTGAGTTGTGGGAGTGGTGAGGCCGGGGGGGAGAGCGGTTTAACGCACCACGGGCTTGTCTGGGCCGTGGCGGGGGCAGAACATTCGAATATGGCCCGCAAAGGGACAAAGCCGCGTGAAAACGGAGAGAGGAGAAAGAGAAAGAGTGATGACTTCAAGCAACTGCTTGGGTCAGAGGTGGCTGGCTTCGCAGCTGGCCGCCCAACAGCCTCGCCCCGGCGGGCCACTATGCCCTAGCGGCCAGCTCGGAATAGCGCATGGGCAAACGGCTAGCGCGAGCCGCCGCTGCGGTGATGAGCGGCCCCAGAGTCCGCGCTGGGCACTCGTTCCGCCTTTTCAGAAAAAGGGATAATATGAGAGGCAAGCAAGAACGACGACAGGGAGCGAGACAAATGATGCGCATTCATGCTGCGCGATCGTACCCGATGCCGGTAGTGGTTCAGGTGGTGCCACGTCCTGTTATTACACGAGTTGGGAGCAGTGCAGGACAACAATGTTCGGCATCGGCGGAAACTGCGTCGATCGTTGCGGCGGCGCGGAATGACGCGCTATGTTGTGGTCACACTTAACTGAAAATCATCCCGGGAGATCATCCTGTGAGCAGAGGTCTCGGGCGCATTCAACTCGCCATCCTTGCCGAGATCGAATCGGCGAAACAGGCGGCTATCGCAAAAGGCAGAGTGCAGCGATCCGATGTCAACGAATCATCGGGTGACGTCACTGCATGGAGCGTTGCCTACCGCTGCTTCGCTCCATCGCCGCTCAAATCGGGTTGGAGACCTTCTTCTGCGCAAATCAAAGCCTGCACCCGCGCGATGCATTCCTTCATTCGCAAGTTCTCGCAATACGCTCTCACCTCACGACGCAGCCGCAGGGGTATCGTGCTCTACGAAATCACCGACCGAGTCAGCGTGCTGTGGGCGGAAATGAAGATGGAGACGGAAATCCGCTCAGCCGATCGGAAGCGCGAGCGGCGCTGAAGGAGCAAAATCGGAAGTAGGACGGCGCCTAGCAAGCGCGCCCGGCGGCCTCCGCCCCGGCGCTTGGGAAAGACCTGATCTTCGATATGAACGGCCGCTGCACCGGCACGTTCGTATTCGCGCACCATACGCCGCACATTGAGCGGATTACCATAACCGGTATCGCCGTCGGCAATCAGCGGCAGATATCGAGCGGAACATTGCAAGCGGATGAACGGCGCATTACCGATTACCACAGGCGTGTACCATCAGCCTTAGCGCCCTGGGCATAGAACACGCCGAGTTGTTGCCCCGTGGCATCCTCGACGGCGAATCCACTCGGGATCTCGACGATCAGTCACGGCGCCGGAAAGCGGCCAGTCATGGGCCCTAGCGACCAGCAACCCAGCACAGAGCGATGGTGGCAAACACGCACAACCCCGCTCCAGCAACCGCCCACGACACCCCGATGTACCCCAAAGTGACGATAAGCGCGACGCAGGCAAATATATACAAGGCACTCATCGGACATCTCCGAAGAGACGCCGCATCGCTGTCAGCGATGATCCCGTTTTCACGGATTGTCGAGGGGATCTCCGGGATTTTGCGCTTGTTGGGTAAACGTCCGCCGATGCCGAGCTCGCCTTTTCTTTGTCGAACCCGTCGAGAAGCCGACTTAGAGCATATCCCGATGTGGTAGAATCGGAGGGATTCACAACGGCCTGGCGATGCGTGAGTGTTGCGGCAGCACGTTGATTCGCTGGGGGAAATTCGATGCCGCGGCCGTATTCGGATGACTTGCGGGAGCTTGTGTTCGCCCAACGACCCCATGAAATGTACCTTCCATAATAGCCATCAACGAACGGCTTCTAACATCCGGTAAACGCTGGCCCGGCCGATGCAGAGCGCCTTGGCGATCCATTGCGAATCAACCATCCGCGGCGAGAGCGCCCCGCGCGGCAGCCGTGACCTCTGACAACATCGCTCGGGGTCGCAAACCCTTGATGAACCTCGTCGCCTAAATCGCATAAACAGGACATTCAGGTGTCGAAGCGGAGGAACGCGACAATCCCCAAGAAGCGATCAAAGGCGAAACCGCCAACTCGCGTTCAATATGGGGCGCTGCCCTACCGCCTTGACGATGACGGCTCTATCGAGGTGCTGCTCGTTACCTCTCGCGAAACGAAGCGGTGGATCATCCCGAAAGGCTGGCCCATAAAGGGTTTGAAGCCGTCCAAGGC
>WNFR01009534.1_pt1 | contig 11286 bp, 8 predicted proteins | sample 5400221 | NCBI WGS metagenome assembly WNFR01 (sample SAMN13153357, study PRJNA577476) | soil metagenome | isolation source: 40 cm soil under Madrone tree | place: USA:California | collected 2016-06-14 | reverse complement strand
CCCGCGATTCCCGATCGCGGTGCCCGGCTTACGCTCCCGCTAGTTCATCCAAAATGTTCCCTGATTTTTGGTTTGCCGCACAGCGGCGTGATTTCCCTAGGTGCTCTCGCTTTGCTCGGTACCTCCCGCCGTAAAGTTGGCCCCCGCCAACGCTAGAGCGCAACACCGGTCGATTAGGTCGTGCGCTTTCGCGCTAGATCGCTAAGTATTTCGCGTTCACAACCACGATGCTCTTCAACTTGTTAACGTGGCTCGACTCTGCGCCCACGCATTATTGGATCGTCGCGTGGGCGGCGTTCGCCGTTTTCGCCGCGTTGGCGTTTGCTGTTTTCCTGTTCCCGCGCGAACGCGCATCGTGGCAACACCCGGCTGTGCTCGGCGCGGCAATGCTCATCGTGTTGTTCGCGTTTCGCTGGCCGGTCCTGTTCGATAACCGCCAGTATCCCGATCCGGATGAAAGCCAATTCATCGCCGGCGCGTTGACCTTGCGCCATGATCCGCTGTTTTGGAAAAGCGTCGACGGCACGACGCACGGGCCGTTAACCGAATGGCCGTTGCTCGTCGCGCTGTTTGCGCGCGGCTCGCTCGATTTCACCACGGCGCGGATAACGAGCGTGCTGCTCGTGTGGCTGCAATTGATCAGCGCGCTGCTGATTTTTCGCCATCTCTTCAAATCGGGCGTCGCCGCGCTGCTCGTGTTGCCATTGCTGGCAGTGAACGCGTTCACGCAGGTCTGGAGCTTCGTCGCTTATTGTAGCGAGCACGTTCCAAACGCGTTGGTTGCCTTGGGATGTTGGGCGCTGATCACGGCGTGGCGGCCGGATGGCGATGGCGCGCCGAGTTTCTCCAAGCTTTTCGCATCCGGTGTTTTTTTTGGCGCAATCCCGTTTGCAAAATTGCAGGCGGCGCCGATCGCACTCGTTGGAGTCATCGCCGGCGCGTGCGTGATTCTCTTCGCGGTCAATCGAACGCAGCGGCTGCGGGCATTGGGTTGGCTCATCGGCGGTGCGACGACGATGTCGATCTTGATCCTTGTTGTCGTAACCGCGTGCGGAATCTGGTCGGATTTTTTTTCCTGTTACATCCTCGACAACATGCGTTACGCGACGGCGAATCGCTTCCCGCCCGATCGCTCGTTTACCTTGATCGATGCGCCGAGAATGTTGCTTGAGCTCGGCAGCGCGATTGGAGGTTTTGCCGAATTCGCGTTGTGGATGACGGGACTTGGGTTGGTCGGATTATTTTTTCTGTGGCGATTCACACGATGGCATCGCTGCTGGGTCTTCGTTGCCGCGGCGATTTTACTGACGGCCGCTTTGTCCGCGATGTCGCCGGGCCGACCGTACTTGCATTATTTGCAGCTGATCATCTTTCCCGTCGGTTTATTCGGCGGAATCGTTGCCGGCGGGCTCTTTTCGGACGGCGCAGTTCGCCCATTTCGTTTTGCGCAGGTTGCGGTCGTGACGGCGTTTCTGGTTTGCGGTCTAGCGCCGCAAATCTGGTGGCGCGTGCGCGAGCCGCAGCCGTTCATCGGAATTTTTTCGGTCACGCACGGCGCTCTGGTTCAATCCGAAGTGTCGCGGGAAATCTTGGAGCACGCCCGGCCCGGCGAACGTCTCGGCATTTGGGGATGGATGCCAATGTTGTGGGTCGAAACGGGAATGATTCAGGCGACTCGCGATGGTCAAACGTCGCGCCAAATCGAGCCGCATCCGCGCCGGGAATATTATCGAACGCGCTTCATGCGGGATTTGCTGCGTGCCGAACCGTCTGTCTTTGTCGATGCTGTCGGACCGGGTAGTTTCGTGTATGAGGATCGCGCGGAGAGCAGCCACGAAACATTTCCAGAGCTACGAGATTACATCGACAACAATTATCATCTGCTGAACGAGGTGAGCGGCGCTCGTGTTTATTTCCGCAACGATCGCTTATGATCGATTCGGGTTTGTGAGATAGGATTCTTCCATGTCCGAAGCACAGCTGCCTGCGTTGCAACTTCTGTCGATCGTGATCCCGGCTCGAGACGAACAGGATTGCATCGTCTCGACGGTTGAACATTTGAACGCAGAATTGCGGCAGAACAACGTGCCGCACGAAATTATCGTCGTGGACGATGCGAGCGCGGACGCGACCTGGTCGAAGCTCTCGACGTTGGCGAGTGAAATCCCGGAACTCCGCGCGTTTCAGAATCCGTCAGAGCCGGGCTTCGGAACGGCGGTGATTCACGGACTGAACATGATGAAAGGCGACGCGGTCGTCACGATGATGGCGGATGAGTCCGACGATTGCGCCGATGTCGTGCGTTATTGGAACAAACTGAACGAAGGTTATGAATGCGTGTTCGGGAGCCGCTTCATCAACGGCGGAAAGACAATCAATTATCCATTCGTCAAACTCTGTCTAAATCGATTCGCTAATCTCATTCTCCGGCTCCTGTTCAACATTCGATTGAATGACACCACCAATGCGTTCAAAGCCTACCGCAAGACGGTGATTGACGGTTGCCGGCCGCTGGTCGCGCCGCATTTCAATCTCACGGTGGAGCTGCCGCTAAAAGCAATCGTGCGCGGATATTCGTGGACGGTCGTACCGATCACGTGGCGAAGTCGTCGTCACGGGGTGACGAAGCTTCGGCTGAAAGAAATGGGGAGCCGCTACTTCTTCATCGTCGCTTATGTCTGGCTCGAAAAATACTTCAGCCGGGGCGACTACCGGAAAAGATCGTGACCCGAATCCCTAACTCGTCCGGCGATTGGCGCGACAAGATCATTGCCGATCTCATCGTCATTGCGTTGTGTGGATTCGCGTTCGTTAAAGCGATCCAAACGACCGGCGATCTGCGTTGGCCTTACGATCTCGATCAATTTCGCGAGATCGGAATCGCCCAAAGCATTTTGGATCATCGTTACGGGACCGACCATCTCTACCGCGGGGAAACGATTTGGTATAATCCGCTGACTTCGATTGTTGTCGCAACGTTGACGCGGTCGACCAGCACGCCGGTTTATCTCGTGGTCACGCGGGCGGGACCGTATCTGAATCTTCTGGGGCCGATCGCGTTCTACATTCTCGTCGCATATCTGTTTGAGCGTTGGACTGCGCTCGCGGCGACATCCGCATTCTTGTTCGCGCCGATCGGCGAGGCGCCGGGTTGGGCGGCTGCAACGTATTCGCCGTGGCTGTTCAGTCCGAACTTCACTCAGGCGTTTTTTTATTTCGGACTCGCGAGTTACGCTAAGGCGCTAAGATCGACATCGTGGCGCTGGGAGGTCGCGACCGGATTTCTGCTCGGTCTGACATTTCTCGGACATACCGCGCCGGCAGTAATCCTTGGCGCAATCATCGTCCTAACTACTCTGAGGAGACTGATTAGCGCCGGCGAGAACCGCGCGAAACGATTGCGAGCGCCGCTCATTATTTTGGCGACTGCGTTCATTGTCAGTCTCCCTTTCACATTCTCGATCTTGTTTCATTATCATCTGCGCGTCGCGAACCCGGTGCCCGGCAACTGGCTTTATCCTTCTGTTGATCTCAAGAATCTTCCGGAACTTTTGGGAAGCTTTCTCTCCTGGTTCACACTCGTTGCGCTTGTTGGATTGGGCGCGATGATCAAGAGCGCCGACCGTCATCACCGAAAAGCGTTGCTCCTCGTCTGGCTGATCATTGCCGTGGCCGCGGTCTCTTTGAATGAGCTTCAACAATTCATCTCACCCGATTTGCATCTGATGCTCGTACCGGCTCATCATTTCCTGTTCTATCTGCATGCGCTCGAAGACATCTTTTTTGGCGTAGGGCTGGTGTGGATTTGTCGATTCTGCGCACAAGCGTTGCCGACGTTTTTTAGGACGAGAGTTCGGGCTCAACCTGCCATTGTAGGTGTCGCCATCCTCTGTTTTCTGCTCGCGGCGTTCCCGTCGTATTCGAAACGATTCGATTTTACCAAAGCTCGAGAGCACGCGATTGGGTTTCAGGAACGCGCCGATTACTTCGATGCTTATCGTTGGATCCTGGAAAACACGAAACCGGAGAATGTCTTTCTCTCACTTAGCGGCGATCTCGACTTAAGCATCGTCGGACCGGCTGATCGCAAGACGGTGGTGACGTGCCAGCCGGAATTTTCGAATCCGTACGTGTCGTGGAAAGACCGCGTTGAGACAGCTACTCAGATTGTCGACAAACTCGCGGTCGGCGCTCCGGACGTTCGCGCGATGCTTTCCGCGGCGCACGTCGATTACATTATTACCGCGCCGCTCAATCAATTCGATCAGGCCGAGTTTTCGTTTCTCTCCAAAGAATTCGGCGAAGGCAACGTTGCGATTTACAAAACGCGAACGGACTAGATTTACTCGTGCCTGATCGCGGAGCGCAGGAGCTCGAGCGAAGTCTGTCCTTCAACGTTGGGATGCGTGATCGCGGCGTAATTGAGGACCGACCCGCAGCGCGCGAGCAGCAAGCGCGAAACCGCGCCGAGTTTGCCGATGCCCATCGCGCTCACCGGCAGATCGACATCGCAGTTCATCATCAAATCGACAAGTCGCGCGATTGCGGCATGCGTGTCCGTGCGTGTAGCGACTTTGAAAATGTCGGCGCCAATTGCTCTTGCCACGCGCGCTTTCGCGGACAAGCTGCGCGACGTCGGTGTGGATTTAAAATTATGGCAGGACAGGATCCGCCCGATGCTTCTTTTTCTCGCGCTGGCCAGCAATGTTTCGAACGCATCCGCGCCGGCGAGCTCTACATCGACATATTTTGCCAGCGGCAAAAAGCGCTGCAGCAGATCGAGCCTTTGCTGCCGCGACAGATTTCCGATTCCACCTTCGCGTGGATCGCGCGCGGTGATGATGACCGGTGCGCGCAGCCGGGAGATCGTTTTCTCGAGCTGATTCGAGATTGGCCAGAGTGAATCGAGACGAAGCTCGAAAAGATCCGGCGGTCGTTGCATTTGCAAGCCGACCCGCAGGTCAGCATCCGACGCGATCACGCCGACGAGCTGCGGGCGTGCACCTTTACCGCGTCTGGGCGTTGTCATATACTTGTTGCTTCCGAAAGCAGAGGCGAGGGCGCTTCTTTGTAGCATGCTGGCGCGAAGACAGGAACTAAACACTCAGCTTCAAGTCGTGATCGACGGCTTTGTTCTTGCCGTCTCACTTTGGGTCGCCTGGCTGCTTCGTTATTTCAGTACTTTCTGGTTTCATTTGAAAGACAGCGTCGATCCGCAAAGCAATTACGCGTGGCTGCTTATTCCGATCATGGCGTTCTGCCCAATCTTGCTCGACTTGCAGGGTTTTTATCAATCGCCGCTGAACAAAACGGCGTGGCGTTCGTTTATGCAGATCGTGCGCGCGATGATCGGCCTGAGCATCATCGTGAGCGCGTGCGTGATTTTTCTGCGCTTCCCGTTGGCGAACCGGACCGTGCCGCTGCTTTTCATTTTCATCGCAACGCTCGCATTGTTGTTGAAAGAACGATTGATCGTGGCGCATCTGCGGCGTCGGGCGATGCGCGGCGAGCAACGCGAGCCGGTGTTGCTCGCCGGTGTGGCCGAGGACATTTCCGCACTGGAGCGCAATTTTGCGCCTGAACAACGATTGCTCATCGACGTCGTCGCGCGGATCGACATCGACGAACAACCGATTTCCGATCTCGTCGAAGCAATGCACAAATTCGCGGTCTCGCGCGTGATTTTCGCCGCGGGTCACAGCCGCTTGAACCGCGTCGAGGAGGCGATCAGCGCTTGCGAAGTCGAAGGCGTGCCGGCGTGGCTGGTCGCGGATTTCATTCAGACTTCGATCGCGAAGCCGGACTTCGACGCGTTCGCCGGACGGCCGATGCTCGTCTTTCGCTCGACCCCGGAAGTCTCGTGGGCGCTATGGATCAAGCGTGGGATCGACATCATCGGGGCGTTTTTCGCGTTGCTGATTTTTGCAATTCCGATGGCGATCGTGGCGGCACTGATTCGGTTCACGTCACGTGGTCCGGTGATTTTCAAGCAACGTCGGGCCGGCCGTTTCGGAAAGCCGTTCGTGATGTACAAATTCCGCTCGATGACCGACGACGCAGAGATGCGGCGCGCCGAGCTGGAACCGTTTAATCAAATGAGCGGCCCGGTGTTCAAAGTGGAGTCGGATCCGCGGATCACACCGCTAGGGCGTTGGCTACGACGTACCAGCTTCGACGAAGTGCCGCAGCTCTGGAACGTGTTGATGGGCAACATGAGTCTGGTCGGGCCGCGGCCGTTGCCGGTCTACGAAGTGGAGAAATTCGAAAACACTGCGCAACGGCGGCGCTTGAGTGTGAAGCCGGGGCTGACTTGCCTCTGGCAAATCAGCGGCCGCAATCAAGTGCGCGATTTTCGCGATTGGGTGCGGCTCGATCTCGACTACATCGACCGTTGGTCGCTCGGGCTCGATTTCAAGATCCTGCTCCGAACGATCCCGGCGGTGATCCTGGGGTTCGGTGCGAAGTAGCGCGTACTATATATAGAGAGCTGCTATTCCTGAGGAGCGTAGCGCGCCAGCATCCGCTCGACATACTTTGCCAAGATGTCGAACTCAATATTCACAAGATCGCCTGCCTGAATGATGTCGATGTTAGTTTGCCGTTTCGTATGCGGAACAATCCAGACAGCGAAGCTTTTCGGCAGAAGTTCCGCGATCGTCAGACTGATTCCGTTGATCGCGACGGAACCTTTGTACGCCGCATAATGCGCGAAGTCAGCCGGCAGATCGATTTCGAGACGGTAGTCGGAGCCGCTTCGCTCAAACGAGATCACTTTCGAGCTGCAATCGATGTGGCCCTGCACGAAATGTCCGCCCAATGTCGCGCCCGCGACGAGCGCGCGTTCGAGATTCACGAGACTGTCCCGGCGAAGTTGTTTCAAGTTTGTCCGGTCGAGGGTTTCCTCGAGCAGATCAAAAGTGAGCTGGTCGCCGCGTTGCGCGCTCACGGTCAGACAACAACCGTTCACGGCCACGCTCTCGCCGACAGCGGTCTCGGGCGCGAGCTTCGGCGCGCTCAACTGCAATTGCGTGCCGCGATCCGTCATTCGGATCCAGAGTATGCGACCGACTTCCTGAATCAGGCCGGTGAACATGGCTGCGATTTTACCGCCGGGAATTCCCCGCGCCAACTCCAGACCGCTGGCAGGCGACGATTTGTTGCGCCGGAGACGGCAAAGTCTTAATTCCCACGCAACTGTGCGCACGGAATTAATTTCCAAAGTGGCGATTTGCGCGGGGCTGATCGCCATCACCTGGGCAGTGTTTGGACAAACGGCGAGCTATGGCTTCGTGAACTATGACGATCCGGCCTACGTCAGCGAGAACACGCAGATTCAATCCGGCCTGAGCTGGCACAACGTGGTCTGGGCATTTACGCACATTCATTCCCACAACTGGCATCCGCTGACCACGATGTCGCACATGCTCGATTGCCAGTTGTTCGGCGTTCGGCCCGGTGCGCATCATTTAGTGAATGTGTTCCTGCACAGCCTCAGCGCGGTTTTGCTGTTTCTTTTGCTCGAAGCGATGACCGGACGATCTTGGAGCAGCGCCTTTGTCGCGGCGATTTTCGCTATTCATCCGCTACACGTCGAGTCGGTCGCCTGGATTTCCGAACGGAAAGACGTTTTGAGCGGACTGTTCTTCATGCTCACGCTCTTCACATATTTCCGGTACGCGCGCGTGCCGAGCATTGGCCGGTATGTGACGATGTCGATCTTGTTTGTGTGCGGTCTGTTGGCGAAGCCGATGTTGGTCACGGTGCCTGCCGTTTTGTTGTTGATCGACTATTGGCCGCTCAATCGATTCGCCAGCGACTCAGTGACAAAACTGATCGTCGAGAAAGTTCCGCTGTTCGCATTATCTCTCGCTTCCGCGGTGGCGACACTGTTCGTCCAAAACCAGGGCGCGATTGGGTTGGTCCATTTCGACGTGTTGCCGTTTTCCTGGAGAATTACGAACACTTTCGCCGCGGCTCTCGTTTACATCCGCCAGTTGTCTTGGCCGGTGGATCTCGCTCTCGGCTACAGCCATCCAGGGAAGTTGCCGGTGTGGCAAGTCGCGGCGTGCGCCGCAGTGTTAGTAGCGATCACGTTAGGCGTCATCGCCGTGCGAAAACGTCGACCGTATCTAAGCGTCGGTTGGTTTTGGTATCTGGTGATGCTCTTGCCGGTGATCGGATTGGTCCAGGTAGGCGGTCAATCGCATGCCGATCGCTACACTTACTTGCCGCAAATCGGACTCTCCATCGCGATCACATGGTTCGTTGTCGATCTTGCGCGCTCGTGGCGCATACCGCGCGTGGCGTTTGCGACTGCCGCCGTGATTGTGCTCGGCGCTCTGAGCATTTGCGCGGCGAACCAGGTTTCGTATTGGCACGACAGTGAACGTCTCTGGCGACACGCGCTTGCCGTTACCAAAGACAACGATGTCGCGCATCTCGCGCTCGGCCAGTTTTACGCTGACCAGAAAAAACTCGACGCCGCTTTAGTCGAACTACAAACCGTGGTCGCGCGTCATCCGGGAGATGTCGATGCTCGGCTACGATTGGCGAAGGCGTTGTCTGAAAAAGAAGGCCGCGCGAGCGACGCGATCGCGCAGTTTAAGGAAGCGATCGAGAAGGAGCCGAACCCGGATGCAGAGACGACGCTTGCTAACTTACTCTTGCAGCAGGACCGCATTACGGAAGCGGTCGAATATTATCGGCACGTTGTGCAGCTCGAACCTGCCAGTCCGCTCGCCCACTACAATTTCGCGGTCGGTCTTCACCGCCTTGGCAAACTTCCCGAAGCGATCGCGGAGTACAAGCAAGCGTTGGCGATCGATTCGAAATATCCGGACGCCGAACATTTTTTAGGGGAAGCGTTGTTGCAGAACGGTCAGACTGATGAAGCTAGGGAGCATCTGGAGAAACCTTGAACCGCGATCGAACTGAACTCAACACAATGAAGAACTCTCGCTTCATGATTTTGTCGATCTTCCTGGTCGCGATCACGTGGGCGATTTTTGCGCAGACGGGTCATTCTCAGTTCGTCAACTACGACGATCCGCTTTACGTGCTCGAGAACGCGCACGTGCGCTCGGGGCTGAGCTGGCGTGGAATCGAGTGGGCATTCACGCATGTCCATTCGCAAAACTGGCATCCGCTCACGACGATGTCGCACATGCTCGATTGCCAGTTATTCGGTTTGAATTCCGGAGCTCAGCATCTGGTCAACGTTTTCTGGCACGGCATCGCCGCACTGTTGCTTTTCATTTTGCTCCGGCAGGCAACGGGCAGCGTTTGGAGAAGCGTGTTCGTCGCGGCGGTGTTCGCGATTCATCCATTGCGAGTCGAATCGGTGGCGTGGATCTCGGAACGCAAAGACGTGCTGAGCGGCGCGTTATTTATGCTGACGCTGCTCGCTTATGTACACTGGACACGGAAGCGAACGCTCGGTCGCTATGTCACGATGTCGATCTTCTTCGCGTGCGGTTTGATGTCCAAACCGATGCTCGTCACGACGCCGATTGTTTTGCTGTTGCTCGATTACTGGCCGCTCAATCGTTTTCCAAAAGCAACGATCGCCAAATTGGTGATCGAAAAGATTCCGCCGGAGAACCGCCTTGAAATTTGGCGGCTTCTGCTCGCCGCGTTCGTTTTGATTACGATCACCGCGATCGCGTTTGTGCGGCGGCGGCAAAATCCTTATCTAATTGTCGGCTGGCTCTGGTACGTGGTGATGCTGATTCCGGTGATCGGATTTGTGCAGGTCGGATTGCAAGGCCACGCCGACCGTTACACTTATCTGCCGCAAATTGGTTTGGTGTTCGCGTTGGTCTGGTTGGTTTGGGACCTGACAATATCTTTGCGCGCGCAAAAGGTAATTCTGAGAGGCTCGGCTCTGTTTGCGCTCGCGACGTTGTCGATCTTGTCCTGGAGACAAATGACGCATTGGCGCGACACCGAAACGTTGTGGCGACACACGCTGGCAGTCACACCGAACAGCGATGTGGCTCACGCCGGACTCGGCGGGATTTTGTTCGTTCGCGGACAAATCGACGAAGCAATCGATCACTACGAGCGGGCGTTGCGATTACGCGATGGCAACGTTGGCGCGCAATTTGGGTTGGCGCGCGCGCTGGCAGCGGAAAACAAAACCGACGCCGCGATTCAGCACTTGCAAAAAACGCTGCAACTTCAGCCCGATTATGTTGCCGCAAGCAACGACCTCGGTGCGTTGTTGGCGACCAAAGGTGAAATCAAAGGAGCGATCGCGGCATGGCGGCAGACGTTGTCGTTCGACGCGGACAATCCCGACGCGGCGAACAACATCGCCTGGATGCGCGCGACTGCGGCAGATGCGGATTTGCGCGACGGCAAAGAAGCGGTCGATTTGGCGAAGCTCGCGTTGCGAAGTGGCGGCGAAAATCCCGTTAGCCTGAGAACACTGGCGGCGGCTCAAGCCGAGAACGGTCAATTCGCCGGCGCGATAGCGACTGCCGAACGTGCCGCGGCGTTGGCGCAACGAAATGGCGATAAGGCGAGGGAGAATGATCTGCGCCAGTGCATAGAGCTATTTCGGCGCGGAGAAGCCTTGCATCGAACGCAAGTTTCGCATTGAGCGGCCGAGGCGGCGGCGACATCGTAAATCCGCCGCGCCAGGCCCCTTCGGCAGGGGCTAAAATTCTTTAATTTTTTACTAGGCAGGCGTGTGGAAATCCGATAGAACCGCCGGGAAACGGGAAATCACCTGACAGCGGGTGTTCTTGCCCGTTCAAAAAAGTTTCAAAAAACTGAAAAAAAACCTTGTCAGCCTGAAGACTTTTCAATAATCCCTAGCCCAAACCTAACCAAACCCATGGAGAAACCAATGACTAGAAACGTGCAAAAAACGTTGGGAATCCGCGTCGCTCTTGCAGTGGCCGTCGCATTTCCATTAATCCTCGCGACGAGCGTCCGCGCTCAAGACGCAGCGGCTCCTCCGCCGACCGGAACAAACATCGCGCCGACCAATGCTGCGCCGGCCGCGACTGAAGCCACTGCCGAACGCGTTATTGTTACCGGTTCGAACATACCGACAGCGGAAGAAGTCGGTCCGAACCCGGTCGATACTTATCGCCGCGACGACATCACCCGGTTAGGTGTGCGTACTCCTACCGATTTGATCTTGCGTATTCCGGCGTCGACTGGATCGAACACCACCGAAAACAATACGAACGGCGGTGACGGCAGCACGCGTATCAGCTTGCGCGGTATCGATCCGAAGGAAACTCTCGTGTTGCAAGACGGCCGACGTCTCGCCGC
>WNFR01007226.1_pt1 | contig 11286 bp, 17 predicted proteins | sample 5400221 | NCBI WGS metagenome assembly WNFR01 (sample SAMN13153357, study PRJNA577476) | soil metagenome | isolation source: 40 cm soil under Madrone tree | place: USA:California | collected 2016-06-14 | reverse complement strand
GTAGCCGTCAGATCTCGCCAATTCGACGGGATCACATGTCGCTTTTCCTAAGAAAATGCTCGTCAACGCGGAAAGGGTCCCTTGCTTCTTCGCTTCTGCTTCCGTTGCGGCGACACACGCCCTCTGAAGCTCCTGAACCTTGCGCTCGAGCCGGAACGTGTTCATTTCTCCGAGACCGTAGACCAACGCACCCGCGAATATGCCGCCGATTAGAATTTTTCCTAGTTTGTCCAAATCACGGCTCCGCTTTTCTTCAAAACGTCAAGATTTCAAGTCGTCTTGCGCGGCTTCATAGCGTTAGAAGATCACGCATATACTTCTTCGCTTGCGCTCGAAACTCTGCCGATCATGCCTTTGTAAGATAGCTGTCCGCCGGATTATCGACACCGGGCGTGGCGGGCTCCGGAGCGTCAGCGAAAGTCGGTCGAGCTAGGAGTTAGCCGATCAGATGTCTTCGATTCTCGGCTTTCCACGCCTTGAAGTCGGGTTCTTACCGACCTTGAGTTGGCGGGCCAAACGGTCGCCCCCTTCCCATCCAGATTACACGAGCTGTTTGCCTTTCTTTCAATTTCCGTTTAGCAACAAACTCCTGAGGCCCCACCGACTGGGCACTATCTGCGTACTGTTACTTTCGACATCAAAGCCGACAGTCATACCCAAACCCAGCAAATTGCATAGAGTGCGGTAGGGGATAGCATTGGCACAGCGATTGCAGAACTAGCTTTTCGAGGGATGCAATTCGGGAGAGAAAAGTGATCGATTACTTCGCGAGCCAATGCGATCATTGCGGGTCATCAATCGTCTCAGGGCAAAGATGGGTACGAGAGAAGATTTTCGACCCCGCGCTCAACACCCGTGATGCACATTACCACTGGTATCACGCTGAACCCTTCGAAGGACAGGAAGGAAGTTGTTGGGCAAGACATGAACTGGAACGGGAAATTATCCGAACCACCGCCTGCGCCGCTTAGAGAGGACATTCAGAAAGTTGGAACTCGAAGCGAGTTTAACGCTGCGGGCGTTTTGAGGAAGGAAGGAAGGAAGGAAATGAGGAACATGCCTTCAGTCCAAGCGCGATGTCCCGAATACCAAAAACTGCTCAAGCAAAAACAAGTTGGTCCAATTTTACTAGCGGTCGCGCCGAGATTCGTGAATCTATTCGCCTTTCACGAACAATCTAAACCTTCTTATTGTTATTCAGCACGTCTTCCATGACGCCCACAAGTTGCGTCCCGGGTTGCCTTTATCTTCGACCGCTCGAATACCGAACTTCTAGCTCTCCTGCTCAAGCACGTCTGTAAAAGAATACGGTGTGACCAACGCAATCGGCAATAAGGCAATAAGAGGATCGCTGTCGGTCCGCTACAAGAACTCGATTTGAGCCAGTTCAGGCCGCATCAGGCGAACACTTTAAGCCCTGAACTGATTGTTGCCAGAATCCGCCCAATACATTAACCGCTGTAAGCATCCCTAGGTATTGTGTTTAGAAAAATGGCTCACATCTCCGCCGTGAAACGAGCACAAAGTTCGTACCGTTACTTGAGGTTCCGCTTTCCCCCTGCTTTCCATCCCACCAGAAATGCGGCAGTTAGCGGAACGGTCCGAAGGCTGCTTTAGAAGAAGGGTAGTGAACTGGAGGGTGCGCCAGATGAATTCGGCTCAACTCGACATATTCAGAAAGGACGTTCGAGGGAACCCAGTCTGGCTTGATTGCGTAAAAGATTTGGAGACTGCCCGCTGTCGACTGAACGAACTAGCGTCAGTTATTCCAGGTGAATACTTTGTTTTCGACCAGCGGACACACCAAATTGTTGCCAGTCTAGTCCGACCGACTTCGGTCCAATTCTGTAAAGAGGAGTCCGAGAGATGATAATGATGGTTGTAATCTTTGGGCTGCCGCATAGTTGCTCAGCAACCGTCCTAACAGCCGTAGCGCATTCAAAGCGAATGCTATAGGCGCGAGATAATACCATCTGCTTCGACCTTTATCCTTCCAGGCAGCCACGGCGAATGAGCATGAACACACCAGATAGGAAAGCATCAGAGGAAAATACCAACCCTGCACCATCTCATTCCATAATGCGAAACGCTGCAGAATGGCGTCGCGCTCGACACTGGAGCCCGCGTGGGCAAACTGATTTGCCCACTTTTCGCCAATGACAAAGAAATCCATGCTGCGGTGAGAGAGTTCAAAACCGATGAACGCCACTCCAAAAACCAGTGCCAGTATGGATTCCACCGGCGCAACTCTAAAACAGCGAAGCGCGATGACAACGAAGGGTACAATCAGCGGAACAATCGTGGCCATGATCAGAATGGCTCTCGCTCGGTCGATGGGAAGCAAGTACGCCAAGAGGTCGTCCTGAGGGCTGTGGGAGACGGGAATCCAGAACCGATAGGCGATTTCCTGAAAGGTTTGAGCCGCTATAAACAACACTAAGCAGGATCCGGCTATGACATACTCCACTTTGATGAAGTGCTTCATGTCTTCACCCCAATCTATGTTTTCTGATTAGCGCGACATCAAATCCTCGTAACTCGTCACCGCGCAGTGTTCAGCTTTTGGCTTCTAAACCACGGATATCCTGACGCATGAAACTGACGAAGGTCACCAAGGTGTCAGAAGAGGCCAAAGAATCAGCAAGGCCGGGGAATCTGCTGGATCGAATCCCTCGTCCAAGGCAATGCATTCTTTCAGCAGTGCGAGCCCTTTTTGCGGTTCGCCTAGTTGGGCGTAGCGTTTAGCCAACAGGAAAAGGGCTGCGGCGCGATCGGGAATTCTGCGCAAGGAATCTTCAATCTTGCAAACTTCGGCACGCAGGACCGCAGCGTCCGGTGGGGGCTGAATAGGCGAAGTCGAATTCTGCTGCACCGGGGCAGTCTGAGATTGGCTGTGGATGTACGAAAAGCCCAAGCCGAACGCCGCTAGCAGCGATGCAGTTGCCTCGAAGGTTCTCATGACACACCTCCGGTTTCAAAGACGCCGCCGCACGGTTGGCGCGCTTTCGGAAACCAGTCTTGAGGAGACGAAGAGAAAGGTGCTATCAGCGATTTCTACTTTCTAGTGCCGGAACCTGCGAATGCAGTGGCCAGGCCCAGGGAAATCAGCATCCCGCCGGAAACATAGCGCTGCGTGTTTAACCAGCGGGTATTGCGCTTCAAGTGGTGCGCCACTGTTCCCGCGAACAATGCCCAGAGGCTATCACTCGTGATGCCCATGACGGCGAAAAGCGTCCCTAGAAACAGGATTTTAACGCGACCGCTCCGTGCGAGGCATCTACAAATTGCGGGAGAAACGCGAAGAAAAACAGCGCGGTCTTTGGATTGAGGATGTTGACGACGATGCCTTGCCCGAAAATGCGGCTCAGCCTGGTACGAGGAGCATCCTGTGAAAGCACGAAGGCTTCCCTGGTGCGTAGTTTTTGCGCACCCAAATAAATCAAATACGTCGCGCCAAGATACTTCACCGCTCCGAACGCAGTCGCCGAGGACATGAGCAGCGCCGACAGTCCGACGGCCGCGGCAGCGACATGAACCAGCGTGCCCACGCCAATGCCCAGCGCAGAAACGAATCCGGCGGCTCGGCCATGGCCAATGCTGCGGCTCGTCACATAGAGCACGGCCGGGCCGGGAATCGCCAGCAACACCAAGGCGGCGCTGACGAAGAGCAAAAGAGAAGAATGACTTGGGGTCATGAGTGTTGAGACGGGCGTTTCAGGTGCCCGTGAGCAGAACGGGCTCACCGAGGGGGTACCGCCCGCCGTAGAAAGCCTCACCTACAGCGTCCGCTCAGCTCTGGCGGAGGAGACGGGCAGGATGGGGCCAATAACAACGTGCCTCTGTGTGGCGCCCGCCATCGGGCATCGGCATCACCGCTGTTTCCACCTCAACAGCTCCAGCCTTTGAATAAAAGTGGCGTGCCCTAGTGTTTTTCTCGATGACCCACAGATAGACGCCTCCGAGGGTTCCATCTGCTAAAAGCCGGCGGGCCACGCCGTTGAGAAGTAGCCTGCCAATTCCCTGCCCGGTGCGCTCAGGAGTGACATGGAGATTGTCTAGGAACGAGCCGAAGATCGGATCCTCGTTGGGGAAAACGCAGGCAAACCCCGCCAACTGCCCATCTGTTTCCGCAAGGATTGTGAAAAACGGCTTGTTCGGTTTTTCTGAAAACCGCGCTTGCCACAGGGCGGCACGTTCGGAGTAGGCGCGGTTATCGAGATACTCGTCGGACATGATTCCGCGATACGCCGAACGCCAGCTATCCGCGTGCAATCGCGCAATAGCTGCGGAATCGCGCTCGGTGGCATCGCGGAGCGTCACCATAGGTCGAAGCACCTTTTCGCTGTCCCTACCAAAAAGTCCGTTCTCATTGAAATCGTTGCATTTACCGTATCGCGACCAGTAGCCTTCCCAGGCCATGCTGACTCTACTTTTCTCTATCCGAGATTGTTTCCGAGCTCGCGCTGCTCTGCAAGCAGAGATCCTTGCTCTCCGCCAGCAGCTCTTGGTCCTGCAGCGTTCGAACTGCGGTCATAAACTCCATCTCCGCTTCGCTGACCGGGTCCTGTGGGTTAGCGAGCAGCACCTCGCACAACGCTGTCAATTGCCGAAACCCGTTAAGCTGATCGCTGAATCCCCAGTGCTTCACCGTTTCTGCTACGCGACTCGCCGATACCTCAACACTTGTCTCTCCAAAAACCCTCCTGGCGAGCAAAAGCCGATCAAATTCGCCACATGCACGCGGGTCATGGATTCGACAAAGCAACAGCGCGAGTGCCAATAGATGAGACCTGGCACCACCACGAACTCCGTGGACGCGCGAATAGGTCCGGGTCGAAATCCGAAGCATGCCCTCCCAATCGTTTACTCTCCAGCTCCAATAAGAGGTATTGCGACACCACATTTGGTTCAAGAGAGCACTGACAACGCCACCGAGCGTTTCTCGCGTTGCGCCCGCACGATACGCGGATCGCGGCGAAGCTTCCCGAGTCCGGAAAACGCCACCAACGCCGCGAGAACGAGTGTAATTACCAGGTACGCAGTATCCATGGACCTGCATCTTTCATCGCGGAATATGATGCGGCGGGATAGTTGACGAACGACTGCCACGTACATGTGATGTACCAGGCGATTTCAGAAAATGGCATGCGGCATCGCGATCTCCTCGCGTCATTTGCCGAGGCACTCAAGCATTATTCGTCCTTAATCCCTTACTGATCCGAAATACGTGCCCGTCCGGGTGCCGCACGTGCATCTCGCGGACGCTCCAAGGCATGTCAGTCGGTGGGAAAGTGACGTCCAGCCCGGCGGCCACGCTGTGTCTGTGAACCTCGTCGACGTCGTCCACCCACACCGACATCCACACGCCCCTGTCGACGGTTTCGTCTCCGCCCGGTCCAAACGTGGCGGTGTTCGCCCCCTTGCCGCGGCTCCCCTGACCCCCTTGGCAGAGAAAAATCTCGGATTCGCCGGACCCGACCGCCCCGAAAGTCGGAGGCGATCCCCACTCCCAGGACTTCCTCCAGCCCAACTTCCCGAACCATGCGAAGCTCGCGGAGATGTCGGATACGTTCAAGATCGGGGTGACGTGTTTCGCATTCATGCTGGGGAAGGGTAACACGGCCATCGGGAGAAATCGCAATCCTAACGCATCGAAGACTGTGCTCGGGTGACGCTAGTGCTCTCTACTCCTCGGCGAGAGCTTCCATCGGGGATATCCGCGCGGCGCGTTGAGATGGCAGCAGGCAAGCGGCGAGAGACACCAACCCCATCACGCACATAGCACCCGTGAGGATCGCCAGGTTAAGAGCCGGCACATGGAAAAGCACGGCCTGCATTGCACGGCCTGTCAGCCAGGCTCCGATGACACCCAATATGGTTCCGCCAGCGAGAAGGCGTAAGGAAAGGTAAAAAAACTGGCTGCGGATTTGGCCTGGCTGCGCCCCCAGTGCCATGCGCAGGCCAATTTCGCGGCGACGCTGCGCTACAGCGTAACTCAACACACCGTAAGTGCCGATGGCGGTGAGCAACAGCGCTATGCCAGAGAAGAGACCAGCCAGCAGCGCCGGCGAGCGACGCGCGACAAGGCTATCGGCAATGCGGGTTTCCATCGACCGAAGGTCATCAGAGTTCCGCTGATTTAGTCGCACGAGCTTTGAAGTATGGAATCAGTGTCCCAAGGCAAGAGCCGGACAGTAAGCATTACCGCAGGAGTGGAGTCACTGGTGAATTTATTCTCAGACAGATCGCTCAACGAAGGCTGCGTAGGGAAGTGCGAAATGAGCAGCGTGCTAGGAATGATGAATTCCGAAAATGGGCAACTGTCATCTTTGCTTTCTTAGCGTTTGTACTTGGTTTGGTGTCATTAGTCGTGAAGACAAAACCGCCCGACCCATGCCCTCGCAACTACTACCGCAACGATGCTGGGGCTTGCATTTTTGCGTTGGCAACAGATGCGAAGAAAAAGTAGCAGGTATTTTTCCCCAAGTCTGAGGATGCCGAGCGGAATTCAAAGCAGGTAAAGAAACCGCAGCGTCCGCAGATGAAGGGCAGCGACCACGATGCCCATTGATACTGCGCGCGGCACCCTTTCAGGGCCGAGCAGAGAAACCCTGCGGTCGGAAGCTGGCCAGCGCTTGGGCCTCATCCTCAAAGGTGGGAATAATGTCTGGCAAGCGGATCACCCGCAGAACAGCCCGCACCCGACCACGCGGACAGAGCAATTTCAGGCTACCGCCCTGACGGCTAAGGGAAACATGCGTTCCGATAATGGCGCTGATGCCCGAACTATCCAACTGGGTCACGTTAGCCAGGTTCAGCAACAGCTTGTGCGCGCCATCGGCGACCAGCCTTTGTAGATAGCTGCTCAGTAGATCGCTGTCAGCGCCAATCGTCGCTCTTCCGTGAAGGGTCAGAATAGTGACATCGCCAAATTCGTGGATTGAGATTTGAAGGTCCACAACGAATTATATATCCCCGCGTGCGCGCCAAAGAAATGACCGTATTGAGAAAAACGTGTCAACATAGTGCAGTGAAACACGCAAAACACAGCACGCGCGCTCCGCAGACACATCCCCCTGCGTTGGCTGTACCTTCCTATCATCGCATCCTGGTTAAGCATGGCCTGATTGAAAAGACCCTGTCCATCCCTGATGCGTATAAAGTGTTTTTGAAAGTGGGCGCTGACCCGGAAGTCCAGAAACTCCGTCGCAAGGTAGAACACGGCAACAAAATGAAACACGTTCCGGCTTTGTATCTGGCCACGGCGATGGCTCTGCAAGGCATGACCAAGCCGGAGCTTGAAGCTCTGAAATTACGGATTGAAGAGAAGGCTGCTATTCCTTAACAACCCCCACGCCAAGAGAGACCCGTTTGTAGGTGAACATCGCTTCCAGTTTGTCGCGTTCCTTTTCAGCCTGCGCTCTCGTTGTGAAAAGCCGCGACACAAAGAGGAATTCCCCGTTGCGGTGCTCGTACACAACCCATCGGGCATTCGCGCGTTTTGACATCGGAGAGTTATAGCACGATGGACACCACGACGAACTAAACGGTTTCCAGTCCGACTTCGCCTTCGTTCCTAGAGCCAGTTTTGGCGATCCAGACCACGCTGCAGCGCACGGCGTTGAGCGGGTCCTCATCCAGAATGACTTCGACAATCTGTCCGCGCCTCAGATGGAAACTGCCGCGCACCCGGAACCCGTCTTTTGAGGAATCGAGAACAAGACAGGGCAGCCTTTCCGGATTTCGGTCGAGGTTGAAAACCAAGCTGGCGCGGGGCGCTTTGGAGAAGATGCGCTTGGAGCGGCGGCCTTCTGGAACAGGAAAGGGCATCGTTCGGCCCTGTTTAGAAGTAATGGTCAGCGCACGCGGAATCGGTTCATTTTGGAACGCGGCAGGGAGAACCGCAAGGTATATTAGCGGTACCTAGCAGGTCAGGCGCGCGGCCAGAATGAATCTACAATTTTGGGACCGCAGCGCCAAAGAAATGACCGCATTGAGAAAAACGCGTCAGCATAGTGCAGTGAAACACCCAAAACAAAGCAAGCGCGTTTCCGCCCACCCATCCATCTGCGTTGGCAGTACCTTCCTTGAAGCTCTGAAATTGCAGATCGAAGAGAAGCGAGTACGTTAGTTCCGGTTCTTCCTCAACTCCCTCGCCATTATCGCCCGCTCTGATTCGCGTTCAAGATACCGAGCCAGTGCCAGACACTTCGCGCACTTGTCCTCTCGGATGTGACGAAGAAATTCGCCAGCATCTACTTTGCCGTACTTTGGTCGGCACGGTTTTGGTTCTGGTTCGTTCATGGCGGAGAGCGTACCCTATCGACGGTCGTTACCACAAGGGCACCTTCCTATTGCTTTACCTATCGGCTGCGACCGCACCGATGTTAGGTTGACCATACAGAGTGTAATCGGTTGAAAGCGAGTGGGTTACAAGCAAAGATGCCGCGAACTTGGGACGGCAGCGATCCCTTGGCTCGCTATAAGGCCGTGGGCATCGAACTCGCAGAAAATCATCAGGTATAAACAGAGCTATCCAATGGCAACGAACAGCCGCGAAAGCTCTCTCATAATGCGTCCGGAGCGTCGTGCGCCGAGGTATCCCTTCGCCGCCACTGCGGAGGCGACTGATTCATCTGACGTGCGGCCCGGCAGTGTTCAAACGCACTGGGCACGTTCGGAGATTCTTCGCGCCGCTTCTTCTACGGACCGGGGATCGATAATTACGACTTTGCTCTGCATAAACTCACCGGGATCACGGAAGCAGCGTCTCTGGAATTTCGCTTCGCGACCTTCAACACTTTCAACCACGCGCAATTCGACGGTGCTGGCTCAGTTGATGGCAATCGCGACGATGCCACCTTTGGATAAATCCTGAAGTCACGACCAGGACGCGTTTCTCAGGTCGCTATCAAATTCTTGTTCTGATGATTACGCTGACCCACGCAGCGTGCTACCGAATTGGCGCCCTCGAACCGCACCTGTGTCAGGTCGGCGATAGTCGATGGTCTCGAGAGCAGACAGCGTACAATTGGGTCTGCTTGGTCGTCAGACGGAAGCGCTCTTGAAAGCAGGCTAGGCTCATGCCCGATATAGTCGACTGGCAGCAACCGCCGCGACGGTTTCTCCCTCGCCGTCTGTTTTTTCTTATTCTGGCCATCCTTGCCATCGTCATTTTCAGCAGCCGGACGGCGTTATCGTATTACGTTGACGCCCTCTGGTTCGGGTCGCTAGGTTACGGGGACGTGTTCCGGAAGACACTCACCCTTCAATGGGCAGTCTTTGCGGCATTTTTTGCTGTCACATTTCTCTTTCTGTTCGGATGGTTCCTGGCGCTGAGGAGGGCTTACCAGTCCGATCTGCCGGACGATTACAGGATCGTCATCGGCGGCCAGCCGTTGAAGCTACCAGTTGCGCGCATCCTGCACCTCCTCGGTCTCGGGGTCTCCCTCGCCGTCGCCATCGTGACCGGGGCCAGCATGATGACTGAGTGGCCTACCTTCGCGCTTTATTGGTACGCAACACGCGCGACCGGTGGCGCTGTGGATCCGATCTTCGGCAAGGCGATTAACTTTTATCTATTCGCCCTGCCCGCATGGCAGATCATTACGGACTGGCTGCTGACACTAGCCGTGATTGCCTGTGTAATCGCCGTTTTCTTTATTTTCGTTACGGGCAGCACACGAATGCTGTCGGGGCGCCGAAACAGATACACCTCCCGGCCATGGCGCGGGTTCTCGATTGCGTTTGGGTTGTTCTTGCTGACCCTCGCGATGCGCGCGTATATCGCCCGATTCGAGCGATTGTTCGACGAACCTACGATCTTTGGCGGGGTGACCTACACGGATGCGCACGTTATGCTTCCGGGAATGCTCGCAGTCTGTGCCGCGCTCGTTCTTGGTGCTGGGATTGCAAGCATCAATATCGTGGCGGTGCCGCGCCCGCGCTGGCTGGTGGCAGCAGTCGCTCCAGCCGCGGTCTGTTATCTCGTGCTTCAAATATTCGGCTGGTACGTCAGCAGTTTTATTGTGAAGCCCAACGAACTGGTTCGCGAGCGACCTTACATTGCCTACAACATTGATCTGACGCGGCAGGCCTATGGATTGGACCGGCTCGCGCAGCGCGAATTTCCCGCTGAAACGACCGTCGAGGCGGCCGATCCGGCGAACAATCAGGCTACGCTGCAGAACATCCGGCTGTGGGACTGGCGCGCGCTCCAAGACACTCTGCGTCAGATTCAGGAAATCCGCACCTACTACGACTTTCCCGATATCGATATCGATCGCTATGAAATCAACGGCACAGTGCGTCAGGTGATGCTTGCCGTACGCGAGCTAAACGTCGATAAGCTCCCGGAGAGCAGCCGCAATTGGATCAACGAGAAACTTATCTATACGCACGGCTACGGGATCACCATGAACCCTGTGAATGGGTTCACTCCGGAAGGACTGCCGACACTGATTCTGAGTAATATGCCCATTCAGAGCACGGTGCCGAGCATCGTCGTAAAGCGCCCGGAGATCTATTTCGGAGAGCTCACCAACACCGACGTGTACGTAAAGACGCGGCAACAGGAATTCAATTACCCGCAAGGCCAGACGAACAGTCTAACGTCCTATGAGGGCAATGGCGGCATCCTCCTCGGAGGTTTCCTTCGCCGACTCCTCATCGCGTCCGACCGAGGTGACCTGACGAAGCTCCCGTTTAGTGACGATATCAACCGGGAGAGCCGGCTGCTGATGCGTCGCAACGTGCGCGATCGTGTGGCAGCGCTCGTGCCATTTCTTACTTACGAATCGGATCCGTACATCGTTGTCGGCGACGATGGCCGGCTGTCGTGGATGATGGACGCGTTTACCACCTCGGACAGCTATCCCTACTCGCGCCACTATGCGCTCGGCAACACCCTCATTAACTACATGCGGAATAGCGTTAAGGTGGTCATCGACGCCTACGATGGCACCACGACGTTCTATGTGTTTGACCCGCAGGATCCAATCATCATGGCGTATCGCCAGATTTTTCCGAATTTGTTCCAAGATGCAGCAGCCATGCCGCCCACGCTGCGCAAACACGTGCGCTATCCGGAATTGTTGCTCAAGCTGCAGGCGGCCGTATACGGCCTTTATCACATGACCGATCCACAAGTGTTCTATAACCGCGAGGACCTGTGGACCGTCGCTTCGGAAGTCGGCATGGACGAGTCCGGTCAGCAGAAGACGCAGCCAATGGAGCCGAACTTCGTGCTGATGAAACTGCCGGGCGAAACCGCCGTCGAGTTCGTGG
>WNFR01023896.1_pt1 | contig 11287 bp, 8 predicted proteins | sample 5400221 | NCBI WGS metagenome assembly WNFR01 (sample SAMN13153357, study PRJNA577476) | soil metagenome | isolation source: 40 cm soil under Madrone tree | place: USA:California | collected 2016-06-14 | reverse complement strand
GGATTGCAACTTTCCGTTCTTGATTCGGAGATACTCCACGTTCCGGAACGATTTACCGTCCTTGGTGTGGCAAAGATACTTCACAAAAGCATCCTCCGCGCCAGTGGTGATTCGCTCCAGGTCAAAATGTCCAATGAAATCGATCTGTGTTTCCCAGCATCGTGCTTTGAAAGTGCTCTTGCTGATGTGGTCGTCGCCGGCCGCGCTTGTAAAGGTGAAGGTATCGGCGAGCAGGCTATCCACTGGGCCCCAGCCTTTCTTCTCCCAGGCCGCGTACCACTTCCGGACTACCTCCTCGTTCGTTAAGTTCTGCCCTCCCAATGGGCTGGCACTTGCCGGTCCCGGCAGGCTCCCGTTGCGAGCAGATTCCTGCGTGACACAGCGATCGTTGTCATTGTTCGTTCTCCTTTTCATGATGAAGTGTGAAGCGCTTCGCCCGATCGCGATGCTGACCGCCGAGCAGACAAACCGGTTGGTATGTACGATACATTAGAACCGATGCGATCAGACCCGCTTGCGGTTGCCCGACGGGCGCAAGGACCGCAGCCAGTCCACGATGTTTCTGATCCCCGCTTTCATTATTTTCGGATCCTGAGCATTCTTTGCCAGCGAAGCATAGCCTTCGACCATCGCGATCAGTAAGCCAGCGGCGTCAGCGGGCTCCGCGTCGCGGCGAACGATTCCGTGGGTCTGGCCCTCTCGCAAAGTGGAGGCAACGGCCTCGCGCCAGGCATCGAAGATTATCGCCAGCCGTTTCCGGAATCCCGCGTCAAGATGAGACATTTCCTGCGCCAGATTGTTCAGCTGGCAGCCACCCCGCACATCCTCGGGCCGAACGGGTATACGTTGCGCAGCGCCGATCAAAGCGTCGATAGGGTCCTTGACGCTCTGTAGAGGCCGCACCCATTTGCCGTGGACGTCGGGGGCGATGACCTCTTCGACGACGGCGTATCCCAAGGCTTCCTTGCTTTTGAAGTGGTAGTAGAGCGCTCCCTTGGTGACGCCAGCCGAGGCCAGAATTGTGTCCAGGCCGGCACTCTGGAAACCCGATCTGTAGATCTCGCGGGATGCCGCCTGCAGCAAGCGCTCCCGCGTGCGCTCAGGATCGCGCAGCCTGGCCGCTCTACGTTTCGGATTCTTGCGTGCCACCAACATACCAACCAGTATGTATGGCAACGATCAGAGCGTCAAGAGAGATTTAACAACCCGGTCAACAATATGAAAATCCATCGAATTTCGTAACCTCTCGCCTATGTGTATGAGAAGTTGGAGAAACAGTCGCTCTAGCCGTCTTGGGATCGTCCCAGGATTTTGTCAGTCCGCCATTCGTTTTCGGACTCTGAAGTGTTGGGCCTGTTGTCTCATGTAATCGTTGTGAACGTGGAACACCACATGCTCCCTCAGTTCTGACTCAGCAGGAGTTTGTGAAGTGTGCGGAATTCCTGTGGAGGTCGTGGTTTGTCTGCGTCTCAAACCGAATCGGATAATTAGGAGCTTGAACAATGAAGAACTTGCTGATCACGGGCATGGAGATCCTGATTGTGGTTTTGTGCTTCTGTCTGGTCGTAACGTTTACTCCAGGGGCAGCCGCACAGACGACGTTTGGTAACATTATAGGTACAGTTTCGGATACATCTGGCGGAGCCTTGGAGGGCGCGCAGGTCACCCTCACAAACCAGGAGACCGATGCCAAGTTGACCCAAACCACCGGCTCCGATGGGCTGTATCAGTTCTCTAACTTACTTCCCGGCCGCTATCGGATAGATGTAGAGAAGCCCGGCTTCAAGCACACTACCCAACCAGACATAGTGGTGCAGGTGCAGCAGACTTCCAGCATAAATCTGACTATGCAGGTAGGCGACGTTTCCCAGACAGTGGAAGTGACCAGTGAGACGCCGCTCCTGCAGCCGGACTCTTCTTCCCTCGGTCAGGTCATCGACGAACGCAAGACTAACGAGATTCCTCTGAATGGCCGCAACGTTTTCAACCTGATCACGCTTTCGCCCGCGGCCATCGCGCAGGGCGGCTCTGGCGGTTCGCAGGTTGGGCAGAACCCGTTCAGCTGGGGCAATTACCAAGTAGGTGGCTCGTTCGGCAACGAGAGCGCGGAATACATCGACGGCCAGCCGGTGAACATCGGGTACATCAACTTGCCAATTCTGATTCCCGACCAGGACTCGATCTCGGAATTCAAGGTGCAGTACAACAACCTAGGGCCGGAATGGGGAAAGTTCGCCGGCGGCATTGTCAACCTGAGCACCAAGGGCGGATCGAATGAGTTTCACGGCGTGGCCTACGAGTATCTCCGTAACAAGGTTCTCAACGCCAAGCCATTCTTCTCGACAACGAATCCTCCTTACGTGCAGAACCAGTACGGCGGCACGATTGGCGGGCCGGTCATCAAAGAAAAGACCTTCTTCTTCTTCGCCTATGATGGGTACCGCCAGCGGGCGTCTTCAGTATTTACTACTACAGTGCCCACGGCTTCGGAGAGGACCGGCGTGTTCCCGGCGGATGTACCGATTTTCAATCCGCTCAGCATAAGCGCGGCCTGTTCAGCAACCAATGTGGCTGCCTGCAACCGCACGCAGTTCGCCAACAACACCATTCCCACCGCGCTAATTAATCCGGCGGCGGCAGTAGAACTAAAGTTCATTCCGGCGCCGACCAACGGCAGCGAAATCAATAACTACACCTCGGCTGCGGCCTCAGGCGGAAATACCGGTCAGTACGTAGGCCGTGTGGATCAGAACCTGTCTTCGACACAGCATATTTTTGCCCGCTACAACTTTTTCAGTCTATTGGATCTACCGACCGATCCTTTCAGAACGGGATTGTGCGCTGACAGGTGTTCGGAGACCTATCAGACTAACGCAGCGGTTATAGACTACAGCAATACGATTCGCCCTGATCTGATTCTGAACATCAACGGCAGCGGCAGTCGCTTCCACTACCTGCGGTCGCCGACCAACTCCAATTTTGATTTGACTCAGTATGGTTGGCCTTCAAGTTACAACACTCTGATTCCGGCTGCCGGGCGTTCTCCGTTCACGCCCTGCTTCACGCCGCAGGATCCTACCGTTACTTGTTCGCAAGGCCAAAGCTTCATCACCGACCACGATACGCAGTTCGCCTTTCAGCCGAACATGACCTGGATCAAGGGACGTCACACCTTTCAGTTCGGCGGCCAACTGATAGAAACCTACGACAACTATGCTCAGACGAACATCGCCAGCGGCGCTTTCGCTTTCAATGGCAGCTGGACGAACAGCAACGCCGTTTCCGGCGGCACGGGCGGTATTTCCTTTGCCGATTTCCTGCTGGGCTATGGCCTGAACCAGTCGAGCGTGTTCAACCACAGTTTCGGTGAAGCGCAGGTGCCGGGGCTAGTGGCGCAAAAAGAAACTTATCGGGGCTTCTATTTTGGAGATACCTGGAGGGTAACGAGAAAGCTGACGCTCAACTACGGTCTGCGTTACGACTTGCCGGGAGCTTTCTCGGTGCGTCATGACTTCTCGACTTATTGGGATCCAGCCGCAACTAACCACACGGTTACTGGCTGCCAACTGGATGTGGCGACGGGCACTGGAACTCCGGGTAGCCCATGTCCGGGTGACGTCTTCCTGGTCCGCAACGGCATCAACCCTGGGCGGACGGCGATACCTCTGCCCAAGAAGGAATTCATGCCGCGCCTAGGGCTTGCTTATAGCTTCGACCAGAAAACCGTTGTTCGGACCGGTTACGGCATCTTCTTTACCCCGAACTGGACATTTTTCGGACTCAACCCCAGTAACGACCCCATCAACACGGCCTCAACACTGTGGGTGGCCAGCGCCAATGGAGGCATCTCGCCCAGCAGCACACTGACGGCGACGAACTGCACGTTTACGGCGGGCGTACCGACGGGGACGCTCAATTGTCCGACGAATGGGCCGTTCGGTCCGACTGTCAATGGTCCGCTCGGCAGGGGCAATGTTTCGGCTTTTGACGCCGGACAAGGGCCCGAGTTCGAAGCTCCCTATACGAACTATAAGCCCGGGTATGTGCAGCAGTTCAACCTGGATATCCAGCGAGAACTGCCCTGGGGCATCTTCGTTGATGCCGCGTTCGCCGGCTCGCGAGGTGTGCATTTGCCGAATCCAACGCAGACCCGAGTCAACCAGATTCCCGACCAGTTCCTGTCGCTGCAGGGAGCGTTGGTCGCGCAGGTTCCCAATCCGTTCATTGGCATCACTACGATCAGCCCGCTGAATCCGACGACGAATCCGACCGTTAACGCCGGTCAGCTACTCCGTCCGTACCCCGAATACACCAATATGAGCCTCGCCGGGGATGGTTGCTGCAGCAGCAACTACAACTCGTTTCAACTTACGGTCACCAAGCGATTCCAGAGTGGCGGCTCCTTCCTGGCTGCCTACACCAACGCCAAATTGCTCACCAATGCAGACACGCTTACGACCTGGCTGGAGACGGGCGTGGGCGAAGTACAAGACTGGAACAACCTGAAAGCGGAGCGATCGCTCTCCTCGCAGGATGTGCCACAGCGCCTGGTGCTCAGCTATGTCTATGACCTACCGATCGGCCACGGCAAGAAGTACTTTGCGGACGCTACTGGCGTGATGAGCAAAGTCGTTTCCGGCTGGGGCGTCGATGGTGTTACCACATTTCAGAAGGGTTTCCCGCTGCCAGTCCGCTATGGCGCATCCACGCCGCTATCATCGGCGAACCTGGGAATCGGTGTTCTGCGTCCGAATTATGTGCCCGGATGCGACAAGACCGTACCCCATACGTCCCTCTCGGGAGGAATCGCCTGGTTCAATCCTAGCTGCTTCACGCCGCCGCCCGACTGGGGTTTCGGTAACGAGGGTCGTGTCGATCCCACCCTTCGAGGACAAGGAATTAATAACTGGGACATCGCGATATTTAAGACCACAAACTTCGGACCGGAAGACAAGTTGGGACTGCAGTTCCGGACCGAGTTCTTCAACACCTTCAATCGTGTGCAGTTTGGCCCGCCAAATACCGCATGCTGCACAGCGAATAACGCGAGCTTCGGAATTGTGAACAGCCAGTTGAACACGCCGCGGCTCATTCAGTTCGCTCTGAAGTTCTTGTTCTAAAACCTACGGCGCTTGGGGTGGAGCCAGCCAGACAGACATCCACCCCAAGCGCCTGTCTTAGCTAGATCTCTGAAGGTTTCCTATTATCGCTCCGCGTCCAGCCCAGTCCCCCGCATTCGCTTCGTGTTAGCCTGTTTTTGCGCTGATTTTTGCGCGAAGCGCGTACTTGCGCTACAGGGAGTCACGCTCAGACATGGTTCGTCGGTTCACGCGGCGTAATTTTTTGAGTTTGGCGGCGCTGGGTGCCGCGGCACCCATTTTTGACGTAAAACCTCTACGCGGAATCGACTTCATCCTTCAGAATTCTCCCACTCCCAGAAAATTTCTCATCGAGACCATGCCCGGCGGGGTGGCCCTCTTCGACTACAACAACGACGGCTTGCTTGATATTTTTCTGGTGAATGGCGGCAAGATCACCGAATCCTTGCGGGTGCCTGCGAATTTCAATCGCAACGATCCCCGCTATTGGAACCGGCTTTACCGCCAGAATCGCGACGGAAGCTTTGCGGACGTCACACGCGCCGCAGGTCTGGCTAACGCGGGAAACGGTAACTATGGAATGGGCGTCGCGGTCGGCGATTACGACAACGATGGTTATCTGGACTTGTTTGTCACTCGTTACATGGACTGGGACGCCGATCACAACAAAATTTGCGGCGGAGACTGGCACACCTATTGCCCTCCTGGCGCATTCCCTGCGACTACTTGTTTGCTGTACCACAATCGTGGGGATGGCACGTTTGAGGATGTGAGCGAGCGTTCAGGAATCACCGCCAAAAAGGGGCGCGCACTGGGGGTTGCGTTCGCGGACTATGATGGCGATGGATTCACCGATATTTCTGTCTCCAACGACGGCATGCAGCAATATCTTTTCCACAACAACCGTGATGGCACTTTCAAGGAGTGCGCTTTGGAATCAGGCGTGGGACTGACCTCCGACGGCAAAGCCCTTTCGGGCATGGGCACGGCTTTTCAAGACTATGACAACGATGGTCGCCCGGACATCATCACTACAGTACTGCCGCGCGAGTTGTACGCGCTGTTTCATAACGACGGAGACGGCTCATTTACGTATGACAGTCTAAAGACTGGCCTGGGCGCATTGACGTCCGGCAGTTCGGGCTGGGGCGTAGGACTGGAAGATTTTGACAACGACGGCTGGAAGGATCTCTTCGTGGCGCAAAGCCACGTCCTCGAGAATGTCGAGAAAATTGATGCTTCCCTGCACTACAAAGAACTGCCGCTCTTGGCGCTCAATCATAATGGCAGGTTCGAACGAACTGATTCCGGCGTGACCACACCGCTGGCGGCTCGCGGCGCGGCTTTTGGAGACATAAATAATGACGGCAGGATGGACGCCATCATCACTACCCTCGGCGGGCCGCCGGTGCTGCTGCTGAATCGCTGCGACAATCATAATCATTGGCTCTCGATTACTTTGCGTGGTACGCGCAGCAATCGCGACGGATACGGCGCTAAGGTCTCCGTGAATGGCCAGACTCGCTTCGCAACTTCGGCTGGAAGCTACGTGTGCGCGAGCGACAAACGCCTGCACTTCGGTCTCGGTTCTGCCCAGAAAGCTTCGGTAGAAGTTCTGTGGCCATCCGGCGCCAAGCAAGTATTAAATGACGTTCGCGCCGACCAATTCCTTGAAGTTCGCGAACCGGAGCGCGGATGACTTTCTTCTTATTTCTGGCGTTCGCCGCCCAGTCTGCAGCACCCGGCGCCATGCAACACCTGCAAGCGGGCCTTGAAGCCAGCAAGCAGCACCAGGTCGACGTCGAAATTACCGAGTTTCGCGAAGCTGCAAGACTCGACCCTGGCTTAGCCGATGCATTCCTGAATCTCGGCGCCGCTTACATGGAGAAACACGATTACGGCGCGGCCATTACTCCTCTAAAGAGAGCCCTGGAGCTTAATCCCGACTTGCTGGTGGCGCACCAGTTTTTGGGTTATGCCCTACTGGCCCAGGGGTATGCCGCTGAGGCCATCCCGCATCTCGAGCGTGTCGGCGCGCAGGAGGCTTTGGGAATTGCGCAGATCGAAACCGGCCAGCTAACCGAAGCCGTCGCCAACTTCACCGCTGTGCTTCCCAAACAACCTGATGATCCTGACCTGTTATTTTACCTGGGCCATTCCAGTGGCTTACTTTCCAAAACGGCCATCGACACCTTGATTGCTAATCATCCCGATTCCGCCCGCGCCCACCAGGCCCTCGGGGAAAATTATTTAGTGCTTCGGCAACTGCCGCAAGCTGAGAAAGAATATCTGGAGGCCCTGCGCGTACGGCCGGATTTGCCGGGGCTTCATCTGGAACTGGGCCAGGTCTACGCCAACTCCGCACAGTGGCCTAAAGCCGAAGCAGAATTTCGCGCCGAAGCAAAGCTGCAGCCTGGTAACGCGGAAGCCGCGTACCGCCTGGGCGCTGCATTGCTTCAGCAAGGAAACACACGCGACGCCCTGGCCGAATTAAAGCGTTCCAACCAGCTGAAGCCGGAAATGCCAGAGACCCTATACTCCTTGGGCAAAGCCGCCTCACTCGCTGGCGAAAGCACCGTCGCCGAGCAATCCTGGCTTAAAGTAATCGAACTGGAAAAGAATACTTCGCTCGCCGCTCAAGCATATTTCGGCCTTGCAGGCTTACATCGCAAACAAGGCAAGCTCAGCCAAGCCCACCAAGAAATGCAGGAATTCCAAAAACTTCAAAGCACCATCCCTACGCCCCGCTCCCAGTAGAACTCGACTCAGAAGATAAAAATCCGGCCACGGTGCGCCTTGGACTGCGCTGTCGTGTGAAGTTGAACTGCTGGAAGGCCTATCCTTTTTGTGCCCAGAAAATGGGCCGGCGAGAGCGATGGCCTACCAGCTAGGAACGCCATTCGACAATATCGAGATTGCCTCGAATACGTCAACCAACTGTTGGCTGCTACACGGGAAGCCCAAGCCGAAATTGAAACCGAACTCCGTCGCTTCACAGATCCAGAGGTGGCGCGCCGATAGCAGGCCTTGCAGCTCGTGAAATACACACTAAGTAAATTAACATCGCACCTCTCTTCCAGTCACCGCATATTGAATGACCTAACCAAGCTGCGCCGATTGCTGCTGGAAGCGAGAAAAGTCCGATGGCCAGAACAATACATAAACAGTCATCCAGTCGGTGGAATCGCGATTTGATCCTGTCCAAAACATTTCATCCGATTCGCATGCTGTCTGCAATTGTCGGATCTTTTTTTCTTTTGGCGGCCGCATCCAAACGTACAGAGGCGGAGCCTCCGATACGTGCGGCCACTCTCGGCTTGGTGCACGGGCACGTGAAGGGTTTTTTGGCCGCGCTGCCGGGGAATCAGGCAGCCACGTTGGTCGCGATCGTGGAACCACAAGAGCCGCTCGCAAAGGACTACGCTGCGAAATACCACCTGGACGCCAAAATGTTTTATGCCGATTTAGAAAAGATGCTGGTGGAGCAGCATCCCGACGCGGTATTGGTGTACGCCACGATTGCCGACCATCGCAAAGTAATCGAGACGGCTTCCCGACATGGAGTGAGCAGGATCTGACAACGCCCCAGCCTCGCCCGAGATATGGCTAGAAGCCATCCGCCAACTTCTGTCTAATGTCGCTAGCGGTAAACTGCGTATCGACACCGAGCGAGTTCCGCTACGCGAAGTCGAGGACGCTTTGCTAAGGGACCAACACGGTTGGAGAAAGGTCATCATCCCGTAGTCCCATGCATCCCTCCATCGCTGCGCTCGCGCTCTTCGTGCTCCTTGCTCCGCTCTTCCTGCTTCTTGTAGGAATGTGCGCACTTATTTATTTCGTCGATGCGCGCAAGCCGCGCAACAACCCGCAAGCCTTTCTGCAGAGAGGAAAGCGTGCGGTTTCCAGCGTCGTCGTATGTGCAGGCGACAGCCTCACGCACGCCTCACTCAGCGCCGATTACGTGTCACGCCTTCGACACCGGCTTTCCAGCCACGCGTACGAGATTGTCAACGCCGGCCTCAATGGAAACGAGTCCGCGGACCTCCTCCGCAGAATTCCCGACATCGTGCCGTGTAAACCCGACGCCGTTTCAGTGCTGATCGGATCCAACGACGTAAGGACTCGATTCCCGCAAGAGGCGGAACTTGCATTCCAGACAAACCTCAATGCGATCATTGGCGAACTCCGCAAAAAAACAGAAGCGCGCATCGCGCTTCTTTCCATACCGCCCTTGGGAGAGGACATCGCAGGGGAAGCCAATCGGGACGTGGATCGTTGCAACACCGTGATTCGCCGGGTTGCCGCGGAAAACGCAGCGGACTATCTGCCCTTGCACGAGTCACTGAAGTTGCTGATCGAAAAATCCGGCATTCGCCCGCCCCTTCCTTTCAGGCTTCGGCTGAGATTATTGCTCGGCGCCGCCATACAGCATTACGTTCTTCGCCGCAGCTGGGACGACATCTCCGCGCGGAATGGCTTCGTCGTCCATACCGATCAGCTTCATCTGAACGACCGCGCGGCGGCTGTGACCGCGGATCTGATCGCCAACTGGCTGAATTCTCCGCCGGTCCCCGCCGAAGGCGTCAGCAAGAATTGCCCATCGAGTTCGCAGGAGATCTGACGTCGGAACCGATCCGGGCTTGGAGCCCTGTGCTCGGGCGGTCCCGAATGGACTGGGTACATTTGGTAGAGTTGTCTCTTCACGACTTGGGAGCCGACTCGACCATCCGCCTCGACAAACCCGGCCAGGATTTGACCGAAGCCTTTGCTCGCGAAGCTGGTGACGCGGGCTTCGACGTCATCATCGACTGCCTTTGGGGTCCTACCACCGAAGCTCTTCTTGCCGCCATTGCACGCCGAGATTTGAAGCAAACGTCATGCAGAGTCCGACTGGTTGAGGTTGGCGAGAGCGCGGGGCCTACTATTTCGCTACCCGCCGCCGTGTTGCGAAGCTCACGGTTGGAAATTCTTGGAGCCGGATCTGGCAACGCCGCAGCGACACCCGAGATATGGATCGAAGCTATTCGGCACCTGATGTCCAACATTGGTTGCGGCACACTACGCATCGACACCAAGCGGGTACCTCTATGTGAAGTGGAGAATGCGTGGCATCAGGAACAGCACGGGCGAAGAGCAGTTATCATCCCGTAGTGGCTCGGGCGCAACGGGCAAATCGTATGTGTGGCAACTTGGATTTCGCTAGTGCGGCCAGTGATCCCCGCGATTCCGGGTGTATTGTCGGCAACTCTTACCTAATCACGTTACGTCAGAGTTGCCCGTCACCCGAAAAGAATCCGCAGTTTAGCGCACAGGTCGGAACTCCAACGCCAACTGACACTGCTGCGAGAAGCTGCGGGCCACGGGCCCGCGTGGCACCGATAGTGATCTCATCCTTCACTCGGGTTTGGTCCCATGCGCCCGTCTCGGCCTGCAACTCTTCCAACCCCGCTCTCCGTCAGGTCCAATTCCCACGTCTGGGACAACAGATCTTTGCCGAACTGACGGTTGGCCTGCTCTTCCACGAGGCGGAATCCCGCTTTTTGGTAAATATGACGAGCTGCCGCGAGAATGCTTTGCGTCCAGAGGGTGATCTTTTTATAGCCGACTGAGCTGGCGAAGTTCACGCATTCTTCCACCAATGCAGATCCTAATTTCAGTCCTCTCGCGCTCGGTTCAACGAGCAAGAGGCGAAGTTTCGCGGTAGAGGGCTCAGTAGGGTGCTTTACCAAGAAGATATGCCCCACATTCTGCCCATTTACTTCCGCAATCCAGCAACGTTCGCGTTTTGGATCGAATTCTGTGAGGAAATCAGCGACGATGCGCGCCGCCAGTGCTTCAAATGTCTCGTCGAAGCCATACTCTTGGGCATAGAGCGCGCCTTCCCGATACACGACCCAACCCATATCGCCTGGCCGATGTGGTCGTAAGACGTACCTCGATTCTTCGGGAGTGCTTGGCGCCAGCAAGCGTTCGACAGTGCCCATGGAACCAATGAGGTTGGTCTGAGCGGTCGGCGGGAGTGTCTTAAGGATGCAGCGAGCCTGCTCTTCTGAAAGCGCATTGAGTTTCTCGAACCCCGATTTTCCCTTTTGGGTAAGTACTAAATACGCTGAGCGGGCGTCCTTTTTAGAGGGCACGCGTTTCAGTAGGGAATTCTTCTCGAACCGACCGAGAATGCGGCTCACGTA
>WNFR01007225.1_pt1 | contig 11287 bp, 16 predicted proteins | sample 5400221 | NCBI WGS metagenome assembly WNFR01 (sample SAMN13153357, study PRJNA577476) | soil metagenome | isolation source: 40 cm soil under Madrone tree | place: USA:California | collected 2016-06-14 | reverse complement strand
AACATCGCGCTCGCCACTTTTATCCCAGCACGCACTACTAAGGCCCACGTGAACTTGAACACTTGGATGTGAGTGGGTTTGTTTGTTTGTTTTTCTAATCTATTGGAACATTAGTTCGTGCGCGCACATCATCTTGGTGGCCCAACCTCTTCTTTGCTCTCAGATTGTCCTGCCTCACGTTGTTCCTGAATCCAGCGGTTCCCTGTCATATTTATATTATCTCGTTTTTGCTGAAGGTACCCGGCGCCATGTCTCCATCGTGTCGTCTTGCCCTGCTCTTGAGTCTCATCTTCTTGCCCCTCCCTCATAGTTTTGCTACCCCCTGATTATTCTTGTTCCGTTGAACGGCCGAATGCCAGTGCGACCTAAGCCGCGCTATTCTGGGCGTCTGTCTAGTGTCATTCGAGAATTTTTCGTGGTCTGTATTATGTTCCGCTGACAGTGTGCCGCACTATCCAGTACGCTAAGGAGCAGTACAAACCCCGGACCTGAACTTTCATCCCCCAGTGCTACCCCTCATGCAGACCAAGAGCGACGACTTGTTTTTAGTGGTGGCATACATTTTTATACTAATATACCGGTCAGCAAGAAGCAGAACAAATGTACTGGGACTCGATATCTTACTGCTACGCCTTGGTGGTTTTGATCGCCACTGCTGACGAGGTAATCACCGCACTGCATGGTGTTGTCGCAACAGGTACGAGGAGAAGTACAACTTTGAAGGTAAGCCGCGCAAGTAACAAAACGGGATTCCAAGGAATTCCCTTGGGGGCGCGCTGCTGCGTATTCCGCGGCAGGAAGAATGATGAGGAGAGCAAGAGTTGCAAGACGCATTGTTGATTCAACGTGAAAGAGTTGATAAGGCCCATCTGCGTCCAGTAGCGTCCATTTATACCTTTCCGTAGACGGACAGACCCTGGATAATTACTTAAAGTATTTTTGTATTCATGCCTCATGTATTGATTGTTCCGAAGAGTCCACTCTGCCTCGCCTCAGTTGCTAATACCGCACTTACTAACCGGATGTACACCATGATGCGCCAGATGACATTCTCCGCCCATGGCCAAGGTGGAGGCGTGCTGCGGCTTAGATGTAGTGTCACGGTCCCATTGTCGGAAAAATGCATCGCTAGCACATTGCCGGCGACAAAGTTGCCATCGTCAAAAGGAGGGAGACGAGAAGGGATATGAGCTGGGAGAGAACGACAACAAGGAAGCCAGAGCAATTGAACTCTATCCACACATCACGCATGCACCATCACCGACACCAACACCACATCTCATTCCCACAACTCGCCAGACTCGCAGGTCTACTCAGGACACGAAGGGAAAGGCAGATGATGTAGGCAGCTGGCATCTAAACTAACACTCACCACCCAAGAAACCAAGCACCTCACGCCATGGCGACACAACTTTCCCCGCAAAACTCAACGCCTGGCGGGAAGCCAAGCCATTCTCCTGCAAAGGAGAGGGGGGATGAAGTTGACAGAGAGGGAAATGAAGGATCAGAGACGGTTAACACTGCACAAATGTATTTTGGACGAAGTGCTACATGGGGTAACTTGAATGTGCCCCGAGGCGCACTAAAATGGATTCAAAAAAAAAAAAGTTGCCATCGTGCATGGTGGTATGTTTGATCTTGACAGTCAGTTCACCGCCAGGTGGACCACTCCAACGTCGTAGCTATGAACATGGTGCTCAGTCCGAGTGAAGCACGTAAATAACACTCGCAACTCTTACCTTCAAGGTCAGGTCAGGTGCTCGGAACGCATCGCGTCGCGTCACGTCCCGCGTCACGTAAGTGAGCACTCGCAACAACCATTGATTCGACCGAAAGACGACCATGACCAGCAACGAGACACCCACAGTATCAGACACCCACAGTATCAGAGCTACCTCCGGAGACGATAGATTTTGCTTACCGGATGTTTGACGCCGCGCGTGGGGGAAATGCCGCTGCTCCTGTGCGCAGTGGACGCGGGCCTCCTGCCTAATTTGACCAACGAGAAAGGTGCTACATCAGCAATCAATAACTTGTTTTCTTGAAATTTCCGGTTTTTCCTCAGGCTGGAAACCTGAGATCTGAAAACCCATGTTTTATATTAGTTTGTCATTTTGTTTATTACATTACATTGTGCTCGACACTCTACCATGTTAGGCAAATCTTGAATTCGGTTTTGGAATTTTTTTGGGTGTCACCACTGGCACCCGGAAATCCTACATGTCAAAGTCCAAATTGCTGCCGCGGGAGCAGCGCGTCCCATGCCTCTCTCACCGTGGACGTCTGCCTGATTTTCCTGATATGCATGTCCGACAGATTGTGGATGAGCTGCAGTCGCGCGCAGGCATCGCGCATCTTCCATCGTCTAAAAGCGGCTTCCCCTGCGTCAGCCTTTGGCGCGAATTCAGAACCGTCGACCAGCATGGTCTTAAGTCTGGTAGACAGACCACACCGAATTAGCAGAGCTTATTTTCGACGGTGATGGGGACCAATTGCCAGCGTTCCAAGCCTTGAGTGGTAAACGTGGACATGATATACAGGAATTATTTCGGGGTTTGCGGGATTCAGCCGCAAGATACGATAGCTTACTGCCTGAGCAAGGATAGGTTCGTTGATTGCGTCCATCATGCAAGGGTCTTATCTGAATGATTATATAATCATAATGGACAAGTCTCAATTCCTCGGGCGAGATCATCCTCAATGCTGCCAAGTATCCGAGTGACTTGTTCGTTTTCCGGCACCTTGTCCTTTGCGAGCTGGAAGTACTAGTGGGCCGTGGCACTTCACCTCGAAGTCTCAGGCAGTTCTGGGAGTGATCTTCCCTGCCGTCATGATGGGTGGGAGTGTATCAGGTGAGCTACAGTAGCGGTGCCAGAGACTGGACGCGGGCACTCACATCATGGCAGACCGCCAACCTCCACACGATGCTGTGCCCCAAGTGCCATCTAATGGCGAGCACATACCCCTTTCAAATACAACCATGCGCCCTGCAACATGCCAACACCCCGTCTTTCGCAGCTAGAGACACCCCCCATGTCTGACGAGTCTCTCATTCCATGCCCATCCGACTCAGTCCCAGAATCGCCGCAGAATGCACCCGCATCAGATGCCTGCCAACCTGTCATTATCTCTGACGTTCACAGTGAGTCACAGCAGGCGAACCCATCGCCTCAAGAGTGTGTCTTGGAAGAAGAGGTGCGAGCCCCAAGGGCGGCTGTCACTGCCTGCTACCTGCCAAAGCACTTCCTTGCCCTTGCCTTGACTCGGATGACCAATTATCTAAACTTTATTGGAACAGATGGTCCCTCCAAATTGAAGTTGTGGGCGAGAACGTGTTTGATTGTTGAAAGGTAAAGCAGTACTTGGATGACACATTAGTCTCTTGGCCATCCTACGTTCGTTTTTCTAATTTCTTTCCTCTGCCCGCCTATTGAACTAATTCACATGTGTGTGCTGGTGGGAGGCGAGATAGGACCGCATGTTGTGCAGCACTCATTCGCGCTATCCTCGACTGTCCGATGTTGCATTCAACATAAAAACTTCAATTTGAAGTTATCCGGCTCCGGCTTGCTAGGTTTCTGTTAATTGTGGCCCTTGGGGCCCTTCCCATCATTTCAGCAGAGTGTATATCATTTGTGGATGGCTCGTTGAGAGTGATGCTGCCATTTGAATGTCACGATCGGTGGGGTGGGTGTGTAGTTTTTTTTCGTTATTGTTTTCAAAGTCGTCTTCCACCAGGTTACGTTCTCGATGACTAGGATGTCGAACAGCTCTCTCGCAAGCATGGGTTCGATGGGAAGGCCCGTTTCCTCCATCTCAGACTCCTACCAGTATCTTGCACGGCGCGCAACGACATGGGTAAGAGTCTCGTTTCCTCCTGGTTTTCTTGGTGCTCTCAAAACTTTCCGTCGGTCTTCCATTTTCTCCTTCAAGATACTCGGTGATTGCCATCCTCACGATAAACGTCCGCCTCTAGCTTCCACGATATCGGCACTCCTTAACCCAGTCACCGGATGGGGTACCAGTAGGAATTTGCTTCATATTACACTGTACTCGTCTTCCGCCTGTCACATTTAACCACTTGGTTGGATCACCTGTACCCCCTGGCGACCTATCCCAGTCCCACGGTTCTTCAGTTGTGCCCGTGATGTCGTCTACCAGAGTCATGGCCTCACAGACCGCGTGTCCTCGTGCGTCGTCGCTCGTACTTTTCGGCTCTCATTCATCCTGAACTATTAAATTGCTCTATTATTTCGAGTCGTATCGAACCTGATGCTGCGTGCTCTTTGTCTCAGCCAAAGGCGTGGTTTCTTTGTTCCTTTGTTTTTCTAATCTATTGGAACTTTAGTTAGTCTCGGTGGCCCAACCCTCTCGGATTGTCCTGCCCCACGTTGTTCCTGAATGCAGCGGTTCCCCTGTCATATTTATATTATCCCGTTTTTGCTGAAGGTACCCGGCGCCATGTCTCCATCGTGTCATCTTGCCCTGCTCTTGAGTCTCATCTTCTTGCTCCTCCCTCATAGTTTTGCTACCCCCTGGTTATTCTTGTTCCGTTGAACGGCCGAATGCCAGTGCGACCTAAGTCGCGCTATTCTGGGCGCTTGTCTAGTGTCATTCGAGAAAATTTTCGTGGTCTGTGTTATGTTCCGCTGACAGTGTGCTGCACCATCGAGTACACTAAGGAGCATTACAAAACCCCGGACCTGAACTTTCGCTCTCGTCCCCAGTACTACCACTACCCCTCATGCAGACCAAGAGCGACGACTTGTTTTTAGCCGAAGATGCACACATTGTGATACTAATATACCTGTCAGCAAGAAGCAGAATAAATGTACTGGGACTCGATATCTTACTGATACTTGTCCAGTGACAGCGTCCACAAAGTCACCACAATGCATGTTGCGGTCGCAACAGGGGAGTAATAGATTATGACCCAGACATGTTTCAAGGATATTGGCGCATCGACGACCGCGACGGGATTCGAGGGAATTCAATTGGGGGTGCGCTGCCGCGTATGCCGTGGCAGGAAGAATGATGAGGAGAGCAAGAGTTGGAAGACGCATTGTTGGTTCAATCAACCTGAAGGAGTTCGTAATGCCCATCTGCGTCCAGTAGGGTCCTTTTATAACTTTCTGTAGACGGACGGTCCCTGAATAATTACTGAAAGAGTCGTTTTTTAACAAAAAATCATCCATCATGCGTTAATTGATTCAAAGAGTTGTCTGATCATACCCCACTACCAGGTGTCTCGGGCTCCTCTCTGCCTCGCCTCAGTTGCTACCGCAATTACTTACCGAACGTATACCATCATGATTCGGCGCCAGCGCCAGATGACATTCTGTGAAAAATGGACTATGGGCTCCGCTCATCAATGCATCATTGCTCTGGTGGAAGCATGCCGCCGCTTAGATGTAGTGCCCAACTGTCGGAAATATGCATCGCTAGTAGCACATTGCGGCGACAAGGTTGTCATCGTGCATGGTGGCGTGTTGATCTTGATGTTGGATGGGTGTATACCTGGGTGAGGAGATGAGATGGTTTGTGACGTTTGTCATGTTTCCGATTGCGCGAGGTGAGTTGAATCATCATAGGCTCAATAAGTTTTCTGTTCGTTTCTATGTTCAAGCATCAGCAAAACGTAAGTCCCTTTTTGGCCCTTCTGTTGATCAGGGGCAACAGGGAGGTCGGAAGGCTTTCCCCTTCTGGCAGGCATCCCAGGTCGTTGATGGCAGTACTGCAGTGGAAGGGCAAAAGTTCTGCCCGAAGGTAAATCCCTGCTCACAGGGCATGAAAGATAATAAGAAAGGCCACACAGAAGGGGAAGATTGATCACACTCAAAAGTGTATGTAAAAGTGTTCACAATAGCATAATATTGATAGATCGACATTTTAAACAAAAATTTGTACACTACAAGCTAGAAAAGTTACCTTATAGCGCAAGCCATCTACTGCTCGAATCCTAGGCTGTTGTCGCATGTCGCATGTGTGACCACATCGTTGTCGTTGCTGGCAGAGGAGCAGCGTTGACACTGTGCAGGAAGCGAATGGCCATGTCTTTGTCACGTCTCAAGTGGGAGCTGTGGGCATCGCCACACGGGGCCTGTTTGACCACGTCGACGTTGTTGCTCGGGCAAGGGCTTTGGGGCGCGTTGTCACTGCAGAGGCTGTATGGTTGCGTCCTGGTCGCCACTCGTGTGGTGGCTGTGAGGTCATTGTCGCAAAGGGGTTGTGTACCCACTGTCGTCGTGATCCACAGGAGCTCAGGGCAGCATTGCTGGGTCTGTACGGTTGAATCGTCATTGCTTTTGCAAGTATGGAAGGAGTGGTAAAGAAGAGTACATACCTGTCAAGGAAGGGACTCACATGGCGTGGATGTTTCGCGTCTTCTAGCTTTCCCGCTGTGTATGCATGTCTTGAAAGTGGAGATGGTGAGCAGAGAAGAGGGAAAAGATAAAGGTGGATGAACACTCGAAAGAGAGGGGTGCCTTCTCACAGGCCGTCGTCTTTGCGCATCTTGAAGCATTCGGTGCATCTGCATGGGGTGGTGTTTGAGGGCAAGAAATAAGAGAAAATACAAGGGGACGTACTATCTACAAAATGCCGTTGTTGCACAGAGGCCCGTGGTCATGGATGTTGAAGCATCTGTACTGCATGGGAGTGGTGAAGGCATGAAATTACTGTAAGGTAAAAAAAGACAGGTGGACATACCTGTGTAAACAGGCGGGTCACTGTCATCGGAGAAAGCCCCTATGTGCATTCAAGATGTGTTTGGACATGTGAGGGAACGATGAGGGTAAGAAAAAAACGGGGGGACGTAGCTGCAAAATCAAGGATGTGGTCCTCGCAACAGAGCCAAACGACGGAATGAGTGGTCCCGTCTCCAATCAATCAACAAATTTGTTGATTCCCACGCTCAACATTTAGTTGAACAGAAAGTGTGATTTGTGATGAAAATTAAAAATTCCCCAGATAACCTCATGATCACATAGATCGCGGTACCCGGCTGTAGCATGTCGATGCGGCAGGCCAATGTTCGGTCCAACCAGAATGACATTCGCTGTTGCCTCGCAACTTCTAGATCACCTCCACCTCTTATAACGACGCTACATCTGTTTGCATACAAGATCACCTATAATCTCAGGTCCCACAGTAGTGACAAGCCAGATTTCGATTTCCAAGAAGCACATTTGAGACGGGGGTCACGGGGGCCTACGTATTTGTGGCAATATATTATCAAGAGCTTGAAGCAAGCAAATAACGCTCACTTACACAGGGGCGACACTGGTTGCGGGGCCAGGGTCGGCCGTGAGAGTTGGGAAAGGAGATTCTTTGCACTGGCATGTCCTGATTAGCACGAACTCCGCAGAATCAAGCATTTTTTACTCATACAGATGCTTCGATATCTCGGAGCGTAGAACCTGCCGGAAGGTGGGCTTTGCCGGTGAAGGACTTGGGGACGGGGATCACCTCGGAGCAGTCGATCAAATGATCCCGCTTCTGACCAAGGACCGATAGCTTGGCCATCGCGGCCTCGAAGGCAACGCTCATGTGATCCTGGCGATTAACATTACGCTGCCAGAAGCAAGCAGTCCGAGGATCTACCACCAATGTTACCGGGTGCATATAGGGCGACAATAGGAAGTACCTCTGGCAAGTGCCCAGTCGGATTTAAGACGCATTTCGCCTTGAAGAGGCGACTCGACCTCGCCCAGGTGGGGCCCAGTACTACATCGTCGAATGTGAGGTGCAGCCACCGACGCTAAGGAAAATGGTACAAACCCAGGGAACAACTTGCCCTTCAGCAGAACCTCAACAAACAGCTGCGTATCGAAGACGCCAGGCGTGGAGTCGAAAGGTGTCCCTGGAATAGATGGGTCAACCTCGTCGGCTGCAGCGATCGAGTGACTGAACGAAAGGTATAAGTCTCCCTATGCATTGGCATTGCGCTCGACCTACGATGCGAGTAAAGCAATAACCTCAGGGGGCGAAAAGCCGGCATCCCAAAAGCGAGCTAGGATGCTCGTGACGTTGTCTACGAGATATCAGGGAATTTGTGATATTATTTAATGATGGTGGGAAGGCCTACCAAACGGCTCCGGGACCGTCAAATCTGCTGCGGAGGCCACGGGCGGGGGGCGGCCAAGGAAGAACTTGAGCCTTGGCGCGCCAACACAGTTGCTCACGCCGACAGCAGCGGCAAACTGGATGCTAGAAAATGTGGTCCCTCCGTGAAGAGTTGTTCCGTCGTCGGATAGGAGAGAAGAACCAACAAGTCTCCCGCACTTAGATTGTGCTTTGCAAAAAACGGCGTCTGAGCGCTGACAATGTCGTCGATACCTGCATTAGCGTGGTAGGTTAGTTCGGTCTTGTTGAACACTAAAATAGAGCCGTCGGCGCCTCCTCCGCTGGTTTGAAGTCTTAGGCTGCAAATATAGAAGGTGAGGAATGGGGCATACACATCTTTAGTCAGAGAGAATCCGATAGCGTCGTGGAAAGCGATTCGCAGTGCTGAATGGGCATCTTCGCCACACACGCCACCATCAAAGAGGTTGGCCTGTAAATCCTCGAGAACAAGGAAAAGAGCGCAGCAGGCTCTGTGCTCGACAACTTGCCCGCTAGCACAGGTAACACGAAGGTCCGAACTAAGAGGCCGCTGGAACTGCGCAGCTGCCAAGCCAACCATCAATGTCACGTTCTTGTACGAGAGAAAAACTCTAACCAGCAAGGGCGAGCAAGGCAGGGAGATACCTTAAAGATATCATATACGCTATAGAGTGGAGAGCTGTGTGGAATGTAGAACCCGGGGTGCTGCAACGTCCAGGCAAATCTGGTGACTTTTCAGCGGGGGTACAGCAGCACGGGCCAACAGCGAACAGCAAATAAAAGAGCTTTAAATACTCCAGGCGGACTAGAGTGTCAATCTTTTTCTTTTAAAAAAAGAGTAGTCTTATAATGATTCAAGACGGAATGACCTACCTGGCCATCATGATACGTGTCCTGCGGCCAAATGTCGTTCTCTTTGTGACATCGCACGACCAACGCCTTGTCAACTTCAAGTTCCTTGATGACACGGCCGCCTCTGGATTGGATACTAGACTGGCCAGCAGGTCTGAGAAATACAGTATATCTCAACGATTCAAGCCATTTTCAGGTTTCAACGACTTGAAATCGGAAAGCCTACGAATCGATGATGGCGCACGAGACAAAAGTGGGAAAGTGGGCAAAGAAGTATATGCGCAAATTGGGCGAGTGTGGCGTGGGATCTGACGACGATGACAACTTGACAAGCTGAGCGATGCTGTGAACCGAATGCTGCCAGAATGCTGCAATCGAGAGTTGTCCGACCTCGCCAAGTGACACGCGCAGTACGCCGTTGGAATTTCGTGTCATTGACTGAACTGAATGAGGGCATCGGCAGCGGTCACAATGACAGGGCCATAGATATCTGTCAGAGCGGGGAGGACGGCCATTACGTTTTCCTGGCAGTAGCCTGGCAAGGACGAGATGGAAGCTTCTTGTCAACTGACGAATCGTGAGTCTGGTCTGTTTTTTCAACGCAAAATAATTTATTACTGTAACGTACATCGAGTACACATCACGCTATCATATAGGGCGCTTCCAGCACGTCCGCCTTCTTGGTTCTGTCGCCCCATTCTAATTTGTATGCGGAAAACTTTGTCGTTAGAAACCAACTACACCTTTTCGAGGTTACTGTAAGGGACGACGGGATTCCATGCTCGTTGGGTACTATAACGAGGACACCTGCGCTGCGTTTCTAGGTGCGCGTTTCCTCCCATCCACCCTACGTCCCGCCCAGTGACTCCACAGCTATCTAAACTTTTGGGTCAAGAGCCCTACAAATAATCTGGTCGTGTTCAAACACTTGAATCGACACGATTCGACTGGTGTCCGGTTGCCGAGCCCTCCCGCCTCTTTGGGCGATCTGTGCCTCGTTACCTCGGTTGCTAATCCCGTGACACCTTCGATGCAAAGAACCATTCTACGTCCTTGTCCTTGTCCATATATCCTAACGGATCTTGATCATGAACGCATCATTGGCTCAATGGGCCGATGGCCATTTCTCTGAGACGCGTCAATGCCCTCTCTGCCCTGTTGAAGCACACTCGATTCAATCCAACTTGTGCGCACACGATTTACTGTACAGTAGAACTGGCAAGACGTGACTGACGTTTAGCGTCCACTTACCGCTGGCTGTATATCCCAAACCCGGGTCTGACGCTGTGCGACAATATGCCGTACTCACTGTACTGACCAAAATAGGATATATACCCTTGTTATGGAGTGTAAGCGCGTTGCGCCTGTCGCATGAAGGAGGATATCCGGAATTGTATTCTCTCGACGGAACACGGTATTTCTCTCCCGCTCTCACGGATTCATTGCGAGCCTCATGTGCTCTCACGAATTTGTAGATGTATTACCTCCGGTGATATAACTCTGACAGCTGAGGCTGTGGTGCCACAAGGGCACGGGACGCCGATAACGCCAACTTGCATCATTGTTTCATGATTTCGTGATCATGAAAGCTCTAGGGCTAAACGTCAGCGCGTCAGCCCTCCTCACGAATTGTCATACAAAGTTACAGCGGTTTTCATATGTTTTTTTAGAAATAGCCAATAGGGCTGACCGAGATTGAACCGTTGGGCAATGCTTTTTTTTCTCACACGAAAAAATATTTCAGTAATCCAAAACAGGAATTTATGTAAATACTTTTTAATTTCGATGCTGTGTTGGTTCTAGTGAGTGTCGCGTTGACAGCTATGTAGATAACCGGATATCCTCCAATTTCAATTTTTACATAACTAAGAACTCCACTTTTCGAGAAATGCACCCGCCTACAGTATAAAACCACTATATATCTTGGGTCTATTGTTACAGCACAGCACCATTACGTTTTTCTTTACGGCGCCCGAATCTTTTGCAAAATGCTTAACAGGATTGGCGGGCGTTTTTGAAGAATATAGTCAATTTTCACCTTCGCATCGCGCTCTTTCTGTTCACAGTGGAGAACATCACAACTGTGCCGCTGTAATGCGCACTCTCCATGAAAGATATTCGAGTTGGATGGATGGGACAACATCTAGGTGTGGTGTGGCAATATTACGTCACTGATAATGTGAGTGCAGGGATCGGGATCGGCAACCGGCAAAGCCGTCTCGGCGTATTCAAACCCTGCGAAATGCCTTTAGTCTAGTGAGTAGCCAAAGTTCTGGGAAGGTGCTCCCTTTCACACAGCACACCGGGTCGTTTCTCGTCGCGGAGAAGAACG
>WNFR01007224.1_pt1 | contig 11287 bp, 10 predicted proteins | sample 5400221 | NCBI WGS metagenome assembly WNFR01 (sample SAMN13153357, study PRJNA577476) | soil metagenome | isolation source: 40 cm soil under Madrone tree | place: USA:California | collected 2016-06-14 | reverse complement strand
TCCCTCGCAATGCGGGCCATGGCCATCTGCGAGAGCGGGCTGCCGCTGGCAAATCCGACAATCCTGAGCGATGCCATGGCTGCGATCGTACCGTCTTTCCGCCCTCATGGCGCCCGAGGCGAATGATACGGTGCGCGCTCGCAAGGTCAATCCCGGCTCCAATCGCGCGCCGCCGACAAAAACCTTGCTTGACGCGGTTTATCCGCACATGAACAGGTCTTTTGGATCGAGATATCCTGCACGCGGACGCTTCGAGAGACCGGTAATGATAAATCGTCAGGCTCTCAATATCGTCGCCAATTTTTCCGGCGTCGGCGCCCGGTTGATTTTTGCGCTTGCATTCAACATCGTTTATTTTCGCCTGCTCGGCAGCGAGAGCTACGGCCTGATCGGTTTCTATACCTCGCTTGCAGCGCTGTCATCGCTGTTCGATCTTGGCCTCAATCAAACCGCGGTGCGCGAGGTTGCAAGGCACGGGGCCGACCAGGATGCTGCCTCCGAATTGCGTTCGGTGGTATTTACGCTTCAGTCCCTGCTCTGCGGCATCGGTCTGTGCCTCGGATTGGCGGTAGGTTTCTGCTCGCAATGGATCGCGGCTTCATGGTTCTCGGCCGCGCACCTCACCATCCACGAGGTCACGGCTTCGGTTCTGCTGATGGGCGGTGCGCTCGCTTTGCAGTTTCCGGTGAATTTCTTTTACGGAGTGCTGATCGGCCTGCAACGGCAAGCACTGTCCAACGCCATCATTGTCGCGGCCACAGCGTTCCGCGGAGTGCTGACCATTGCCGCGCTGTTCGGGTTCGGATCGGGCCCCGCGATTTTCTTTTCCGCGCAAATGGTCGCGTCCGCCATTGAGGTGACGGTTCTTGGCTGTGTGATCTGGGGATTGCTGCCCTCATCGCCGCAAGGGCCGCGCTTTGACACCGGACCGCTCAAGACGAGCTGGAAGTTTACTTCGGGAACCTGGTTCGCCGTTCTGTTCGCGCAGATTGCGACGCTGAGCGACAAGATCATTCTCTCTACCCTGCTCCCGCTGCATTTGTTTGGCCTCTACAGCCTCGCCGTCACGGTGACCACAACCATTCAGCGGCTGGCGCCTCCTTTCACCAACACCTATTTCCCTTACTTCGTCACGCTGCTGGAACAGGATCGCCCGGACGTTCTCTCCAACGCTTACCGGCAGGCGTCGGAATCCGCTTCAGTGATTTTTCTCTCCGCCGGCCTGTCGCTGCTGGTTTACGCCGGACCGGCGGCACAGCTGGTGTCACCGGACGCGGAGGCCGTAGCCATGCTGGCGTCGCTGCTGGCGCTGCTGGCCGCGGCCAACACGCTCAACGTGGAGATGGCGTTGCCATTTTCGCTGCAGTTCGCCCACGGCATCACCTGGATCGCCCTGCGGATCAATCTTGCGCTGTGCGTTGTGTATCTGACGGCGCTGATCGTGCTGGTGCCGCATTACGGGGTGAATGCCGCGGCCGGGCTGTGGCTTGCCGCCAATGCCCTGATGTTTCCCGCTCTGGTTTTCATGACCCATCGGGTGATCCTGCCCGGACAGGCGTGGCCATGGCTATATCGCGTCATCCTGCTACCGGGCTGCGGCGCGGCGCTTGTGCTTGCGGCCGGCGCGGCCGCGATGCCCGAACTGTCGCGCCTGCCGACGCTGCTCTGGATCGGCCTCAATGCCGCGCTGGCGCTTGTCGCCGCCCTGCTTGCAGCCCCGGCAACGCGGGAAATCATCATCAGGTTTTTCGCCAGGCGCGGCACGGGCGCCTAGACGACCGGCCGCGGAAGGTTTCAGTCGAGCCCGCCGCCAAAACGCTCGGTAAACTCGATCAGGATTCCATCGGGATCCGCCACGTATGCGGACCGGCTGCGCGGCCATTGCACCGGTGCATCGTTGAACTGAAGCCTGAGCCCGAGACCGTGGATACGGCGCACGGTCTCGTCCATATCGTCGACGACGAAACCTACGTGATTCACGTGGACATCGTTCGGCCGATAGACGCCATTCTTCGCCTCGAAGAAACAAACGTAAAACCGGTCCTTGGCCCCGAGGATGCACCAACGGACACCATCGTTCTCGCCGCCTTCCTTGCGTTCGACCCCCAGAAGACGGCAATAAAAATCGACCGAAGCATCGAGATCGCGAACCGAGAGATTTACGTGGTCGATGCAGCGCGCCATTACCGGCGCGGGACCCTTTGCGGCGCTGCCGGTTTCGGCGCGGGGCGCTCCGGCCAGATCGTCCTGAATTGCCATCGCCGTTCCCTCCCTGGGTGCACAAAACTGTATCACAAAACAGCCGCGTCTTTTAGGCAACAGTTAGAGCCAAATCGCCTGTTCGATCGCCTTTGGGTATTGGTAATACCGCGTTTGCGCTGCTTCAATGCGGCCGATACTGGAATTTTCGGTTTCAGACGGCTTCGCAGACGGTCATGCCAGAAATCGACAACACCGCGACCTCAAATTCGCCCGAGACCGCGATCGGGCCGGGCGCAGATTCCGCTGGCGCCGCGGCCGATCGGCCCTCGGTGCGCGACCATGAAGCCATGCTGCGCGACGCCGGCCTGCGTCCGACGCGACAGCGGGTGGCGCTCGCGCAGCTGTTGTTCTCGCGAGGCGATTGCCACTTGACCGCCGAGATGGTTTACAGCGAGGCGACGCAATCCAACCTGCAGGTGTCGCTTGCGACCGTCTACAACACGCTAAACCAGTTCGCGAAGATGGGGCTGTTGCGCGAGATCGGGGTCGACGGCTCCACGACTTATTTCGACACCAGGACCGAAGATCATTATCACTTCTTCATCGAGGGGATAAGCGAAATTCGCGACATCCCAAGCACCCAGATCCGCATTGGCAAGATGTCATCGATTCCGGACGGCTACGAGATCTCCCGGGTCGACCTGGTGATCAGGCTAAAGGCCAAACGCTGAACGACGCATGGCCATTGATGCCGCGCCACAGGCCGCCTCAAGCTGACGAGAACAGCGCGCTTGTTCTCAATGCATCCTTCTTGAACGCCTGCAAGGCGGAAACAACCGCTAAAAGCGATCACTGTTTCATTTTCGCAGGGACGTTTCCTTTGATCGTGTCATAGACGATCTGCGAAACGATACGATTGGCTTCGGGGGTGATATGACAAATGTCGATCGCGAAGCGGCCATCGTAGCTCCCGGTTAAATCGTGAAAATGATCGACTTTGGCTGCGTGGACCAGCGGTCGCGTGACCTCTACCGCCGCATGCGTAGCGGGCGGATCGTGCTGGCCGGCAACTATCGGAAGCCAAAAGAACTCATAGCCAAAGCCGAAGCCGTTCGACAGCGCCGCAACCGCCTTAACATTTTGAAAATAGCGGTCGATAACAGCACGACCAAGCCGCTCAGGTTCGGGCGGCACCGGGAAGGGATCGCGCCCCTTTATCCGATTGATGAGCGTACTCGCCAAAGTCCAGGTATTTGTGCCGGTGAGATATTGAAAGCTTCCAAGGTGCATCACGGCCAGCGCATCGAGCCAGCCCTTGTTCAGAGGCGTCGGCGGCGGTTCGATGCCACGCCTCAACAGGAAAGGCGTCAACACGTCGTTGCAGCTATCCAGAAAAATCGCAAAATTCGGCTGGCGGCCGTCTGCCCTTTTCAATTCCTGAAGCAAATCGACAACGTGCTCATTGGAACTCCACATGTCGGAACCGCGATTGACGACACAGACGACTTTTCCGTCGTCCGAAAAGCGTTTCGCCAGATCCGATGGAATGGTGAGCCGGTCGGGCGAACCCTGTCCCCAAACCGTGGACCCGCCATATACGTAAATGATGGGCGCATCGCCCTCGCAATTTGAATAGGTGGTGCGGCGTTCTCCTCGTTCATTGTTATTTGTAAATTCGCCCTCGAATGGACGGCCTCGCCAAAGCCCGAACGGATAGGTCTCGAACCAGTTTTCGAGGAACCTTGCGTGCTCACGCCAGTAGGCAGCACCCCACGGCACATCCTGATAATATTGCAACTTCGCCTCGTGGCGCTGCACCGTTCTCGACCGAAGCATCAAAAGCTTGAGCACAAGATAGGAGCCGCCTTCGACAACGAGCAGCAAGGTTGCAAGCAGCGCCAGAATCGTCGCGGCCCGCCGCCACCTGGAAAATCCTGGTTGGCGCAGTGAAGGTTTGTTGTACCGCCGTAAGTCGTCCATGCGTATTTCCATCGCTAAAAGTCAAAATAGATGAACTTCGACGGATTGTCTTGACTGATCGCCGTCGAAAGCACCCATACCAGCGCGACAACAATCCAGTAGATCGCCCGCGGCAATTTCTGGACGATGCGACGGATCACGCGATGACTGTCCCAGCCATGCGTCAGAAAAAATATCGCAAGCAATATCAGCTCGAACAGATGAGTCGAGAGAAAGACGCTGATGTTGCCGGATGGAGCGGCAAAAGGTCCTGATACCACGCGCCACGCCGTCGACAGATCCGGCGAGCGAAACATGATGAACGTAACGCAGACGAAGTGGAATGTCAGGAGAACCTTTATCCAGCGCGGCGCGTCGAACGCCGTTCCAGATCGTCTCAATTGCTGATTGAACGCGATTCCAACTCCATGCAGCAGTCCCCAAATGACGAAATTCCAGTGCGCGCCGTGCCACAGGCCGCTCAGCCCCAGCGTGACAATAACATTGCGGAACCGTAGCGCGCCCTGCGCGCGATTCCCGCCAAGAGGTATGTAAATATAGTCCCTCAGCCAATTCGACAGCGTGATGTGCCAGTGCCGCCAAAAATCGATAATCGAAGCAGCCGCGAAGGGCTGTCTGAAATTGATCGGCAGACGAACGCCCAGCACGATCGCGATACCGATGGCCATGTCAGTATAGCCGCTGAAGTCGCAATAGATTTGTACGCAGAAGGCATACCAGGCCAATAGGTAGTCAGCCGCGCTGAGCCCGGCGCTTGCTGCGTCGTAGACCGCCCTGACCGTTTCGCCCAAAGTGTCGGCCAATACTATTTTTTTGAAGAGGCCGAGCGTGAAGATTGCAAGTCCGTAAACGAACCGGATCCCGAACGCATGCCGGGCCGGTTGCGGATTGGCGAGCTGAGGCAGCAGGTCGCGAGGGCGCAGGATCGGGCCCGCGATCAGATGCGGGAAAAACAGCACGAGACCCGAAAGCAGGCCAAGGTTCTTCTCGACCTGATATTGGCCGCGGTACACGTCGGCCACATAGGCGATCATCGTGAAGGTGATGAAGGAAATTCCGAGAGGCAATGACCACTGTACCAATGGGCCCCGATCGCCAAGAAAAATTCCAAGAAAGTCTTGATAAAGGAAGTTGGTGTACTTGACGACGACGAGTGGTGCCAGCATGGCACCGACGACGATCGCCATTCTGCGCTTATGGACGGCGGCGTCACGCGCCCGCTCCTGCCACAGCGCGCCGAAAAAAGCGATCGCGACAAGTATGTAGGGCACCCAGAGATACCATGGGTTCCAGTATCCGTAGAAAAAGGTGCTGCCGGCGATTATGAGCGCGAGCCGGTGTCGGACGGGAATGGCCAGGTGAAGAAACAGATAGACCGCAAAAAATACAATGAATTGCGGTGAGCTGAAAATCATTGAATCGGCTTAGGCTCGGCTGCGATTGCAAATCATACCCGTTGCGGTCAACCACACGCAAGTTGGCGCATGCGACCATCTTGCACCGAAACGGAGACAATTCGCGCGGGCGCGTCGATGCTACTCAGCCGGAATTGAGGCTGTCGTCTCAAGCGCATCCTGCGAAGGCGGTCGCCGCCCCCTGACGCGGTCCAGGGCGGACCGCGCAGCACCGGCCAGCGCGCGTGCGACATCCCGATAGAAGATCCAGACGTCAATGAACCACTGGGTCAGCGGCCGCTCGACATGCGCCTGATCCGGGATACCGTAGGCGGACGGCCGGTTGGGTCCCCCGTACCAGGTGCCGAAGACTTGGTCCCACAGCGGACAATTGCTGAAATTCTTGTCGCGATGTTCCTCGTCGATCGAATGATGAATCTGATGCACTTGCGGCGACGTGATAATCCATCGACCAAGCCAGCCGAAACTCCAGGGCAACTCGCTGTGCTGGATCAGGGCGAGCATTTGATTGGCAACGGTAAATGCCGCGAACAGGCCGGCGCTGGGTGCTTTTATGAAAAACAGCGGCAGCGCGAAAGGCAGGATCCTGAAGGCCTCGGCCGGATTGAAGCGGTAGGTGGTGAGGATATTCAAATCCGTTGCCGCATGATGAAAGCGGTGGAGTTGCCAGAATCAGCGCCAGTGCATGAGCCGTTGTTGCCAATAACCGAAAAACGATGAAAGGAAATAAAAGACGACAAAGCCCGCGGTAACCCCCAGCACGCCTTCCGATGGCAGCTCCCACCGGACCCAGTCAAAACGAGCGGAGGCCGCGTCCACCAGTTTCACGACCACGTATGCCACGCCAAAGGTGAAGAAATACTCCGCCAGCGTCTTCAAGGGCGAGAGAATGAACGCCACGGAGACAAGATCTATCATCGCCGACACGTTACGGCGGACGAATACGACGAACACGGTCGTCTTTTCCCAGCTCAGGAAGAATAGCTCCAGAACCAATAACAGCACGGTGCCGATCAGCAGCAGACCGCTGGGGCCGAACGCGCGGCGCCAGTTTGCTTCGACAAAACCGATGGCCCAGGACCGCAGATCCAACGCGGTCTGCCGCTGGACCACGATGAAGACCGCGAGAGACACGGCGAGAATGCCGACTGCGGCGGCGTAAGGCCAAAGCCTGACAAGGCGCGCACGATTCATCGCCGCAAGCCCCTGACGATATCAGATGGAAGATTGTCCAAGACCGGTTCTCCTGCCATCTCCTCTCACCGCTGAAATTATTCAGCTGGAATTGAGGCTGGCGTATCGGCGGCTTGCGAAGCTGGTTGGGTCCGCGCCACGACTTTCCAGCTGCGCCACGCTATAGCAGCCAGCGACCGCACGCTATCCCGATAGAATATCCAGATATCGATCATCCACTGCGTGAGCGGCCGCTCGACATGGGCCTGATCTGGAATGCCGTAAGCGGAGGGCCGATTGGGCCCATCGTACCAGGTGCCAAACATGTGGTCCCAGATCGGGCAGATCGCGAAGTTCCGGTCCCGGTGCTCCTCGTCGATCGAATGATGAATTTGATGCATTTGCGGCGAAGCGACAATCCAACGCCCGACCCACCCATAGTTCCAGGCCAGTTCGCTGTGCTGGAGCGCGGCGATGATCTGATTGACAACAACAAAACTCGCGAACAGGCCGGCGTCGGGTATTTTCAGGAGACACAGAGGCGAAAGCGCCACGAGGACCGCGACGATGCTCTCCGCCGGATTGTTGCGGAAGCCGGTGAAGATGTTGAGTTCTGTCGCCGCGTGATGGAACCGGTGCAGTTGCCAGAATCCACGCCAGTGCATGAGGCGGTGTTGCCAATAGCCTACGAACGAGGAGACGATGTAGAACACAGCAAAGCCCGCGGTGATCCCCAGCACGCCCTCTGATGGCAGCTCCAGCCGGAACCAGCCAAGGTGGCCAGGCAACTGGTCCGTGAGCCTCGCGCCTGCATATGCCAGCCCAAAGGTGAGGACGTACTCCATCACCATTTTGAACCGGGAAAGGTAGGCGATCATGAAGCCCAGATCCATGACCGCCGAAACGTTGCGCCGGAAGAACACACCAAATACGGTCGTTTTTTCCCATTTGAGGAAAAACAGTTCCACGACCATCAGCAGACTGACGAAGGCCACCGTCTGGCCGGTCGCACCGAACAGCACGCGGCGCCATTTTGCTTCGACCAAGTCAATGATCCGGGACCACAGCTCCAGCGCGGTCTGCCGCTCGAACGCGATGAAAATGGCAAGAGAAACGAAGACAACGCCGATCGCTGCGGCGTAGGGCAAAAATCTGACAAGGCGCGTGCGGTTCACCGCCGGAAACCCCCGATGATATCCGGCGCAACATAGCCCAAGACCGGTTCGCCTGCCAGCACTTCAAGCTCGCGGGCGCGTCACATTCTCCGTTGCCAAGATGGCGTAAGTGCATCATCCCAAACGAGTTTTCGAAGGGACGCCCGTCATCGGCAAGACCCGGCCGTGGCACTTCAACGATCTCGGCGCTGCGACAACCGCGAGACCAGCCTACGAGCGAATACGAGCATCAGGTCCGCCGTTCTAAGCGCTTCCGATTCTTTCGTTTATCAAGCCAAAGCAACAGGCCCGTCACAAACGAAAGCGGAAGAAGCAGGCCGGCCAAGAAAACAATTACTTGCCCAAAGCGCCCCAACATCAGGTTTCGATGCAAGGGGTGTATGACGGCCTGAAAGGTTTCAGCGGCCACCCCGACCTCGCCGTCTATCACCGTCAAAATCACCGGGCATTCGCGCTCAACGAACACCTGGGTCTGCCCCGCAAATCCGATATTGTTGGGTGGCGCGAGTTGAACCGAATACGGCTCCTCTTGCGTCCTGGGAATACCTATCCCTCCAAATCTGGCCGACGGAAAGCGCGCCTGCGCAAGTGCAACGGCCTGGCCGGCCGTCGTTCTCGGATTACAGGACCCCGGTGTGGACCTTCGCGCGAGCGCAACAGGGTCCGGATTCCGGGGAACGGACACCAGCGAAACCGCGGGCTCGATCCAACCCGGCTTGAGGAAATCGACGCCGGTAAATGCCAGAATGAATAGCGGCACATACAGATAGACCGCAAAGATATTGTGAAGATCGAGCAGGCGCCTTCGGCCGCGGGCGCCGCGCTTGATTGTAAGCGCGACGCGCCAATTGCGATTGCGCGGCCACCATAGATAAAGTCCAGTGGCCATGGATACGATCATCGCAAGACCAATCCAGGCAACCACGTTCCGCCCCCAATTTTGCCAGGATAGCGAGGTCGTCAAGGCAGCATGAAGTTCAAAAATGGATGAGAGGTGAGTGTCTTCCCAGGTGAATTTCCCGAGCGGGAACCCTGTGTTGGGATTGACGGTTACAAGCCAACGCTTGCCATCCGCGGCGGACGCTCCCATTCGCGCTTCCCCCGCCTCGCCAAATCCTGGTCCAAGGATGTAGTCGATATGGTTGAGGTCATTGAAGGTCCGAAGCGCATTCGCAATCCATTCATCAATGTTGGGATGAGAAGGAGGCGGGCCGGCGACGTCAAAGATATTGCCGAGGTCCATCTTCAAAATCGGCTCACGAAAAACGAGCAGTGATCCGGTGAGCCCGATGAACGCCAGCACAGCTCCGGCGCTCAGCCCCAGCCAGAGATGTAAATTCAGCCAAACCTTCCTGGCCGAGAGAAGTCGCTGCCTGGAAACGTTTACGACAGTGCTCATGTTACGGTTCGATCGGCTGTTTCGTCAGATAGGCGCAATGATCGTCTTTCAATACATTGTGCTTCACATTGTGCTTCATTCATTGCCGCAGGACCATGGATTTCGGTAGCGGCGCTTAACATTAGCACGGTATTGAAATATAGAAGGCGGCCTGATTTAACAACATTTCCGCCATCATGGAGAGTTCATGGATGCGCTGCCGCCAGGTTCCGGTCCTGCCGAGACGTTCCCGAAGCGAGTTTCTCACGCCATTTCATCGAACAGAACTCTCGAGTATTGTGTCGCGGCCATCATTATCGCGCTGGCGCTTGCCATCAGCCCCGTTTCGATACTTCTGCTGACCGCGCGTCCCGAACTCAGCTTCCGCGTTACTCTGCTCAGCGTTACATTCGATCTGTTTCTGTTGCTGGTTGCCGGCGCGTTGCTGACGCGCGGGCGCGCGCGTCAGGTTATCTTTGATCTCATCGCGTGGACGCTTCCATTAGTCGTGCTGGCAGGTCTTGAAACAATAGCCAGCGCGGTCCATCTCGCCAATCATGTCTTGCCGGTGCAGGATTTTTCCGCCATCAAAAGGGGCAACAATTGGGGGCCAAGCGGAATTCATCTGGCGCCCGAGAAGGATGGATTCGCGATCTACCGGCCGTGGTCGGGTAACGGCGTCACCATCAACGAACTTGGACTGAGAACCGCGCTTCCGACTGCAAAATCCGGAGGCGAGCGTCACGTTGCCGTGGTTGGCAGTTCGGAGACATGGGGGACTCATCTCGCCGATGGCGACACGATTCCCGTTCTGCTGCAGGCGGCGTTGCGCCGCAGCGGCCACGACGAGATCTCCGTCTATAATTTCGGGATTGAGGACGCCACCATGGCCAGGCAACTGGCGCTGCTGCGGCACTTCAAGGATATCTACAGCATCGATCAGGTGGTGCTCATCGTCGGCGGCAGCGACCTGTACAGGGAATATTTCGATGTAGAAGGCCAGCCCCTCGGTAGCACTCCGACGGGTGGCCGTATCACGACCTTCGAACTGTACAAGACGATCGAGCGCACCAGGGCTTCATGGTCCGAGCCGTCGCCGGATCAATTGGCCCGGTTTGATGCCCGGCTGCTGGCGCGATCCGCGGAAAAGAAGAACAGACTGGCCGATGGTATCATCGCCGCGAACAGCTATTGCAGGGCAGCAGCGCTTCGATGCGACTTCGTGCTGCAGCCATTGATCGGATTCCGCCGGACACCGGTCGGAACGGAAACCAAGATCGTGCAGACGTACCGACGGCTATACCCGCGCCTTTTTGTGCTTGCTACGCAGATGTACCACGACGTGCTCAACCGCGGGCTCGCCGGCCAGGTCCACGATTTGACCGCCATCTTCGATCATAGCTCCGAGCAACTCTTCTTCGATGTGGGACACGTCAACGAAACGGGCAATGTCATCTTCGCCGATGCGCTGCTGCCCATCGTGTTGCCGGCGCCGCCTTCAAATTAGTCTGCACGTTCGGATTCAATGGGCTTGGCGGCTGCGGGCACCCGACTGGCCTAAAAATCGAAATATTGAATAATCGGAGATATCGGGGATCCGCTCGTAAGGATCACGACGCCTAACAAGAGCATCATTACTATAAAGGGTGCGAGCCAGAACTTTTTGTGGGTCCGCATAGAGGTAAAAAGTTCAGAGAAAAATGACATGGGGGTCGCCTGTTCAAGACTGTTGACCGACGGATTGAGAAGCCGACTGCCGCAGTTCGGCCCGCCAAACCTTTCTTCTCTGCCTGGCTTGGGGCCGCCTTCCCCCAGATCGGCATGAACTTCTCTTCGGCCAGCCGTCCACCGCAGCAATCTCCATCGAATTCCCGATTCTTATGCTCGCCCGCCCGGGTAGATGCAAGTCACGACATCCCTGGATTTTCCGGGCGAAATTTCTGACGGCAGGGCTCGCGAATTCC
>WNFR01021534.1_pt1 | contig 11291 bp, 11 predicted proteins | sample 5400221 | NCBI WGS metagenome assembly WNFR01 (sample SAMN13153357, study PRJNA577476) | soil metagenome | isolation source: 40 cm soil under Madrone tree | place: USA:California | collected 2016-06-14 | reverse complement strand
CCGCGCCGTGCCACAGAAGGCAAGATCGCCATTCGTCACGGCACGACGATCTTAGCGCATACGCAGGAGGTCATTGGCGGCCATAATGGCTACCTGGCTAAGATGTATTCACGCAGTACGGTCGCACGATCGGGCCTGTCGGTTTGTCGTTGCGCGGGCGTCGGCGATGTAGGCTATATCAGTCGCTGGACTATGGAAATCAGTAATCACACCCAAACCACCATCTGGGTACCGGTCGGATTCCGCATTTGCCAGCTCACCTTCGAGTATGTAGGTGAAACCTTAAAAGAATACCATGGGAAATATGGCAAAGATAGCTATCAATGGACACCTGAGGATATGCTGCCCAAGCCCTACTTTGACTGGGATTATGAACTGTATCGCACCGACAAGGGGAAATGATTCGTGAGCAAAGGGCGATTGATCTCTTTCGAAGGGCTTGATGGCGCTGGGAAGACTACACAGATGGATTTATTAGAGCGGTGGCTGCAGGCGCACGGTGTGCCATATGTACGTACACGCGAACCAGGCGGAACGCCGCTCGGAGTCGAGATTCGCCGCCTGCTGCTCAATCGGCCTGATCTGGCAATTGTCCCACTGGCAGAAGCTTTTCTATTCCAGGCCGACCGCGCTCAGCATTTTGCAACGCTGGTAATTCCCGCGCTTTGTGAGGGAAAGCTAGTCATCAGCGACCGCTGCTTTGATGCCAGCATCGCTTATCAGGGTTATGCACGTGGCGTGGGAGTTGAGCTTGTTGAGCAACTTTCAATGCTGGCTACACAGGGATATAAGCCAGACCTCACAATTTTACTCGACCTGGATCCCTCCGAAGTGCATAGGAGAACCGATACAACCAGCGATCAGAGCGGTGCGCGTGAAGAGCCAACACGATTCGATGCCGAGGCGGAGGACTTTCATCGACGTGTGCAGGAGGGCTTTCGCGCCCTGGCACGCGCGCATCCCGGACGCATTAAGGTGGTAGATGCTTCACGGTCAGCGGAGGAGATTCACCAGGAGATTGTGGAGTTGGTGGAACCAGTTTTGTGATATGTTCCTCTGATATCATTGCTTTTTCACTGTGGTCTTCCATGTTGCTTATTCCACTCTTTTATGCTCCCAGGCCTTTAAAACCTGCTGATACGCATCCCAGGTATCTACGTCGTAGTTTGCCAGGGCATTACCCATCTCGGCCAGTTCGACATCCTGGCGGTGACGTTCAAGTATGGTACGCCCGCCTTCATCTCCTGAAACCTGTAATAATTCAGGGAAAAGGCTCGCGTCGAAGAGCACAGGGCTGCCACGTTTGCCTTCATAGAGGGGCGCAACAATACGTTTGCCGGTCGCCCTAAATGTAGTAATCAGAGTATCGATTACCTGAGAGGTAATCATAGGCTGATCGCCAAGCATAATAAGCGCACTATCAACTGCGTAAGCCGAATCAGCCTTCTTATAGCCGTGGGATAGCAATGTTTGTATCCCCAGGTGCATGGATGTGCTCATGCCTTGTAAATATGCAGTGTTTTCGACGATGTTCATGCCAGGCAGCCTGGTATAGGTCTCGATTTGTGCGCGTACCTGGTCGGCCTGGTGCCCTAACACGATAACAATGGGGCGGGCATATGACTCGAGTGCAGCATCTATGACGTGCGCTAGTACGGGACGACCGTCCAGCGGCAGTAGTAATTTGTGGCGTCCACCACCCATGCGGCTGGAACTCCCTGCTGCCAGGATAATAACGGCGGTAGAACTGGATACATACAAGCGCTTTTCTCCTTTTGATTGAGGTCAAATCTCTGTTCGCTAAGTCCTTATATAATATGAACGGGTTGTCCTAAATGGTATAATAGCGGCTGGGTGCATAAAGTTCATCGAGATATTTGACAACCCAGATACATTTTGTACCTTATTACTTAACCCTGACCCAGGAGAATAGATTATCATGCTTGATACGCGCCACGTCAATAGTAACAATGTTGAAGCATTGGAGGCAGAGACGCAAGCCAAATATGAACACTTGCAGGCGATCCTGCGTGACATGGAATCGGTGCTGGTAGCTTATTCTGGCGGGGTCGATAGTGCTCTGCTATTGAAAGTGGCTCATGATGTGCTCGGTACACGAGCACTTGGCGCAATAGCTGCTTCCCCCGCCTATGCAGGCGAAGAAACAGAGGAAGCTATAACGGTTGCTGAGCAGTTGCGTATTCCGGTAATTAAGTTAGAAACGCATGAACTCGAGGATGAGCGTTACGTTGCCAATGATTTCAATCGTTGCTACTTCTGTAAAACAGAACTCTTCGGTCAACTGGTGCCACTGGCCGAGCAGCACAACCTGCGCTATATCGCATATGGTGTGAATAAAGACGACGATGGTGATTTCCGTCCCGGGCAGAAGGCGGCGCGTGAATTTGGTGTGCGTGGTCCCCTCAAGGAAGCGGGTATGGGTAAACACGAGATACGAGCTGTGGCTCGCTTGCTGGGCGTGCCTGTTTGGGATAAACCCGCCATGGCCTGTTTCTCATCGCGCATCCCTTACGGGAGTAAGGTTGATATCGCTTCGCTACAGATGATCTACAAAGCGGAAAAACTGCTGCGTGAACTTGGTTTCCGCCAGGTGCGTGTGCGCCATCATGACAAGCTTGCGCGGATCGAGGTCGAGCGATCTGAACTGCCGCGTTTGATCGAAGATGAGATGAGCCGTATCGTCACCGACGGCCTGCGCAAAATAGGCTATACCTATGTGACCGTCGATCTACTTGGGTATCGTACTGGTAGTATGAATGAAACCTTCATTAAGAGAAAGAAAGCGTAAGATGACCTTGGAAAGTTGGTGCACTCTATGAGCAAAGCCTCACGTCATACTTCAAAGCAGGGGCAAACTGCAAACAAGCAATCAAACAATCGATCTTCTAAGCAAAACGGACTCGCTAATAAGCAAACAGGAAGCGTATCTGAAAAGCAAACTGGTCCCGTAACTAAACAGACAAGCAATCAATCTCCTGATCAAACTGGCTCTGCGAATAAGCAAACTGCCAATGTGGTTGGAAAGCAGACCAGTCCTGCAAGCAAACAAACAACCGCTGCACCGGTGAAGCAAAGCAGCCCGGGGAACAAACCGTTTACTCGCCAGGCCATCAAGCAAGATCGAAGGGAGGAGCGGCAACGTCGCTTTGAGCAGCAGCAGCGTGCAACTCGCAAGAAGCGGATCATTATAATTGGTGTCATTGCTGCTTTAGTAGTGCTGGCTGCTGGCATCAGCTATGCTATTATTAATAATTCTCATAATCCTACAGCGCAAAATCCATCGGCACTGCCGACCGAACAGGTTTTTAATTCAGCCTATCCGCCTGTTGATGGGATCTACTGTGATCAGCTGGAACAAACCAACTTTCATATACACGTGCACCTGTCCATCTGGATCAATGGTCAACAGATCACGGTTCCCCAGGGCACTGGTATTGCATCGGACGGATCTTGTTTCTACTGGCTGCATACCCATGACACCACTGGCGTGGTACATATCGAGGCACCACAAATAGCTACCCTCAACCTCGGTAACTTCCTGGATATCTGGGGAAAGGAGTTCCCGCAGAGTTTTCATGACGAGTTGGCTTCATCAACGGGCTGGAAAATCTATGTTGATGGTAAGCCTGTGACCGGCGACTTTAATAAGGTTATCTTCCGATCCCATATGCTGATAACGATCATGTACAATAGTCCGAAAGCGCCAATTGACACAATTTATAGTTGGCCGGCAAGTTTGCCACAATAGAGGGGCGCAGGAAGAAAAGACAATGGCAGAACGTATTATCTACCTTGATCATGCCGCTACTACAGCGCTCGATGCGCGTGTACTGGAGGCTATGTTGCCTTACTTCACTACTGAGTATGGCAATGCGAGCAGTATCTACACACTGGGTCGTCATGCTATGCAGGCCGTTGATAGTGCCCGCGAAGAGGTAGCTGACATCCTTGGGTGTCGGCCGACCGAGGTTACCTTTACAGGCAATGGTTCCGAGAGCGATAACCTGGCGATAAAGGGCGTAGCATTTACCTCGCAAAAAAAGGGCAACCATATCATTACCTCGCCCATAGAACACCATGCGGTTCTTCACACGTGCCAGTACTTGGAGCGTTTCGGCTTTAAAACTACCTACGTGCCTGTTGATGGCTATGGACGTGTCGATCCCGATGATGTCGGTCGAGCAATTAGCGATCAAACCGTCCTCGTTTCGATCATGTATGCCAACAACGAAATAGGCACTATTGAACCGATAGCAGAGATTGGGCGCATCTGCCGTGCCAGGAAAATTCCTTTCCATGTTGATGCTGTGCAAGCGGGCGGCTCTCTGCCCATAGATGCTCGCGAACTTAACGTCGATCTACTCTCGCTCTCCGCCCATAAATTCTATGGCCCAAAGGGGGTGGGCATACTTTATGCGCGCCAGGGCGTGCGCGTGCTGCCACAACTACAGGGTGGTTCGCAGGAACGCGGCAAGCGCGCGGGCACCGAGAACGTCGCGGGTATTGTAGGCGCGGCAACCGCTCTACGCCTGGCCTACGAAGACCTGCCACAGGTCATGCCACGAATCATCGCGCTGCGAGATCGTTTAATTGCAGGTATAGTACCTATACCGGGCAGTCAACTAACAGGGCACCCAACTGAGCGATTGCCAAACAATGCCAGTTTCGTCTTTGAGGGCATTGAAGGGGAGTCAATCCTGCTCAACCTGGACCTGCTTAGTATTGCTGCCTCCACGGGTTCGGCCTGCACCTCCGGTTCTGTCGATCCATCGCATGTGCTGCTTGCGATGCATCTGCCGGTTGAACTGGCTCATGGCAGCCTGCGCCTTACTCTTGGTAAAGACAATACTGACGAGGATGTAGATACTATACTGGCAGCACTGCCAGGGATTGTCGAGAAATTACGTCAGTACGCCGGTTCCGTTGAACAGCTACCTGTACAATAAGCGCTGCATAAGCCACTCTCGTGCTTTATCCGCCTGTACTTCTGTAGCCGCCTGTACTAATGGCCCGTCCATCAAGCGTGGCACCATAAAGCCTTGAAATGGGCCATTTACAAACACCCGTGCAGTCGTCTCATGAAACTTAAATAGCTCCGGTGCGCACAATGCCACGACCGTCAATGGGTCGTGCAGGTATGGCAGCTTTGGCTGCCAGCGCGGGCGATGTCTTTGCCAGACGGCGAGCAACGCGCTCAGCAGGCGTGTCTGGGGCGAACCTTCGTAACCTAGTCTCTCGACATCACTTTCGCGAAGCTGGCAGCGCATCGTTATATCCCAGCCCACCATCGTCACAGGCACACCGGCAGCAAGCACAATCTGAGCGGCACTGGCGTCGCTGAGTATATTCCATTCAGGCCACGGGAAACTGCTCGTTCCACCCATCATCACGATATTTCGTATAGCCATAAAAAGACGTGGCTCGATGGTCAGGGCTACGGCGACATTCGTCAGGGGACCGAGGCAGAGCAGGGTGAGACGGCCCTGCTGCCTCATTGCTTCTTGCACGATCAATTCCGGGGCTGAGTAAGAGCTTAACGAGGGCGGCGCTGTACACGCATTGAGTATAGCGGCCTGGGGCACACCAGAAGGGCGATGGTGGGGTTGGAGGGGCACATCTAGTCCGGCGGCAACTGGAATATCCTCGCGCCCGAAGGTTTGTAGTATATGCGCTGCAAGATGGGCTCGTTTTCGGGTATCGCCAAAGACAGTTGTTACTGCTTTTAACTCGATTTCTGGCGAGCGTAAAACAAGTGCCAGGGCCAGGGCATCATCGATATCGTCGCCAATGTCGGTATCAAGCAAGACAAGATGTTTAGGCGAGTTCGATTGGCTTGCGGCTATTTGTGAACGGTATGACACTTGGCTCATTGTCAATTTGTCCTCTTTTATGTTAAAGTGAAGGATGAGAGGCTACTTAGGGCCCAGAGGCGAGAACGACACAAATTGCAATTTCTCTTAGACTACCACAGCACGTAGTCAGTAACAAGCAACAGCGGTGTTGCTGTCCAAGCCTCCCAATCAAGTGCAGGAAGGGATACGCTCAACATGGATACGTTCAAACGTGAAGTATTAGCGCAGCGGGTGCGCCAGGTTAAACCGTCGGGTATTCGCAAATTTTTCGATATCATCAATACGATGCCGGAAGTGATCTCGCTGGGCGTAGGTGAACCGGATTTTGTTACGCCGGAGCATATCAGCCAGGCAGGAATCCACTCTATTGAACTTGGTCATACACACTACACATCGAATTATGGCATACTCGAACACTTGTGACCGTTGGGGTGAGTGAGGGTGTAGACCTGGCGATGCGCACCATCATCGATCCTGGTGATGAAGTCATATCTCTTGATCCTGGTTATGTAGCCTATGAAGCCGATATCATCTTTGCAGGCGGAGTGCCTGTGCCTGTACCGACCTATGCGAAATATGATTTTGGTGTACGGGCAGATGAGATTGCCGCCGCTATTACGCCGCGCACAAAGATGATCTTGATTGGCAACCCAAATAACCCCACCGGTGCTGTTGTACCAAAGGCCGAACTGGAAGGCATTGCCCAACTTGCCAGAGAGCACGATTTGATAGTGGCGATTGACGAGGTCTACGGTCGCCTTGTCTATGATACCGAGCACGTGAGTATTGCTGCCATGCCCGGCATGCGCGAACGCACTATTTTGTTAGACGGCTTCTCCAAGGCCTACGCTATGACGGGATGGCGCGTTGGCTATGTTGCAACACCTGCGCACATTCTGGAAGCTATGCTGAAGGTCCACCAGTATACCATCATGTGTGCAGGTACTTCTGCGCAAGAGGCAGCATTGGAGGCGCTGCGTCACGGCGAAGGCGATGTGCGGATGATGCATGCTGCCTATGCTCAGCGCCGCCGCCTGTTTGTTGATGGTCTCAATCGCATCGGGCTGCCGACCTGTGAGCCACGCGGAGCTTTCTACACTTTCCCATGTATTTCGTCCACTGGCATGAGCGACGAGGAGTTTTCCGAGAAATTGCTCTTTGAGGAGAGCGTAGCGGTCATTCCGGGCAGCTCATTTGGCAATGCCGGTAAAGGGTATGTGCGCTGCGCTTACTGTACTTCCGAAGATAGACTTGAAGAGGCCCTGGTGCGTATGGAGCGCTTCCTGAAGAACCACGGTTGTGTATGATGACAAAAAAATAGAATGAGAAACGATCATGGTGGCACGTAAGGCACAGCGATTGAGAATATCAGGGATATGGCACCGATGTGTGTAGTTTGTCAAGAGGGCAAAACTTCTGCCGTGTGGAGGAAGAGAGCCGGAGGCTCATCAAGCATCCTGGGAGCTTGAGGCTCGGTCAGGGAGCTGAAACGCCCGCTCATGCCAGGAGCGCGGAGCAAGCGATGCCGCCAGGCCCGACCCTTGACAGGGGTGGGTAGACTCGCAGAGCGAGAGCGACCTGGCCTCTGAAGCGGTTCATCAATGCAGGACCAGGTCGCTCTCGGCGCGAAGCGCTCACCCATCCCTGTCAAGGGCGGCATCGCCCGCGCGACTGGCTCGCAGAAACGTGGGGATGCAGACCCAGCACTCCGCACGTCTGGTGGAGCGAAGTGGGTCCTCTTGAAGAGCACAGCAGGGCTTGACACTCAGGTGGCTTCTTGCTCCAGTTCCATGAGTGTGCCATGGGTCAGCTTGTGCGGGAGACTCCTGACAGCCTGATTGGGGCCTTAGCTCCTCTTGCTCTTCTGGGCCTCCCGAAGCAGTTTCTGCCTCACCGACAAGCGATAGGTTGTCCCGTAGTAGTCAATCTCCTCCAGTTCCTCGCTTAATCCCAGTTCGTCAAGATGCTGATACAGCAGGAGAAGACGATCACGATGCTGGCCTGGGATCACACCATGATGGGTAATCCAGTTCATCAGCTTGCGCGCAACGGCTTGTGCCTGAGCATTCGTATCGGCTTCCTGCTCGGTCAGGACATGCCAAACCGCGACCAGCAATTTGCGCGCGATGGCGACAATCGCCTTCTGTTTGCCGATCCGCCTGCTCAGGCGCTCAAATTGGGCTTGCCAATGGGGATGGTGCTCCACCGCGACCCAGGCAGCTTCGACCATCACGCCCCGTAAATCGCGTCGACCCTCTTTGGTAATATGCCCGCCCTGATGAGTTTCCCCCGAGTCATGCACGCTTGCTCCTAGCCCGGCATAGCCGACGAGCTTCTTGGCAGAAGGAAAGCGCGTGATGTCACCAATAGCCGCCAGGATGCTCATGACGGAAAGCACTCCCAGACCGGGAAGCTGCACCAGAAAAGGAACTTGCTTGACCCAGGGGTCACACGTCGAGAGTCGTCCCAGCTCTGCCTCGACAGCTCCTATCAGTTCCTCCAGAGAATGCAAGAGAGAGAGATCTTGTTGCACACGCAGCTTCTCTGATGATGAGAGGTCCAACGCGAGCCACCACTCCTGTTGATGCGCGGCAAAAGGCTTGCCTGGTGGCACCGTGAGGTTGTGACGGTGCAAGACCGCATGCAAGCGATTGCGGACCTGTGTGCGCTGGTTGACGAGGCGCTTGCGATGGCTCACTAACGCTCGGAGTTCGCGCACATGCAGCGGCGGAACCCAGACAGCAGGCACCAAATTGGCGGCGAGCAGGTGAGCCAGCTTGATGGTGTCACGCGAGTCAGTTTTGACCCGAGCAGCCGCAATCAGCTTGACAGCCAGCGGATGAGCCACCGTGACGGAGCCGACCAGTGGCTCCAGCTGATCGTAGAGCAACCAGGCATTAGAAGTGGCTTCCAGGACCACTGCATCAGAAGGGCTCAAATGGGTTGTTGCCCAGGCGGAGAAGGCTTCGAAGCCAAAACGGCGTGGGGTCAAGACGACCTGCTGGTGGGGATCGACCGCTCCCACCACCAGATACTTGCGGTGGATATCCAGGGCGACAAAACGCAGTGGCGGGGATGTTGTTGCCATACGTTCCTCCGATCAGAACTTCGGCACAGGGCCGAACCAACACTGTGGGTGGATGAGGCGCGTCATTTGGGCTTATGGATGATCACTCACCGATTCGGGCTCTGTCTAGTTTGACAGTCCCAGTTAAGGTCATTCGGGCGGGCGACCAAACAACGAAGCGAGCTCATACGTCTCATGCCATATACCGCGGTCGGCCCTAACGCCACGCACCACAGCGGCGTCCCCACCCCTTAACGAGGGTAGGGTAGCACGCGACGTGCCTCACTAACAACATCCTAACAACGATTCGTCAATTTTTGGGCCATTTGACATAATAGCCCATTTTTTCTCTTCTCTATCCCCTGGTTGACCAGGCACAATCCTAGAAAGTGTGTGCACTATGATCTCTTTTTACAAGGATCCTGGGGATAGTTCTACGCGGTTCCGGCTGGCTCCTTACTCGCCGCCCTCGTACTTGAACGAGAGCTCTAGCTTCACACGGTAGGAAAGAGGCTTCCCAGGTTCAATGTGGATATCTTGCTCGACAACGCGAGCGACCCGAATGTCCCGTAAGGTCCTTGAAGCCTGATTGATGGCGACTGCGGCAGCCTTTTCCCACGACTCATCGCTTGTCCCCACTAGGTCGATCAACTTGTACACACTTTCTGCCATTTTGCTCTCCTTTCGTTCGGGTGTCCCTAGCCAGCAGTCAGCTGGCTGACGAGTGACTATAAAGCAAATATAAGCTTACCCCATGGAGAGATGTTGATCAAGCTCTTCAGTATTTCCTTTTCTGCGCGAAATGACCCTATTTATTCTGCGATTGGCTCCCACCGGACGTTGCCCCTATCGCGTTTCAACTCGAATAAGTTGGGTTGGCGCAGTGCCCAGGAGGTGTAGTCCCACAACTCCCCGGCATCTTCTCCGCGCGGTACGAACTGGATAATCGGTCCGTAGAAGCCCACGTCGGAGCCTTCGATGGCCAGGGTTGGCACGCCAAAAGCGCGGTAGCGGCGGACCGCCTCCTCGTGGTCGGCCAGCACATCCTGAATGGTGCTCTCATCAGCCAGGGCAGCCTCCACGATGCCGGGGTCAAGATCAGCCTGTTTTGCCGCTGCCTGTATTATCGCCAGGTCCTTAATGCTCTCCCTGCGTCCGTGTTGTGCTGCTCCTAGAGCCAGGTAGAGCCGCTCAACGGCATCATTGCCACCCTGACGGCGTGCAAGCGCCAGTGTGCGATGGGCAGCCCAGCTACCATCCTTCTGGAAATCAGGTGTGACTCCCTCCTTGCGGTTTACCACTTCCAGGCTGAAGAAGCGCCAGGTGACATCAACCGGGCGTACTTTACGCACCTCGCGAATCCAGAGTGCTGTACGCCAGGCCAGCGGGCACAGTGGATCAAAGTGGAAATTGAGGCTGGTGGGTGTGGTGTTCTCTCTAATGGTCATAGAACCTTGGTCTCTCCTTAGTTTAGTTTTTATGCGGACCCTTCTGTAACTTCATTTTGTGAAGCGTGTACTGATAGCATACGTCGCCTGGTAGGAGGGTGTCAAGTTGGCAGAATCCTGAGGTGGAGTAGCTACCGGGCTTTTGCTCAATTACTCGCGGATAAATGTGAGCGATTGTTTGAGTTTGCTTCCTTTAAATGGTTCCGTCATCCCTATTGCTTTTGGAGGACCTGTTCGCCTGGTTTCAGGTAGTGCTGCCAGGTTGCGTTTCGCGATGGCATATTTCGGATCAATTTCAAGCGCTCGTTTCAAGGCTTCTTCGGCCTCGTCGTAGCGTTCCTGCATTATCAAGCACACTCCTATATTGCCCCACGGTTGTGGTAAAATGTCCGCCATTTCTATTGAATGTCGAAATGCCTGTATAGCCTCTTCCCATTCGCCAGCCTCCATATGTTTCAATCCAAGCTGGTAACGGCTCTCTTGCTCGATAAGTTGATCTAATGTGAAATTTGGACCTCGCTCTTTCATTGCCATCTCGGCTAGCTCGCGGCTATCCTTTAACGCATTAGCAAACTGCTTAGCTAATTCAGGATCGGTATTCAGTTCGACGGCTCGCTCGAAATCGCGTACGGACTGACCAATACGGAGGGTAAAGCGACTGGAAAAGCCCCGGTTGTACCACAAAACGGCATCGTGGGGGCTAATGGACACTGCTTCAGTGTAAGCCTCGTAGCTTTGCGGGAAGTCCTGTAGCATGCCGTATGCAGTGCCCAGATAGTCAAGCACTTGGGCACGCTTCGGTGATTTCTGCGGGAGATAGCTCAGCAAGCGCTGGCACGTATCAATCGCCCCTGCATAGTTTTTTGTATACACTTGATGACTTGCCAGGCTGATCCACTTATC
>WNFR01009054.1_pt1 | contig 11291 bp, 7 predicted proteins | sample 5400221 | NCBI WGS metagenome assembly WNFR01 (sample SAMN13153357, study PRJNA577476) | soil metagenome | isolation source: 40 cm soil under Madrone tree | place: USA:California | collected 2016-06-14 | reverse complement strand
CCGGTGAACGGAGGCGCGGCCGCGGGAGTGATCGGAGTGCCGCCCGCGGGCACGCAGAATGGATCAAACGGTATTTTCAGCAGCCCGACGGGAAACAGCGGGTTTGGACAGCAGCCATCTGGGTCGCCTACGACGGGGAATCCGAATCCCGGCAGCGGCAACAATCCACCTCCAGGGCAGATGCCGCCGGGACAAATGCCGCAGTAAGAGCACAAACGCGCTCGCTCCCGCGTGTGTGGTCCAGCAGTGCAGCAGTGCTTCAGCTAATTTTGAGGCAGGGAAAGCCCGGTCGCGGGGTTTAAGGCATCGGCTTTTAATTTCGCGTAGGTTTTGGCGATGCGCTGCACGTACTTCATTGTTTCGAGGTACGGCGGCACGCGGCGGCCGTATTTGTCCACGCTATCCGGTCCGGCGTTGTAGGCGGCGAGGGCGAGCGTGAGGTCATTTCCGTATTTCTTCAGCAAGTCGCTCAGATAGTGCGATCCACCATCAATATTTTGCGCGGGGTCGAATGAGTCCTTGACGCCCATGAGTTCAGCGGTACGCGGCATCAACTGCATCAAGCCGCGCGCGTTTTTGCGAGAGACGGCCTTGGGATCGAAATTGGACTCGATGGAAATCACGGAGTGGATCAGTGTGGGATCGAGATTGTAGCGGGCAGCCGCATCGCGGATCAGCTTCTGGAAGGGCGTCTTTTCGGTCAGAGGCTCGGTGCTGGGCTCGAAAAGTTCTTCCGGCTCGATGGCCACGATGTCCTGGACGGGAACTTCCGCGACACCACCCTTCACGTGCAGCCGGTAGCGATCTCCTAGAATCTCGTAGCCGGTGACGTTGAGCCGCGCGCCGCTGCGGAGGACGACGTAATCCGCGCGCGCGGGAAGACACGAAGCGAGAAGCATCAGGCTCGCAACGGCGGCGTATCTGGGAAAGCTCAGGCGCACTCTGGCAACTCCGGCAGGGCGAAACGTTCGATGGCCGCGGCGACTCCGTCATTGTCATTCGTGTGGGTGACGTGCCAGCCGCGCGTTTTCAGTTCGGGCACTGCGTTTTCCATCACCACCGGTATTCCGGCAAAAGATAACATCTCCTCATCGTTGTGGTTGTCCCCGATGGCCAGGATTTCGTGGCGGGCGATGCCACGCAAACCCGCCCACTCGGCAAGCGCCGTGCCTTTCGAGACTCGCGGGTTGATGACGTCGATCATCGAAAAATCTTTGCTCTCGTAAGCGGTGACTGCCAGCGCAAATTCGTCTGTGAATTGGACGCTGCGCAGGGCCTGTTCGGCTGCTCGCATGGACTGCACGGGCCCGGAAAACATCACCTGAATAGGGTCCTCGCTCAAGCAGGTTTCGAGCGGTTTGGCCTCGCCGAGGAACGGACGGTTCCATTTGTAGTAGGCGCCGCGGATGCCGTCTTCGAGGTCAATCGTTTCCATCATCACCTGGTTGGCGAGGGGACGGTCGAAGATGACTGAGGTTGCGTCGCGCCATGCTTGCGTTGCTTGTAGGACGCGGAGTGCGGTGTTCCGGGGCAGAAGGTGGCGCACCAGCGTTTCGCCTTCCTTGGTGCGGACGAGCGCGCCGTTGTTGACGATCATGGTCAGCGGGGAATCGATCTGCTTTGCGACGGGCGTGGCGAAGTCGTAGCGGCGGCCGGTGACGAGAGCCACTTCAATGCCGCGGCGGGTGGCTTCGGCAATGGCGGCGCGGTTGCGCTCGGAAACCGTGAAGCGGCTGCTGAGGAGCGTGCCGTCAATATCAAGCGCAATGAGCTGCACGGACATCTCTCTATTGTAGCTTAGCGGGCCAAGACCTCGGCGATTTCGAAAAGCAGATCCCTCACCCGCAAAAGACGCGGGTTCGGGATGACAATTGGGTGGGGGATCGCCAGACTGGTCGTGAAAACGCGTGTGTTAGAATTTTTTGCATGTCTACCCACCGGCTGTATTACGACGACGCTTATTTGCAGAATTTTGACGCCAGAGTGTTGGCCTGTTCGCCCGCGGAGCCGGTGCAGGGTCCCTCTGGTATGCAGCCGGCATGGGAAGTGCTGCTGGACCAGACGGCGTTTTATCCCTCGTCGGGAGGGCAGCCGAATGACCTGGGATTGCTGGGAGAGGCGGTGGTGCTGGATGCGCGTGACGAAGAAGGTGACATCGTGCACATTGTGGACCGCGAAGTAGCGCCGGGCGGAGTGAAGGGTTGTGTCAACTGGCCGCGGCGGTTTGACCACATGCAGCAGCACACGGGACAGCATCTGCTTTCGGCAATGTTTCAGGAGCGATTTGGATTGCCAACAGTGTCGTTTCACCTGGGCGAAGAGATTTGCACCATCGATCTTCACGGTGCCGAGCCTTCGCGGGATCAGCTGATCGGAGCGCAGCGAGCGGCAAACAAGGCGATTTTCGAGGACCGCCCAGTAACGGTGCGATATGGGACGCGAGAGCAACTGGCGCAACTGGGTGTGCGGAAAGAAGTGGAACGCGAGGGGCTTTTGCGGGCGATCGAGATTGAAGGCGCGGATTTGCAGCCTTGCGGCGGGACGCATGTGAAGTCCACGGGACAGATTGGGATGATTCTGGTGCGGGGTTGGAGCAAGGTGCGACAGGACTGGCGGGTGGAGTTTGTTTGCGGGCGGCGTGCCGAGCAGGTTGCCACCGATGATTTCGAACGAGAGCGGGCGCTGATGGGTTTGCTGGGGTGCGCGCTGGATGAATTGCCGGCGGCGGTGGGAAGACTGGGGGAAGAGCGCGATGCCCATTTCAAGAGCCTGCGCGCCGCGCTGCAGCAACTGGCGGTTTTGTGGGCCGCGCAGTTGGCTTCAAGTGCTCCGACCTTGGCGAACGGGGTGCGTATAGCGTCGTTGCTTTTGCGTGGGGCACATCCGGAGCTATTGTTGCCGCTGGCTACCGAAATTGCGAAGAACGAACGGACCGTGGCGCTGCTGGTTTTGCAGGAGTCCGGCCAGTTGGTGTTCGCGCAGCATCCCACGGCCGGGAAGGATCTTGGCCCAGTGCTGAAAAATGTTCTGGCAGCGCATCCGGGAAAGGGAGGCGGCAACAAGGATTTTGTTCGGGCGAAGCTGGCTGACCCTGGGTCCGCCGCCGCGGCGCTGGAACTTGCGAAAAGCCTTGTTTCGGAGGACTGAGATTCGCAGATTAGAGTGGCACCACTGCTTGCCGGCAGGATGCCGACGCTACTTGAAAACGTTTAGCGCAAGAGGGATTTTGATTTAAGCACGGTCAGAGCGCGCTGAACCGGTGATTTTTGATTGAGCCAGCGTTTTTCCGTTTCGAGGAGAACCCTGCGCCCTAATGCGGAAAAGAGCGCGCGGGTTGCGGCGGGCTTGGCGTTTGAGGTGCGAAGAAAATCGAGGAAAGCCGGCGGCTGTTGCGGCCCGACCGCGAGGATGCCGAGGCCGTGACCATGTTCGAAATTGAAGCTCGGAAAGTTTGGAGATAGCTCGGACCAGAGCTGGTGAACGCCGAAGTCTCGTTGCGTTTCCATGGTGTCGTGAAAGAGGACGACGGCGCGATCACTTAGTTTGGGCAGCCAGGTTTCGTAGTCCGTCTTCACTGCGTCATAAAAGTGCAAACCGTCGATGTGCAGCAGGTCTACGGAGACGGCGGGGAGGTGCGGCAAGGCCTGGTCAAAGGTCATGCGAAGCAGGGCGGAAAAGGCTTCGTAGCGGCGATGGTAATTGTGTAAATCGAGATAGACGGATTCTTTGTAATGGTTGGCATGAGCGTCGCCGAGCCACGTGTCCACGGCATAGCAGCGGGTGGGGAGTTTCAGTTCAGCGACGGCCTGGCAAAAGGCGCAATAGGAAACACCGTGCTGGGTGCCGAGTTCCACCAGGATGCGGGGACGCAACATTTCGGTGAGCGCCATGGCGAATGGCACGTGCTCCGTCCAGCTCGATTTTTTGTGCATCCGTTCGGGAAAACGGTACAGGAGTTGCCAATCGAGAGGATTGAACTCGGCGCACATGTTTCCATACTACATGAGATGGAAATGTTTTGAATCGAGCGCAGTTCGGGCCTTCAGTGATTTCGCAGCGAGCGGAATGCTTTAGAAGAAGCGGCTGCGGACGCGGTCGGGCAATTTTGCCAGGTCCACGATGGTGAGAAAATCGATGGTCTTGAATTCGCGATCGATGGCCGGCGGCCCGCAGATGCGGCCGGAGATTTCGAGATAGGCGCGGAAGAGGCGCGGCGGGCGAGTGGATTCGACGGGGTCTCCGCTGGACTGGCAACACTGACCGGGTTGGGGGTTGGTGCGCAGCGGGGGCGCGATGAGATATTTTTGTTTCAGCGCGTCGTACATGGCCATGCCGTAGTTTTCGTCCTGCGAGGTGACGGAGCTGCAACCGATCAGGTAGCGGGATTCGTGCCGGGTGGCGTAGACGGCGATGCCTTTCCAAAGGGCGTGCAGCACCATGATGTTGCGGAAGTCCACGTGGACGCAGGCGCGGCCAAGTTCGAGCATCTCTTTTCGAAAGGGTTCATAGACGGAAAAATCGAAGATCTGGTTGCCATAGTAGCCGAGATTCTTGCGGGCGACTTCGCCGGTTTGCAGGCGATAGGTGCCTACCAGCCTGCCGGACTCGAGGTCCGTGACCATCAGGTGGTCGCAGAAATTGTCGAAGGGGTCGATATCGAGGTGGTCGCGCTCGGAAGTGGAGAGACCCTCGCCCAGCTCCTCATTGAAGACGGAGTAACGCAGGCGCTGGCAGTCGGTAAGATGGTCAGCCGTTTGGGCAAGACTGACTCGAAATAGTGAAGTTTCGGTTAAGAGAGGGTCGTTCGTTACCGTTTTCACAGTTGACCTCTGGCTGCTGTCAGTTTCGCGTGACCTAAGTTTCGGCAATGTTTCAACCAGGTTATTTTCGCGTTCAGACTGTGTACCGTTACGATACGCCTGTTTCTCCTGCCCCCAATCTTACCCACATAGAAACCTAAAGGAAAGCAGCGAAGGTGCGGGGTAGCGGGTCAGTTTCCGATGAGCCAACTATACATCGAATGTAATTACTCCCGGGTTGCCCGTGATGCTGGACAGGATGGGATTTCGGATTCGCCAAGCCGCATGCATAAATGCCCAATCAATAGCATTGCGTTTTCCAGTAAACTGGCTACCCAGCGAGGGGTCGCCACTTGCACAAACATAGGCCGTATTTCCACCAGAGTTTCAGCGCGCTTTTCCTTCTTCTAGTTGCAGCCTCCGCAGTTGCCCAGTCCGTTCCTCCGCAACTGATGAGTGGCCTCAAATGGCGACTCATTGGCCCATTCCGGGGAGGTCGAGTAGTTGCCGTCGCGGGAGTGCCGGGTGACTCGAGAACTTTTTATTTCGGGTCAGTCAATGGCGGAATCTGGAAAACCACGGACGCCGGAACTGTCTGGCGGCCCATCTTTGACAACCAGCCAGTGGGCTCGATGGGAGCAATCGCCGTGGCACCAGCTGACCCCAAGACGATCTACGCTGGTACTGGCGAGTCGGATATTCGATCCGACTTGTCTTCCGGCAACGGTGTTTACAAATCCAGCGACGGCGGCTCCACATGGACGCACGTAGGCCTGGAGGATACGCGCCAAATCAGCCGAATTGTGATTGATCCGCGAGATCCGGAGACTGTCTATGTGGGTGCTCTTGGTCACGCCTACGGACCAAACGAGCAACGTGGAGTTTATAAATCCATTGATGGCGGGGCGCATTGGGCCAAGGTCCTCGATCAAGGATCCGAAATGGGCATTTCCGACCTGGCGATTTCTTCCGGCAATCCGCAGCTCTTGTTTGCGGGCACATGGAATACGCATCGTCCTCCCTGGAGTACGTACGCTCCGATCGACGGGCCCGGTGGCGGCTTGTACCGGTCACAAGATGCCGGCAAAACATGGTCACGCCTCAGCAATGGTTTGCCCGAAGGTGATTTGGGACGCATCGGAGTGGACGTTGCGCCGGACGGCAAACGCGTTTACGCGCTCATCCAGGCAAAGAAGGGAGGTTTGTATCGGTCCGACGATGGTGGCGATACCTGGAGTTTGGTGAACGCCGACCTGCGTCTCGTCAGCCGCGCCTGGTACTTCAACAGCATCACCGTCGATCCGCAGAATCCCGACGTGATTTACATCCCAAACGTCGCTCTGTATCGCTCGGTAGACGGAGGAAAAACAGTTTCGATTGTCCGCGGCGCGCCTGGCGGTGACGATTACCACCAGATTTGGATCGATCCCAAGAATTCCGACAGCATGGTTCTCGGAACGGATCAGGGCACGACAGTCAGCCTTGACCGCGGCCAGACTTGGAGCACCTGGTACAACCAGCCCACCGCACAGCTCTATCATGTCATCACGGACAATCAGTTTCCCTACGTGGTGTACGGCGCCCAGCAGGATAGTGGAAGCGCTGCCGTCCCCAGCCGCACCGATCACGGGCAGATCACTCCACGAGATTGGTTTCCCGCGGGCGGAAGCGAGAGCGGATACATAGCGCCTGATCCCAAGGATCCGAACATCATCTATTTGAGTGGAACCTACGGCACCGTCGCCCGCTACAACAAGCGGACTGGGTTCAGCCAGGATGTGACTCCATGGCCGGTGCCAACATTCGGTGCCGAGATCAATCAGCGCAAATATAGGGACCCGTGGACTCCAGTTCTCGTTTTTTCTCCAGCTGACTCCACGACGCTCTACCTCGGGACGCAATATGTGATGAAGACCGTTGACGGCGGTTTGCACTGGCAGACCATCAGCTCCGATCTCACCGGATCGACACGACAGCCAGGAGACAAAACGGAAGGACCAACGACGGTGGAGAACGCGAAGCAGCGAGGCTACGGCGTGGTGTTCACCATTGCGCCATCCGCTCTAGACCGCGACACCATCTGGGCAGGGAGCGATACGGGACTAATTCATCTCACCCGCGATGGCGGGAAAACCTGGAAAGATGTGACACCCAGCGGCCTGACAGCCTGGAGCAAGATCTCATTCATCGAAGCTTCGCACTTTGATGCTGCGGTTGCTTACGCGGCTGTAGATCGCAGCCGGTTAGACGACCAGACACCCTATCTGTATCGAACCCGCGACTATGGAGCTACCTGGCAACTGATTATCAAAGGCATTGCGGCCAACGCTTTCCTGCGTGGCATTCGCGAAGACACGGAGAGAAGGGGACTGCTCTTTGCCGGAACTGAATTAGGGGTTTACGTATCCTTCGATGACGGCGGCGATTGGCAGTCCTTGCAACTTAATTTGCCAGTGACGTCCGTCCGCGATCTTACGATTCACGGCGATGATTTGATAATCGGTACGCACGGCCGTTCCTTCTGGATTCTGGACGACATCACGCCGCTTCGGCAGGCGTTCGATGCCGAGAAGGATAAGGCATTCTGGCTTTACCGTCCGGCGGCGGCATATCGGATCGACAACGACTCCTTTGCGGGCACTCCACTTCCACCGGAGGAACCAACGGGCGAGAACCCGCCCGCCGGCGCCATCATCGACTATCTCCTTAAGTCTTCCGCAGGCAGCGTGACGCTGGAGATCATCGATGCGCACCAGAAACTCGTCCGCAGATTCTCCTCGGAAGACCGGCATCCGGAAGAGCACCTGCCACTTCCCATTGCCGAGCGTTGGTTCCCAAAACCACAGGCGCTCGAAACGAATTCTGGAATGCACCGCTTTGTCTGGGATCTTACCTGGGGGAGCTCCGGAGGAACGGGTGAGGATGAAGAATCCGAATACCGCAATCCCAGGGGTCCTAAGGTTGTGCCGGGGAGCTACACGGTCAGGCTCACGGTTGACGGAAAACCGCAGACCCGGCCTCTAAAAGTCGTCATGGATCCGCGCTCCGCCGCCACTCCCGAGACACTTCAGCAGCAGTTGCAACTCGGTCAGCAGATATTTGCCGAAACCCTGGAAGCGCGCCGCGTGCTTGCGGAAATCGCTTCGCTGCGGAAACAGCTTGGCGATCTTGAGCAGAAGATCGGCGAGAAAGATTCGGCTATTAAATCTGCGGTGGTGGATGCTCAAGCTGAAATTTCAAAGATTGAAGCCAAGCCGGGAGCCGGTCCCGGGCAGACTACAGGTCTGCAGGACGCCTTCGCCGATATGGCGTCGGCGCTTCGCGTCGTCGAAAGTGGTGATCGCGCCGTCCCTTCGCAGGCGATTGCCGTTTACGATGAGGCCAAGCAGCGCGTCAAGGCAGCTATTGCACAATGGAACGAGTTCAAAACAACCAAACTTCCCCGGCTTAATCAGAAATTGGCCGGAGCAAATCTCGCTCCAATCGCTATCTCGGAAATCGAACAGGTAGTCCAATTTCTAATGTCACGCTAGACTGTTTGCCTCCTGGCGTGCGATCAGTTCGGGGGCACTCCGTCCGCGAGCGTGCCCGCAAAGACGCCGGCGTGCTCAATGCGCTCTTATCCCGATGGAAGGAAAACGGGCTGCTGACCCTGTTAGGTTGCTCACGACGAACGAGTTGCGCTTTCGGGCCGTTAGCGTTTTGGGGAAAATAGTATGTAGCCATCCCTGCCCCCACGGCATCCAACCGGCGCTCAGCAGATACGGTGCTTGTCCTAAACAAATGACAGGAATAGGATGTTCCCCCTCGGCATTGCCGCAAGAAAGGGACTTCAAGGAAGGGAGGCTTCCTTGAGGCACACGAAGTCCAGGTCGAGACCGACCTGGAGAATCCCGCGCGAATTCTTATTGCGGCAGGGTGTCGGCAGAGCAGGTTTCGAGAGTTCTGCAGGAAATGCTGCGAGGCGCTTTCACGGTGGAATGGATAGAGAGAGCTGGATTCATCGCACTTGAGTGCTGACATTCGATGCGCCCGCGGGCATAGCTTAGGACGACGGAGTACGCGTTGCTGGGGGAGAAAATGAATACTCTTTCAAAATACAAATTTTGGATAGGCGGGGCGGTTTGCCTGGTGGTGATCGGAGTGGTGATAGGAGCGGTGCGCCCAAAGCACGTTGCGGGCGCGCAAGGCGGTGCTCCGGCGGATGTTGAAGTCGTTCAGGTGGAGCAGAGGGATGTTCCGATTTATGGTGAGTGGATCGGGACGCTCGACGGGCTTACGAACGCCGATGTGCGGGCGCAAGTCACGGGCTACCTCATGAAGCAGGCCTACCAGGAAGGCGCCTTCGTCAAGCAAGGGCAGTTGCTGTTTCAGATTGACCCGCGGCCGTTTCAAGCCGCGCTGGACCAGGCGGAAGGGCAGTTGGCACAGGCCAAGGCGTTGCTTGCCAATGCCATAGCGGTGCAGGGCAGAACGCAGCTCGACGTAGAGCGTTACGGCCCGCTGGCCAAAGAACAGGCAGCGAGCCAGCAGGATCTGGACAATGCGGTTCAGAATAATTTGGCCGCAAAGGCCACGGTGCAGACCGCCGAGGCGCAGATCAAGAGTAGCGAGGCGGCCGTCGAAACGGCGAGGATTAACCTCGATTTTACGCGGCTCATTGCCCCTATCGATGGCATTGCGGGGCAGGCGCAGCTTCAAGTGGGAGCGTTGGTGAATCTGAGCAGCGGACCGGTGACGTCGGTCTCGACCGTTGATCCGATCAAAGTTTATTTCACGGTGAGCGAGCCGCAGTACCTCGGGTGGCGGAAGCGGTTTCCGACCGAGAGCAGCCGGCTGGAAGCGGACAAGAATTTGCGGTTGGAACTGATTTTGGCGGACGGTTCGGTCTATCCGCACACAGGCACGTTTTATTTCGCGGACCGGCAAGTGGATGTGGGGACGGGCGCGATACGGATCGCGGGGCTGTTTCCGAATCCGGGGAATATTTTGCGGCCCGGAGGTTATGGAAAAGTTCGCGCGGTGATCCGGCTGCAGCAGAATGCGCTGGTGGTGCCGCAGCGCGCGGTTTCGGAGCTGCAGGGAGGCTATCAGGTAGCCGTAGTGGGGCCCGACAACAAGGTGAGCATCAAGACGGTCACCGTGGGTGACCGTGTCGGGAACGAATGGGTGATCCCGGATGGGTTAAAACCTGGTGAAAAAGTGATCGCCGAAGGCATGGTGCTTATCGGCTCCCTGACGATCCTGGCCCTGCCGGTAGCTCAGTTTCCGAATATCGCGCCGCCGGAGATTCAAATTCTCGCCACCTATGTCGGCGCCGATGCGCAAACCCTGGAACAAGCCGTGGCCACGCCTCTCGAGCAACAAATGAGCGGCGTAGACAACATGAACTACATGTATTCGCTGAACACTACCGGAAACTCGTCGACGACCTTGATCGTCGATTTCGACGCGAAGACGGACCCCAACAACGATTTCATTCTCGCACAATCTCGCGAGACACAGGCCGCCTCGCAGCTTCCCGTGGACGTTAACAATTATGGAATCACTGTACGCAAATCCCCCACTGCACCCTTGATATTGTTCGACCTCTACTCTCCCCACGGAACTTATGACGCCACGTTTCTGGCCAACTACGCGTACATCAATCTCGTCGATCCCCTGCTCCGCTCATACGGTATCGGTATCGTCAATGTGTTCGGCGCCGGGCAATATGCAATGCGTATGTGGGTGAAACCCGACCAATTAGCGAAGCTCGGGGTTACAGTCCCAGAGATCATCAGCGCCGTTCAGGCGCAAAACACGGTCAATCCGGCCGGAAAAGCTGGCGGCGAGCCTGCTCCCAAAGGCACGGAATTTACCTATGCGGTTCTCGCGCAGAGCCGGCTAGTGTCGCCGGAAGAGTTCGGAAAAATCGTGGTACGCGAGAACCCGGATGGCGGTATCGTTCGTGTCCGCGATGTGGCTCGCATCGAGTTGGGATCACAGGACTACAGCATCGCCGGGCGCTACAATGGCAAGCCCAGCGCCGTGCTTGCGTTGTATCAGATTCCTGGCTCGAATGCGGTTCAGGCTGCGGCCGTTGCGAACAAGCTAATGAGCCAGATGAAACAGCGCTTTCCAGAGGACCTGGACTTTGTTGTTGCCCTAGACACCACGCGGGCCGTCACCGAAGGCATCAAGGAGATTGTGATCACCCTGTTGATCGCGCTGGCTCTGGTCATCCTTGTGGTCTATATCTTTTTACAGGGCTGGCGCGCCACGCTGATTCCACTTCTTGCCGTGCCCGTTTCGCTGATAGGCACATTCATACTCTTCCCGGTGTTCGGTTTTTCCATCAATACGCTGTCGCTCTTCGGCCTGGTGCTGGCGATCGGCCTGGTGGTGGACGACGCCATCGTGGTGGTGGAGGGCGTGGAACGCCACATTGAAGAAGGCATGACGCCGAAGGACTCGGCGTTAAAAGCGATGGAAGAGCTCTCCGGCCCAGTG
>WNFR01007222.1_pt1 | contig 11292 bp, 10 predicted proteins | sample 5400221 | NCBI WGS metagenome assembly WNFR01 (sample SAMN13153357, study PRJNA577476) | soil metagenome | isolation source: 40 cm soil under Madrone tree | place: USA:California | collected 2016-06-14 | reverse complement strand
GGCGGCGCCGCTGTTCGGAACGCGGAGATCCCCCACCTCACCCCAACCCTCTCCGCCCCACCGGCGGAGAGGGGGATATTTCGGCCACCTGCCTGGCTGTGAGATCTGTGCATGCCCTAGCGCTTTCGCGGGGGTGACGGATAAGCATTGCTTATTCCGACTTCTTAACCGCCGCCGCCACGAGCTCCGGATAGCCGCGGAACCAGTCGGTTTCCTTGACCAACTTGCCATCATGGACCTGGAAGATCTGCACCCAGCCGCCTCCCTCGTGATCCTCCGAGGTGACCTTTAGCGGCGGAACAAGGCCGCCAAGGGTGAAGTCGTGGATCTGCTCGAAACCCTTCTTGATGTCCTCGCCCGTCGGCTTTTTTCCGGCTGTGGCCTTGAGCGCATTGCGGATCGCCTCGACATGGATCGCCGCGTTGAGAAGGGCGCGGTTGTAAATGACGGTGTCGTCCATGCCTTTCGGTGGCTCTTTGCCCTGCGCCTTGTACATCGCCTTGATCTCCTGGCGTATCGGATAGTCATCGCCGGCGCCGGCGAATTGCAAGGTATGATAGCCTTCTGCCACCTGCCAGCCGCCCGCCGCCTGGATGTCGGCCTCGGCCGAGGCCCAGACTAGCCCCATCACCTTGGAAAGCGGGAAACCGGCCCGCTTGTATTCCTTGATCGCCACCGAGGGCGAGCGGCCAAACAAATGGTCGATCACGAAGTCGGGGCGGTAACGCTGAGTAATGTCGAGCACCTGCGCCCCCATCTCGACACCGGGCGGCGGCACCGCGAAGGAGCGCAGCTCGAACCCCTCCATTTTCTGCAGGTCCTCAAGGATCGGCAGCGGTTCGTGCCCAGCCGGATTGTCATAATAGACATAAGCGATCTTCTTACCTTTGAGGCTGCCGCCCACTTTGTCCTTGATAAATTGGATCGCTGCAGCCCCCTGAGACCAATAGGTGGCGGCGATCGGGAATAGATACGGGAACCGGCTGCCGTCCGCCGAAGCGGAGATGCCAAAGCCGGGCGAGGTGCCCGGGATCTTGTCTTCGACGAGCTTCTGATTGAGAGCCTGGGCCTGCGGTGTGCCGTAGATCACCATCGATACGGCGCCGGCCTGCTTCTGGTGCTCGTATTCTTCGACCGCCTGCGGCACTTTGTATTCGTTGTCGAGCTCGTAATATTTGATCTTGTAACCCTCGACCCCACCCTTGGAATTGACCAAGTCGATATAGTCTTGGATGGCGGGGCAATACACGACGCCGACGATCTGCGTCGGCCCGGTGCGGTCGCATTGTCCGCCAATCATCACTTCCTTCTCCTGCGCCGCGGGACCGGCAGCGAAGCACAACGCGGCAGCCGCCGCGGCGGCGAGGGGTATCATGCTCTCGGAGAACCTGTTAATCGCATCCTCCCTTTGTTTTCGCCTGCTTCAATATGAAAATGGCCAGACCCGGAAGTAGTTTCGGATGTTTCGCCACAGGCGGTTGAGCCCCTCCGGTTCGACCACCAGGAAGAAGATGATCAGACCGCCGAACAGGATCAGCCGCAGGTTGGGGATAATATTCGCGAGATCGGCCTGCGAGAAGATCAGGCCGCCGAAGGATTCGAGAAACCACCTAGTCACGATCGGCAGCAAGGTCACGAAGATTGCCCCCAAGATCGAGCCAAGGATCGAGCCGAGCCCCCCGATGATGATCATCGCCAAGTAATCGATCGATACGGTGATCTGAAACTGTTCGTAATTGGCGATCCCGAGATAATAGGTGTAGAGCACGCCGGTGACGCCGGCATAAAAGGACGAGATCGCGAATGCCCACAGTTTGTAGCGAAACGTGCTGATGCCGATGATTTCGGCTGCGATGTCCTGGTCGCGCACTGCGACAAAGGCCCGTCCGATGCGGCTGCGCACCAGGTTCGAGGTGCCGACGATCGCCAGCACGGCGAAGGCCATCAGAAACATGTAGAGCTGCGTCTGGGTTTTGAGCTGAACCCCGAACAGGCTGGGGCGCGGCACTTGGATCGAGGCCTGCACGCCGCCCGAAATCGCCGGCACGTGATTGATCGTCCACTCGATGATCAGCTGGGCGGCAAGAGTGGCGATGGCGAGATAGATCCCCTTGATGCGCAATGACGGGATGCCGACCACCGCGCCGATCAGCGCCGCCATCAGCCCGCCCGCCGGAATGGTGATCCAGAACGGGGCCCCCAGGTGGACGACGAGGTTGGCTGCGGTATAGGCGCCGACCGACATGAAGGCGCCGTGCCCGATCGAGATTTGGCCGGTGTACCCCACGAGGATGTTGAGGCCGAGGGCGCCGACGACGGCAATCAGGATCAGGTCGAGGATCGAGACGTAGTACTCGCCCAGCGTCAGCGGCACGACGACGATGAACAGGCCGGCGAACGCCGCCACCGCCCATTTCGCGATCGGCAGCGGGTAGAGCGCCATGTCGGCGGCATAGCTGGTCTTGAAGACCCCGGATTCGCGGTGGAACATGCGGGTGCCCTAACTCACACACGCTCGATCCGGCGTCAGCCGAAGATGCCCTCGGGCCGCACCATCAGGGCCGCAATCATCAGGATGTAGGGGGCAAAATCCTTGGTGCCGCCGCCGACATAGGGATCGAGGTAGCCGGCGGCCAAATTCTCGACCACGCCCACGATCAGACCGCCGACCACTGCACCGACGATCGAATCAAGCCCGCCGAGGATCACCACCGGAAACACCTTGAGGCCAACGAGGGCGAGTTGGTTGTCGACCCCGAGCATCGTCCCCCAAACGACGCCGCCGAGGGCCGATACGAGACCTGCCATCGCCCAGGCGAGCGCAAAATAGCGCCGCACATCGATCCCCATCGCCATCGCCACCTGTTGACTGTCGGCTACCGCACGCATCGCGATGCCGATGCGGCTTTTGAGGAAAAACCAGCTGAAAGCGGCGAGAAACGCGATGCTGACCGCTGCGCCGATCAGCTGGACCGGCGGCAGCATGACCGGGCCGAGTTCGATCGGCTCATCGCTGATCGGCATCACGATCGCGCGCGTTCCGGCGCCAAAGGCGAGCGTCGCGGTACCGCGCAGCACTGCGGCAAGGCCGATTGTCGCCATGACGACGGCAATCACCGGCCGGCCGATCAGCGGCCGCAGCACCACGCGCTCGAGCCCAAAGCCGAGCACCACCATGCCGGCGATGGCGAGCAGCGCCGAGACCCAAAACGGCGCGCCGGCAAGATCGGCGGCTCCCGCGGCGATGAACCCCGCGAACATGACGAACTCGCCCTGGGCGAAGTTGATCGCATCGGTCGCCTTGTAGATCAGCACGAACCCGAGCGCGATCAGCGCATACATCAACCCGATCATCACGCCGTTGGTCAGCAGGACCAGTGTGAACTGCCACTCGAACTCAGGCATAGGCGGATCTAGGCATTTCGCCACTCCGTCATTCCGGGATGCCCCGCAGGGGCAGGCCCGGAAGCCATGAACACCGACCTGTCCTTAGTCCCGCAAGACCTGTGTTCATAGATTCCGGGCTCGCGGGCCGGGCCCACGCCCCGGAATGACGGCACCAAATCAGGCATAGGCCGGTTCTCGTGCGGGTTCCGCTCCTTTCACGACGTCCTCGATCGCGATTGTCGAGGTCAGGATCGCCTTGCGCCCGTCTTCATAGGTGATTTCGGTCGTCAGCTCGACTTCCTGCTCACCGCTGTAGAAGGCCTCGACAACGGCGGCGTATTTCTCGGCGACGAAGCGACGCCGGACCTTGCGCGTGCGGGTGATCTCGTTGTCGTCGGCGTCGAACTCTTTGTTCAGCAGCAGGAACCGGTTGATGCGCGCGGCGGCGGGCAGCGATGCGTTGACCTCGCCGATCGCCGCGCCGATCAGGCGCCGCACCTCGGGCTTGCCGCTCAAATCCTGGAAGGAGGTGTAAGCGAGGTTGTGCCTTTCCGCCCAATTTCCGACGGTCGTCAGATCGATCGCGACGATCGCCGCCACAAACGGCCGCCGATCCCCAAAGGCGACGGCTTCGGCAATAAACGGGCTGAATTTGAGCTTGTTCTCGACGAATTGCGGCGCGAACGGGGTGCTGTCGGCAAGCTTGCCGACATCCTTTGCCCGGTCGACGACGACGAGATGACCGCGCCGATCGATGAAGCCTGAATCGCCGGTGCGGAACCAGCGGTCTTCGGTGAGCGCATCGCTGGTCGCATCGGGCTGCTTGTAGTAGCCCTTGAACACCCCGGCGGAGCGGATCAGCACCTCACCGTCCTCGGCGATGCGCACTTCGGTTGGCGGCACGACCCGGCCGACTGTATCCGGATCCGCCTCGCCGTCCGGCTGCAGAGAGGCGAGGCCGGAAAGCTCGGTCGAGCCCCAGACCTGCTTTAAATTGATCCCGAACGAGCGGAAAAATTTGAAGGTGTCGGGCCCCAAAGGGGCGCCGCCGGTATAAACCCAGCGCGCCCGGCGCAATCCCAGCTGGTCGCGGACCGGGCCGTATATGAGGACCTCGCCAAGGAGGAGGCCGAGCCGCGCCAACGCAGACGGTTGCTTGCCGGTGCCCCTGCGTGTCTCAGCACGCTCGGCAAGGGTGCGAAAGAGCTCGAACGCCTTGCGCTTGAGCGGTGTCGAATCGGCGGTCCTGACGCGCAGCTGGGTCAGCATGTTCTCCCAGATCCGCGGCGGCGCCAGTGCTATCGTCGGGCCGAGCTCGCGCAAGTCGCGCTGCACCGTGTCGGGTCGTTCCGGGCAGTTGCAGGTGAAGCCGACCAAGAGCGTCAGCACCATCGAAAAGAGTGAGTCTCCGATCCACGCCATCGGCAGGTAGCAGAGCATCTCGTCGGTGGCGCGGATATCCTCCGCCGCGCCAAAGGCCTCCGCGGAGCTCAACAGATTGGTATGCGACAGCATCACCCCCTTCGGGTGGCCGGTCGTTCCCGAGGTATAGGTCAGAAGCGCCAAGTCGTCGGGATCGCCCTTGTCGATCTCGGCTTCGACCGAGCCAGGGTGGGAGGCGGAAAATTCGCGGCCCGCTGCCTGGAGCTCATCAAATGATTTCAGGACACCCGTCTTATAGTGACGCAGACCCCGTGGATCGTCATAGACGATGAGTTCGAGCCGCGGCAGCTTCGCTTTTAGGGACAGGATCTTGTCGACCTGTTCCTGGTCTTCGGCCACCACAACCGATATCTCGGCATGATCCAGCACAAAAGCCAGCTCGGCGGCGATCGAGTCCTGGTACATCGGCACGGCCGTGCCGCCGAGGCATTGTGCCGCGAGCTGCGCCCAATAGAGCCGTGGGCGGTTGTCGCCGATGACGGCGAGTTTGTCGCCGCGGCGAAATCCGCTTGCGGCGAGGCCCGAGGCGAAGTCCCGCACCTCATCCCAGGACTGCGCCCAAGTAAAGGTCCGCCAGATCCCACGGTTCTTTTCTCGCATTGCCGGCTGCGCGGCCATCGTCTCGGCATTGCGGAGCAAGAGGCGCGGCAATGTTGTCGCGGTCATGCGGCGGCCTCCATACGCGCCTTGGCGGTTCCAAGATAGGCGGTGATCACGTCCGGGTGGCGCTGCATTTCGCCGGGGCTGCCCTCGGCGATCTTGCGGCCGCGATCGAGCACGGCGACGCGATCGGAAATGTCCATCACCACCGCCATGTCGTGCTCGATCAGGATGATGGTCGTGCCCCATTGTTGGTTCACGTCGAGAATAAAGCGCGCCATGTCCTCTTTTTCTTCCTGATTCATGCCGCCCATTGGCTCGTCGAGAAGCAGCAATTTGGGGTCGAGCGCCAGGGCGCGCGCCAGCTCGACACGTTTCCGGAGGCCATAGGCGAGGCCGTTGCTCGGCTGCTTGCGAAGATCCTCGAGCTCGAGGAACTCGATCAGCTCTTCGACCCGGGCGCGGTGCGCAACCTCCTCCTTCTGTGCCAAGCCCCAATAGATAAAGGACGACAGCACCCCGGCCTTCATGCGCACGTGACGGCCCAGCATGATGTTGTCAAGCACCGTCATTCCGCTGAACAGTGCGATGTTCTGGAAGGTGCGGGCGATCCCCATTGCGGCAATGTCCGAGGGGCGGGTGCCGATGATGTCCTTACCCTCGAAGGAGATCGAGCCGGTATCCGGGCGGTAGAACCCGCTGATCATGTTAAGGAGAGAGGTCTTTCCAGCGCCGTTCGGGCCGATGATCGAGATCAGCTCGCCGCAACCGACTAGGAGAGTAACGTCCTCGACCGCCCGCACACCGCCGAAGTGTTTCGACACACCCGAGACGGCGAGGTGTATCTCGCCGGTAGCGGCCTTCGGGTCGTTCACGTCGCCGGACACGATCTCGTCCGCATTTCCTCACCCTCCCGGTCTAGCCGCTCATGCCGCGCCCTTATGGCAGGCATACTGCTGACGCATGTGGTAGAATGCAATCGCCGATGTTGCTTTAAGCAATCATCGCAGGATCTTGCCCGCAGAGCTTGTCGCGACGGCGGCCTCATGGAACGATCGCGGCCCGGAATTGCACGACAACGGAGTGGTTAACAAGCGTGCCCGAAGCGCAAATACTGCCTACGACGGTACTCACCGGCTTTCTCGGCAGCGGCAAGACGACGCTGTTGCGGCGAGCGCTCGCCTCGCCTGCGCTCTCCGATACCGCTGTCATCATCAACGAGATCGGCGAGATCGCGATCGATCATCACCTCGTCGAATTTGTCGAGGGCAGCGTGCTCGAATTGCCAGGCGGTTGTCTGTGCTGCACCGTCCGCGAGGACCTGGCGCGCACTTTGCGAAACCTCCTCGAACGGCGCGCTGCCGGCGAGATCAGGCGGTTTCGCCGTATCGCGATCGAAACCACCGGCCTCGCCGACCCGGCCCCGATCCTGTTTACTCTGGGTGCCGATCCGATCCTCGATCACTGTCTGCACCTTGCGCGGGTCGTGACCCTCGTCGACGCAGTCAACGGCGCGGGGAGCCTCGATCGCTTTGCCGAGGCGGGACGGCAGGCCGCGCTCGCCGACGTGCTGGTGATCACCAAGACCGATCTCGCCCCGCTCGGCCCCGACCTCGTCCGCCGGCTCGACGCGATCAACGACCGGGCCCAGCGCATCCTCGCGACCGAGACCGACGATGCCGGTGCGCTCCTATTCGGTGCGGGTGACGGATCGGCTGCTCCTGTCATGCCGGCAGAGCCGGTCGCCGCCCACACTCACGGCATCGACGCCTTTGGCATGATCCTCGAAGGAGAGATCAGCCGTCTCGACTTCGCCCGCGCGTTGGGCGCTCTCGCTCGCGAGCACGGCACCGACCTGCTCAGGGTCAAGGGGATCGTGCGCTTTTCCGACCGGCCCGAGCGGCCGGCGGTGGTACAGGCGGCGCAGCACGCGATGTTCGCGCCGGAATGGCTCGAAGACTGGCCCGACGAGGACCGGCGAAGCAGGCTGGTTTTTGTCGTCCACGAGATCCCGCGCGCCGAAATCCTCGAGCACTTCGCGTTCGCGGCGCCGGCGCGTTGGCGCGTTTCTTTGCGACAATCCGGTCCTAAATGAGCGCCGAGCCCGAGCGGCAGTGTGAGCCGGTGTCGGCGTATTGGCTCACCTCGCCGGTGGATATCCGGCCGGGGGAGTACTGCTGCCAACACCCGGGTAGTCCCAGTGGCCCTGGACCCAGACCCATCCGTTCGGATCCTGTTCCCAATGGCCCGATACATAGGTAGCCGAAACCGTCGGTTTCTCGACGTACTTCCCCGGTTGCCAGATGTATTGAAGACCGTTCCAGGCCCAATGGCCGGGATCCCATACGTAGCTTGGCGCCGGCGCCGGCGGTGGGATCTCGGTCTGCGGCGCTGGCGGCGCGGTGGGTGCGATGACGATGGTCGGCGCTGCGGGCGGGTATGCCGGTACCTGAGCCTGCGCGACCTCTGTGGTCGGCCGCGTCGCGAACGCCGCCCCGGTGTCTGGCGCGAAGCCGCTGTGGAGTGGTGTTGGGGACTCGGCGAGTGCCGGAGCGCTGATCGCCAGCGCGGCTGCCCCGGCGATGAGTATTGCCTGCCTCATCGTGTTCCTCCATGGCATCGGGTGCCGAATACCGATTCCGGCACGCCTCGATCTCATGAACACGCTCAGGTGGCATATCGTTCCCAAGCGAGGCATCGGCCGTCATTGCGCGGCTCGTTTGGAGCTGCCGAACCCGATCAGCCCGATCGAGATCCCCGACGCCGATTGAGCGACTTCGAACTCCCGACCTTCGATAGCGCAGAGGCTCAAGCGACGCCGTAACCCGCGCAGCCCTTCGTCCGCCGCGAGCAAGTCGGCCTCCCGGGAGCCTGCGCAGTCGAGCCCGCCAGCGCCCGGAGGACGAGAGAAGGCGGATCGGACTATTTCTGCTGTGTCGGCACAGCGATGCCCGGCACCTTTACATTGACGGCGCCCAGATGGTTGCGGCTGGTGAAGTACAGGGTTTTCCAGTCATCGCCGCCGAAGGCGATGTTGGTGGTGGCGGGAGCGCCGTGAACGATGCGGCCCAGCTTCTTGCCGCTCGGATCCATGATCCATATTCCGCCCGCTCCGCCGCAATAAACGTTGCCTTCCACATCCACTTTCATGCCGTCGGGAACACCGGGCTCGTCGCCGCGCAGATCGGCAAAGACGCGGTCGGTGTGCTTGGCGAGCGTGCCGTTGGGCAAGAGCTCGAAAGCGCGGATGTGCCCGCGCCTCGTGTCGTTGATGTAGAGCAATTTTTCATCGGGCGAGAAGGCGAGGCCGTTGGGCAGCACAAAATCGCCGATCAGCAGGGTCATGGTGCCTAGATCCGGGGTGCCGCGGTAGACGCCGGAAAAGGTCAGGTCCCATTGCTCGGGCGCGGCGGGATTGGTCCAGGGATCGGTGAAATATATGCAGCCGTCGGACTTGACCACGACGTCATTGGGCCGGTTGAGCTGCCGTCCCTGGAAGCTGTTCGCGACTACTGTAGTGCTGCCGTCGAGTTCTTGGCGGGTGACCCGCCGGCTGTCGTGCTCACAGGCGATCAACCTGCCTTGGAGGTCCCGGGTCAGCCCATTGGCCCGGTTCGTCGGTTCCATGACCACCGAGGCGCCCCTGCCGGCCTCGTACTTCATGCGCCTGTTGTTGTGAATATCGCTGAACAGCAGATAGTGGCTTTCCTTCCACCACAGCGGTCCCTCAGCCGGGCCCAGCGGCCCGCCGAAACCGGCGGCGAGATCGTGAATGGGCTCGGAGGGGGAGATGATCTTTTCCAGCTCCGGGGCCAATTGCTCGATCCGCTTTGAAGACTGGGATGATACGCGATCACCGGACATGGCAATGCCTCCTATTGCGACGGCCATAATCAACGCGTCGGTCCAACGGACCGTTCTGTGCGGCCATGGCGGACCCTTCTCGAACTGAAGCGGCCGACGAAGGGCGCGAGATGTCACGTTGTGTCTGGTCGTGACTGGTGCTAGGGTACGGTGATGGGCCGGTGCTGGCAATCCGTCTGTGTCGCTCATCATCGGCCCAAGCTAATCATCGGCCCGATGTAGACGTCCACTGCCATCCGCCTGAGGACTGGGTTCGACCAGCCGCAGGGACCCTCACTCAGCCGATATCTCTCGAAGTATCGCTCGTTTTTGGCGCACGCCTCGTTTGTCGGGCTTGAACTCCCAGCCGGCGAATTCGTAGCGCTTGCGTTTTACCTTCTTGGGCCGGGCGGCGCGGCCGATCGGCTGGGCGCCGGTCTGCATCGGGGGCGTCTTCGCTGAACCCTCGAGCAGCCGCTGACGTTGTGTCGCGCGATCCGGACCCAAATAGGTGTAGCCGGACTTGTGACTTACCGGAACGATCATTTGCGAACGGCGGGCGAGCTCGGCAGCGGCTTCTTTTTTGCCGCATTCGAGACAGCAGTCGAAACCGAGCCTCGCCCGCGCCTCGGAAAACTCATTGCCACAACGGCAGAGCGGCATTATCGAGATTTGCCGGAGTAAACTGGCCCCCTGATGATCCGCTCTATCTCGTCGATGCTCACGTCATAGAGCTCGGCGACTTGCGCCCGGGTCATCCCGTAGCTCGTCAACGCGCGAACGCGACCCATTTGGGAAGCAGGTACCGCGCCGGTCTCGCGCCTGGTCGTCGCCTTCCGCCGTATTGGTTTGGGTTCGGTAGGTCGTTCGACTGGCGCGCGAATCGGCGCCCGCGGCGGCACCGCGAAGATCCGCGGCTCACGTCGAGGCTGCGGTTCGGCTGATGAGACGGCACTCGGTGTCGATCCAACCAAGTCTACGCTGGTGTTCTGCTGGGTCGGCTTGAACAGGTCTTCAGCGGCTTGGCGAGCCCGGGTGATTTTCTCACGACCATTACGATCGTCTGCCGACTGCCATTCGGTCACCGAGTGTTTCTCCAAAGAAAATCGTTAATATGAAGACGGATATAAGTTTCACCCCTGGTTCTGCAAGCCCGTACCTTTGGTAAAGCAACGTCGCGACGGAGGACGGCAGCCCAAGGTCGCAAAACGCGGCGCTTCGAGGCTTGACGGCGTAGGTTTCGGTAATGCAAATCCGAGAAGCATCGATCGAGGACGCGGAGGAGGCGTGTCGGATCCTCAGACGGTCGATAGTGGAGCTCTGTGAGCTGGATCACAAGGGTGACACAGATGCCCTCGATCTGTGGCTCGCGAACAAGACACCAAGAAACGTGCGACGGTGGATCACCGAGAGCCATGTGTTCGTCGCAGCGGAAGATGGTGCGATACTGGGCGTGGCGGCCATCGATAACTCGGGCGAAATCACCCTGAACTACGTGTCGCCGGATGCCCGCTTTCGAGGGGTCAGCAAGGCGCTGATTAGCCGGCTCGAGGCTCGCGCTCTGGAGCTCGGCGCGCGCAGGGTCACCCTGGAGAGCACGGCTACCGCCCGCGGGTTTTACCTTTCCGCCTGTTACGAGGAGCTTGGACCACCGACGCTGAGCTTCTTGGGCAAAGGCCTCTGCTATCCGATGGGGAAGCAGCTCTCCCAAGGTCTAGGCGGCGCCCGACAAAAACGGCGCGACGGTCTCCAGGAAGGCCTGCGGCCGCTCGGCGTGAACCCAGTGCCCGGCGCCCTCAAGGCGGGTGATTCGGGCTTGCGGGAACAGCCGCTGGATCGTGGGTTCGTGCTCGGTCTGGATGTAGTCGGAGAGGGCGCCGGCTACGAACAGCGTCGGTCCGTGATATGCGGTACCGGCTGGAAGGCCCGGGAAGTCTAATATCTGGGGGAACTCGCGCTCGATCGCTTCGAGATTAAGGCGCCAACGGGCTTTCCCGTCATCCATGATGAGGTTCTGCA
>WNFR01012104.1_pt1 | contig 11293 bp, 10 predicted proteins | sample 5400221 | NCBI WGS metagenome assembly WNFR01 (sample SAMN13153357, study PRJNA577476) | soil metagenome | isolation source: 40 cm soil under Madrone tree | place: USA:California | collected 2016-06-14 | reverse complement strand
CCTTTGGTGAAATTTTTCCTCAGGGCGGAGTTGTTCGAGCTCGATACGGTGGTAATACCAATTGAGTTCCTCGCGCAGGTCCCTGATTTTGCGCACGAGATCACTCTGGCCCGCTTCTCCCAGGGGAAGACTTTGCCCGCTCTGAAAGATCATTTCGATCATGCTGCGAGACTTGGCGGCTTCAATGCAGGCCAGCGCTTTTTCGGCAGAGGCCTCTGTTCGGGCTTCGGATACGTACAAATCCACAAGCGCTTCGTAGACCTGCATTCTGTTTTTGATAAAGGAGATTTTCAGCTCTTCGCCGTGCAGTCTGCTGCGCAGCGCCTCCAGCGCCTGCCGTGCTTCGAGGTACGCCCGGCGCGCCGCCGGGGGGTCATTTCGAGCCTGTGCGATCTGTCCTTCGAGTAGGTGGGCCTGATAGGCGAGCACGGGTGTCTGAAGGCCTTTCAGCCGCGCAAGAGATTCCTCTGTTTCTCTTTGTGCTTCGGCGGAATCCCCGACTTGCAGAGCGATGCGTGCGAGCAGCAAGTGGGCGAGTACGGCCTTTCCTGGAAGCGCGGAATGATCGAAAAATCGCGCGGCCGCAATGCAGAGCCGCCGTGCTTCAAAGTGCCGTCCTTCGTGGAAGAGCAATAAGCCCTGGTACAGATCAATGAGCCAGGGCCAGACGAGATTCTTTTCGCGCTCAAAGATTTCCCGCGCTTTGGCAAAGCGCTCCAGGGCCTGGACGGTCTTGCCTTGTTGGCCGTAAGCGGTCGCTTCGTTCGCCAGCGTCTTCGCGGCCTCGTAGCCCATGCCGAGCTTCTGAAACCGTAAGAATCCTTCATGGGCCATCTCGCGCGCTTCTTCGCTGAGGTTCAACTCGAGATAAATATCGGAGAGATCCAGGTGGCACAGGGCGAAGTGATAGGCATCTCCGGTGTCTTCGCAGGCACGCCGGGCGGCGTAGAGCGCCTCGATGGCCCGGCTGTATTCTCCGCGCAGATAGTAGAGATACGCGATGTTGTAGTCCGCCTGGGCGACGAGCAGGGGCATGTTGTTTTGCTCGCAGAACGAACGCGCCCCTTGATAGGTCGCAAGAGCACGAGGGAAATCGTTGAGACTAATCAGGCAGACGGCCATGTTGCTGAGGAGCACAGCGAGGCCCTCAATGTCTTTGTGAGGCATCAAGCTTCGATAGGCGTTCTCGTAATGCGCGATGGATTCCTCGAAACGGTCTTGGCGGTGATAGATATTGCCGACATTGATTTCGAGCCGGGCCAACCGCCAGGCGTCGTCGAGCCGCTCGAATATTTCGCGGGCGCGCTCCGCTGCCTGAAACGCCTGATCGTATTCGCCCAATAGGATCATTGGCTGGATGGAACTGCTCAGCGTGCGCCCGGCCTCTTTCCAGTTGCCAAGAGACTCGTAGAGCTTGAATGCCTGCTCATGGTGTTCGATGGCGGCGCGATTATCGCCGGCGGAATAGAGAGCGTTGGCCTTCGCACGCAAGCCAAGCGCCAAAGCTTCCTTGCCGCGGAGCCGTTTCGCGATGAGTACGGCTGCTTCAGCCAGATTGAGCGCCTCCTGCGTGCTGACACGAACTTTCTGGACGACCAGCTGTGCGAGATCCTCGATCGTGCTCTGGCGGATTAGCACTCTGTGCTTTGTAAGAAACTTGCGGCGGGCAGTTTCGCTCGACAGTTGGCCCAATTCGTTGATGAGCATGTCTCTTGAAGTTTTCCGGAGTGTTGCGGGCATCAGGAAAAACCTAGTTCTGTAAGTTGCCGCCGCAGCCGTTCGATGCACTTTTGCCGGGTGAATCCGATAGACCCCACGGCGAGGCCCAGCTCGGCGGCGACTTCCGTGTAGGGCCGCGAAGGCGTTTCAAAGAAGAGGAGCTCTACGAGGCGGCGGCACTGTGGCGTCAGCGCCGTCATCGCTTCCCGAAGCATCTGTTCTTCCTGGGTTTGCTGCACCAAGCTTTCCGCGACGGGTGGTATCTCCGGCTCTGGCAAGTTCGGCTCTGCGTCGCGGCTCACCACTCGCTGGTTCATGCGTTTCATGCGATAGCATTCGTGATGGGCGACTTGCATCAGCCATTTGGGCAGCGCGCGAGGCTCGCGCAATTCCGGCAAGCGAATCAGAAGTTCGGTGCACGTCGCTTGAAAAATGTCCGCGGCTTCCGGCTGCGAGAGATTGTATTTCACCGGGATCGAATAGATAAGCGCCTTGTATTTATCAATGAGCAAGGACCAGGCCTCTTCGTTGCCGGATAGGCACTCTTTGACGAGGCGCGTGTCATTCCAGGCAGCGTGAACCTTCTTTGGAGCCTTGGTCGTTACCGGGCTCATCGAGAAGCGTGCTCCAGAGCATTTTTCAAGTAAAGCTGTTCCACATTCCAGAGTACGTAAGGTTCCAGAACGGCAGGTTGAAAATTGCCAAGGGAATTCTTGGCGCCAGCCAGAATGTCCGGGCTCGCCAGGAAAATCATCGGCTGATTGTCGGAGAGGATCTCCTGCGCGCGGTCATAGAGCTTTTTGCGCTGCGCGAAAGTACGAGCGATCATTTGCTCACCGATCAGACGGTCGATCTCCGCTTCCCATGCAGTAGCCGGATGTTCCTGCGATGGATTCCAAAGATGCGTTCCGCCGCTTGAAAGCCAAACATTAATGTCTGCTTTAGATCATCCTGAATCAGCGTCGCCATCTTGGCGCGGTCCGCGTTGGTTGAGCTCGTAAGGATGGAGAATTCTACGGGCTTGCCTTCGGAATCCAGGAGCGAGGATTCTCCATTTGGCCCATTGCCCCAGGAAAATCCTGCGTCCTTCAAAAGAGCGCGCGCCCGTTCGAGCGAGCGAGGCGGGTGCGCGAGCTTCTCATTTCCCCACCTGCGGTTTCCCGGGGCGACAAGTCCCCAGAGCGGAGTGCCACGGCCTTGATAGACGAGCCGAACGATGGCTTCCCTGTCCACGGCAGCCGAAACCGCTTGCCGGAACCGCACTTCGCGGAACCATTTTTGCTTGCGAGTCAGCTCAGGTGAGGCTTTCTCGCCGAGATTGTTCAGATTGAAGAATAGAAAGTTATATTCAAGGCCCGGTCCGGCGTCCACCATCGTGTAGCCGCGCAGCTGCCGCGAGAGTACGGAAAAATTTTCCGCGCTTAACTGGGCGATTGCGTCAGTCTCGCCGGATTGAAATTTCAGGACCTGGGCATCGGCATTCGGCACAAATAGGAATACGAGTTCATCCGCATAGGGCAGACTATTCCCTTTGACGTCCGTTTTCCAATAGTAGGGATTGCGCTCCAGCACGAGCCGCTGCCCCGCGACGTACTCTTTTAGTCGAAAAGGGCCGAGCCCCGCCCATTGATTCGCGACAGTTGCCAGTGTGCCTGTCTGGCCGAGCTTTCCTTCCTGGTAGGGTTTTTCGAGAAGATGCCGAGGCAGGATTGCCAAGCCATCGAAAAGCCTTTCACCGACGCCATAGGTTTTGGGGAGCTGGAAGACCACTGTTCGCGCATCCAGCTTACGGACCGTTATCGGCTTTCCGCTGATAATTAGGAGATCGCGCTGCGGAGCGTGCACGTTTTCATCGAGGTACACGCGGAAGGTGAATAGCACATCATCGGCGTCCAGAGGCTGGCCGTCCGAAAACTTCAGTCCATGCCTGAGAACGACCGTGTACTGAAGCCCATCGGGTGAGATTTTCCAGGACTTGGCCAACGCAGGCTCCGTGAGTTGCGTGGCGCGATTGATGTGGACGAGATCGGCTTGCATGACGCCGATGACCTCTCGGGATCGGGTATCTGTGGCAATCAGGGGATTCAGTGTTTTTGGCTCGCCACGCAGCGCGAAGACGAGCCGGCCCCCGCGCTTGCCCACTTCTCCAGGCAAGACGAGAAATTCTTCTTTTGCAGATTTTTGTTGCGCGGAGGCACGGGCTTGGCCAAGGGAAAGAAAAAGAAGTGCCAAGCAACAGAGAAAAATCCGGCGCCAGTGGGGTCTTGCTCTTTGGTTTTTCACGCCAGGCCCCCGGAACTCCTCCTCTCTATCTTGTACGGTTCTAGCCGCTCCTGCAATGAACTCGCTAACCCCAAGTATCCGAGAAAGAACGGCACCATGGCCAGGGCGGGCAAGTACATCCACCAGTAAGACACCAGGACGCTGTACTGCTGAAGATTCGAAAGAAGATTTCCCCAGCTTGGAGCAGGCTCGGGCAGGCCTAGCCCAAGAAACGAGAGGGTCATCTCCGCCAGCACGTACTGGGGGATGAGAATCGCTGCCTGCGTTAGAAGGACGCTGGATGTCTCCGGCAGGATGTGGCGCCGCAACAAGTAGCTATCCCTTGCACCGAAACCCCGTGCCGCACGAACAAAATCGCGTTCCTTGGCGCTGAGCACGATTCCACGTACAAGCCGCGCCGGCCGCGCCCAGCCCACCGCTCCGATGACGGTGACAATCAGGAAAAAAGCCTTTAGCGGACTAACCGACAAGGGTAGAAATGCGCGAAGAGCGAAGAGCAGGTAGAGCCAAGGCAGTGCTAGAAACAACTCCGCGATCCGCATCAGAGCATCGTCCCTCCAACCGCCGAAGTAACCTGCTGCCGCGCCGACGCACAAACCGATGGACAACGTACACCCCGCCCCCAGGATGCCAGCGAGCAGTGAAATCTGGCCGCCATACAGGAGCCGGGAGAATTGATCCCGGCCGTAGCCATCCGTTCCGAGCAAGCAAATGCGCGCGCCTTCAGAACCGAACAGGTGTTTCCGTGAGGGCAGGAATCCGAACAACCGATAGCCGGCCCCGCTCTTGAAAAATTTCATTGCAACGGGTTGGCTGAGGTCCTGCTCATACTGATCAAAGGTCCCTTCTCGTATTTTCAGCGCATACGCAAAGGGGCGCAGGTGAAGATGTCCTTGCGCGTCCATGAGATGAAGCCCCATTGGAGGCAAGTATGGATTCTTGCGATCCTGCTCGATGGGATCGTACGGGGCGAAGAGCCCGGCGCAAACTACAATTGCATGCAGAGCACAAAGAATGGCGAGCCATCTTACAAAGGGGTGGCGCGTTCTCATCTGGAGCCACTCTCTGTACGGATACGCGGATCAGCCCAATAGAGAAGCATGTCAGCGACGAAATTACCGCTCACAAGAAAAAATGCTGAAAGCAGCACGCCGTCGATGACCACGTAGAGATCACGCGACAGGATGGACTCCAGCAAGAGCGGCCCGAGGCCTGGCCAGCTCATCACCACTTCGACGAGGAGCGAACAGCTCAACAACGCACCGATGCTGAAACCAAATAGAGAAATGAGCGGATTCGCGGCCGCGCGCAGAGCGTAGCGATACAGCAGTGTGCGTCTGGGGATGCCGTGTCCTTTTGCCGCGAGGATGAACGGAGCGTTGAGGACTTCAGCCACCGCTGCGCGGACATGCCTTATGAGCAGCGGCAGAGCTGAGAGCACGAGCGCCGCAACTGGTAGCGTCATGTGCATCGTGAGATCGCGAAGTTTGCCGCCCAGTGGGAGACTCGCGAAATCGAGGGAGGTCATGCCGCCGGTCGGAAACCAGCCGGTCCTCACCGCGACGACGAGGAGGCCCAAAGCAAGCACCAGATCGGGGATGACCAGAAGTGCTGCGGTTGCCCATGAGAGCAAGCGGTCCGGCAGACGCCCAAATCGCTCGGCGCTCCAAACTCCGAGTGGCAGAGCTATGCCCCAGGCGATCAACGTGGCTGTAATGGTGAGAAGCAGAGTGTTGCGGGCCCGCACGAATAGAATCGGCGCCGCGGGGGTGTTGTACGCAAACGAAAATCCCATCTGACCGTGTAGAACGGAATTCACCCATGACGCGTAGCGTATGGGCAACGGACGATCGAGTTGGTATTGGGCGCGCAACGCGGCCACCGTCTCTGAGGAGATCTGCGGATTCAAGCGCATCTCGTCGAAGTAATTTCCAGGAGCAAGAGTCGCGAAGAGAAAAGCGAGAATAGAAACACCAACTAGCAAGAGAAACGCGTGGCCGAGCCGCCGGAGAAAGAAGCGCATCATGACTCCAAGGGCCGTCGCGCCGCACTATTGAGGGACGGCATCGCCGCCAGGAGATCCTGGGTGATTTCCTCCTTGGGATGCCGCAAAACTTTTTCGGCAGGTCCTTGCTCAACAACCCGGCCGCGACTCATGACAGCAATCTCGTCTGCAAGATACGCAGCCATGGCCAAGTCGTGCGTGATGAATAGATAAGTCATCCCCAGCGCGTGCTGCAGCTCTATCAAGAGATTCGCGATCTGCGCCTGGACCGAACAATCTAGCGCCGACAGCGCCTCGTCCAGAATCAAGAGTTTCGGCTCAAGCGCCAGCGCTCTGGCAACGGCTAGCCTCTGGCGTTGGCCGCCGCTCAACTGGCCCGGCAATCGCGGAAACATGTCTGATGGGAGGCCAACTTGCGCCAACAGGGCAACGGCGCGCTGCTTCATTTCCCCTCGTTTGAGCTTGCCTTGCAAAGTCAGCGGCTCAAGCAGTATTTCTTCCACACTCCATCTTGGATTCAGTGAATTTGACGGGTCTTGAAAAATGAGCTGAATCCGTGGACGAATCTGTCGCTTTTCGTTTTCCGCCAGCGCAATGATGTCTCTCCCTTCGAACCAAATGTTTCCAGAAGTCGGCATTTCCAAGCAGGAAATACAAAACGCCAGTGTGCTCTTCCCGGAACCTGATTCTCCTACGACCGCAAGCGTACTCCCCGGGTCAACCGCGAATGACACGTTATCGAGCGCAAGCAACTTTTCGCGCGAACCGGCAACATTCTGCCGTTCGTAGCCCTTCACAAGATTTTCAACTTTCAAGAGTGACTGCATATTTTGGCCGCCGAATAACGCATCAACCTCCATACTTGAAACAAGAAACGGTATGAGATTCGCTCAACTTCACTGCTGTGGGCTCGCGCTTTTGGCACTCTTCCATCCTTTCCGGGCATCTCGGCTCAAATACGCAGCCTTCACGCGGTGCCACGGCGGCCGAAAAATCGCCTGCGATCACTGGCAGCTTTGATTTGCGGCTGCTACCGCCATTCTCGAAAATCTGCGGCATCGATTGGAAAAGCGCCCTTGTGTACGGATGCTTGGGTGAAGACAGAACTGCTCTCGCCGGACCCAGTTCAGCGATGCGGCCGCCGTAGAGAACCAGCACGCGGTCAGCGAAGCCGGCTAGCAAAGCAGGGTTGTGCGTGATGAAAATCATCGCCAGACCCAGCTCATCGCGGAGCGTTCGAAACACACCGAGAATTTCCTTTTGAGTTGTGGGGTCAAGCGAGGCGGTCGGCTCATCGGCGATCAGCAGAGATGGTCCGCAAGCAATCGCTTGCGCGATCAGGACGCGTTGTCGTTGCCCTCCGCTCAGCTGATGTGGGTAGGAGTTCGAGATTCGATCTGCTTCTTTTGGAAAAAGAGAAGCGAGCACTTGGCGCACTTTCTGGCGCAGGGTGCTCTTGCCTGCCGATTCGTGCGCGGCTAGCACCTGGAAAACCTGCTCACCGGCGCGTATTGCCGGATGGAGAGCAACAGATGGCTCCTGGTAGACGAGCGAGATGCGCTTGCCGCGAATCTGTTCCAGTTCGCCTGCCGACGCGCAAAGAAGGTCCTTGCCCTTAAAAAGTATTGAACCCCTCGAAATGTTTCCGTTTGAAGGAATGAGTTTCAGGAGCGAAACAGCAAGGGTGCTCTTGCCCGACCCGGATTCTCCAATGACACCGAGAATCTCGTTGGGCATGAGCTGAAAACTCACGCCCGCGAGTGCAGTGTAAGATGCGCCGCCGAACGAGCTATATGAAACATGAAGGTCTTGGACTTCCAGAATTGGCACCATGCTCCGGGCCTCTTTGGCCCAACCCCCGCTGTGAACCATGTTGAGGCAGGATGCAGGGCGCGACAAGGCAAACGTCTCTTCTCTCGCACGAAAGGTAATTCCTTTATGCACACAAAAACTCAATCGGATTTCATGTGAATGAGGGCTGCGGTGTGAAGAAAGTAGAGTGGGTCAAGGAGGGAATTTTGCGCTTGTCGGGAAGCCCGAAGAGGACTGGGTATGGGCCGCTCCGACTCGCAGTGGGCAAATGGAATCTTCGAGCCTTAAAAGGCAGCACAAACAGATATTCAAGATCCTGGCGGAGCAGGCCCAGGAGAACAATCAGAAACCCGTCCGCAAGTTTGTGCTTTATTCACTTCGACATACTTTCCTGACTCGCCTCGGCGAATCTGGCTGCGATGTCTGGACCCTTGCGAGGATCGCCGGGCACAGTGATATTAGGGTGTCAGCTCGCTATGTTCATCGATCCGAGGATGCGGTGCTCAATGCAATGTCGCGCCTGGGTGGGCACAAAATTGGGCACAGAAGACTTCGGGCGGCTTTGCAGCCGAAGCCCCGAAAGCGGCTAACTCGATAAAAGCAAAAGAGAAATATGGTGGACGTGACCGGGATCGAACCGGTGACCCCCTGCTTGCAAAGCAGGTGCTCTCCCAGCTGAGCTACACGCCCACAGTGGGAACTACCCACATTCTAAAGCATTTCCGCCGATTCCAAAATCCGTTCCCTCGCTTTTCGACCATCACTGTACCAAAACTGTACCAAAAACCCCGTCTGAAGGGGCTGCCTGCGCCGCGCCAAGGGTCATTTCGTTGGCGAGGATCACAGTGGCCGGAGTTCTTCGGCGATCACGAGGCGATCCGGGATTTGGCCTGGAAACAGCGGGTTCCAGAACTTCGCGGGGAAGTCTGGCGAGGCCTACTGGCGCATGAGTTTCGCAACATCGGGCGTGGCCACCGCCTTGGCATTGGGAAAACGATCTAGGAGCGCTCCGATGCCAAAGAAATGGTCGCCGTGACCGTGGTTGGCATAAATCGTCGTCAGGTTCTTGCCGCTCGCCGCGACCCAATGTACGAGGACGTCCGCTTGCTCGACGGTGATAAAGGTGTCGACGAGGACGGAGTCTCGCTTGCCCGAGATAAGTGTCGACGATATCGGCGACCACATCAACTGTTTCGTGCCCGGAGCCAGGTCGCTCGTGACGGTTGGGATGCCGGGCGTCACGAGCACGTCCCACTTCAGCGGGAGGTCTCGAGTTCCGGCTTCATTCGTTTTTGGCCATGTTGAATCTCCATAGTTTGTTTGTTCGCTCTTGCCGCATGTTAGGACTCGTTATGAGGGCCTTCGAAACCCCGCAGCAGACGTAGCCGCATTGAGACTAAGGTCATCTGAGGTCAGCGGTGCGCCGCTTTGCTGATGGTCATAGTGATGCTCGTACACTACGCGCGACCCCTTCCATTTCCGGAGAGTGCACCAGCTCACGGTGCAGGCCCTGCCGGAGAAACTGACCAACTCGAGCGTCCACGCGGAATGCGTCTCGCCTGCAACATCTCCACGAATCGCGCTTTGTCGAATGGATATCAATAGACCACCGACTTCGGCCATCACATGAAGGAGCACCAGGAAGTTAGCCAGGAGTGAGCGCACTCTCGCCTTTCCACGAATCGGTTTTTCCCCAGTGTCGCTGGTTACCTCGACATCGTCGTCGTAAAAGACGTCGAAGATCTCAAGGTACTCTTCGAAGCTATCGCTGATGTTGGCCTGGACGACGGCCTCATTTAGGGTGCGTTCTCTGGTCTGGGAACTTATAAATGGATCAGGATCGATACGATCGGCGGAGATGAAGCTCTGTTCCTTTGTCATTGAAGTTCCTCGATGTAGCAATCTGGATCGAAATGCACACCACCTTCGATGTCGTTTGAGACCGGTCGGTTTCAGTTATTTTGTGTTTACCTCGCGCAAAAAAGATGCAACCAATTGTGCTGTTGAACATCACATAGTGCGCAGGAGAAGGTACGTCAGTGAAAAGTGTCCAATTTACGGTTGCCGCGCACATCATGGCTTCCCTGGGTTATTTCCACGGCGAGGAAATCTCCTCGGCGACCCTGGCTGACAGTGTGAACGCCGACCCCACCTTCGTTCGAAAGTCGCTCTCCAAGCTCTCGAAAGCGGGCTTGGTCGTAACAAAACGCGGCAAGAGCGGAGCGAACGTGCTTGCGCGTCCTCCGCGACAGATCACGCTGTTGGACATATACCGCGCCAGTACAGCACCACCGGCGTTTGCGATTCACTCCTATCCGGTCAACAAGAGGTGTCCGGTCAGCTGCAACCTCAAGGAGTGCATGTCGGGGGTTCTTTCTCAAGCTCAGTACAGCTTCGAAAGATCGCTGGCGAAAATTACGTTGGCGCACTTACTTATGCAGATCCGAGAAAAGAGGCGTTGACTTTTTTGATTTAAATTGTGCAGGTAATAAGAACAATAAACCGGGAGGGCTAAGGGAATGGTGACGGGAACGGAACTGGCGTCCGACGAGCTGGCGGAGAGCAATGGACCGCGAACTAATGGACGAGCGTCGGCGAAGCTGTGGGTTGTCGCTGGCCTAGCAGGGATCGCCCTTGTGGGTGCGTGGCTCAAGTATTCGCCTGGTGGGAGTCGAAGTTCTGCCGATACCCGGCCAGCTGCCCTTCCGCAAGTAGTGGTGAGCAAACCGCTCGTGCAGGATCTTGACACACAGTTGGGCTTCCTTGGTCAATTTTCGGCCGTCTCGCAAGTGGAGCTGCGCGCGCAGGTAGGCGGCACGCTCACTGGAATATTTTTCAAGGACGGGGACATCGTGCGGAAGGGTGACCTCCTTTTCACCATTGATCCCCGCCCCTACGAGATTACGCTTGCCGAAGCAACTGCCCAGCTCGACGTTGCATCGGCTCGTCTGGAACTGGCTGACCGACAACTTGACCGTGCCAAGGATCTGGAGCAGAGCAACGCTGGAAGCGTGGAAAACGTAGACCAGCGCACATCCGATCAGCGCGCAGCTCGGGCTTCGGTCGAAGACGCGAAGGCCCGGATCCGGGATGCCCAGTTCGACCTCGACCATTGCCGGATTACGGCGCCGTTCACAGGGCGCATGGGCACGCATCTCGTTTCCGTGGGCAATCTAATTGCCGGCAGTCGCACGGCGACCAGTCCAACGACATTGCTCGCGACCCTCGTGTCTCTTGATCCGATTTACCTCGATTTTGATATGAGCGAGTCCGATTTCCTGACTTACTCCACATACCGTGAGCACCTCAAGGGAGGGCACATTCAGAAGGTTGAGGTTGCGCTCGGCGATGACAAACGGCACACGCGGAACGGTGTATTCGATTTCCTGGACAATGTCCTCGACCGTTCGAGCGGCACGATCCACGCCAGGGCTACAGTTGCGAATTCCAATCTGGTTTTGACTCCCGGCCTGT
>WNFR01007221.1_pt1 | contig 11293 bp, 9 predicted proteins | sample 5400221 | NCBI WGS metagenome assembly WNFR01 (sample SAMN13153357, study PRJNA577476) | soil metagenome | isolation source: 40 cm soil under Madrone tree | place: USA:California | collected 2016-06-14 | reverse complement strand
GACAGCGAACGTGCCGCCAGCAAGGTCGCCTTGAAGGCCTGCGGCGTGGCGAGGTCGGGCGCGACCGCGCCGCTCCGGACCGCGACCGCGAGTCCGGCGCGGGCGACCTCGGTCGCGCCGCCGGCGATGAGCGAATCTCCGAGCGCCGCCAGCCCCGATGGCGAGAGGATCAACAGATCGGCCGCCTCCCCGGCCTTGAAGCGCTCGCCGATCGCGCCGACCGTGCCGTAGCTCGCCGTGACGGCGTGATCCGTCTGGCGCGTGAAATCCGTGAAAAGCTTTTGCAGCGCCATCTGCGGGGCGCGCGCGCTGAGAACCTTGATGGCGGTCATCGGTCTTGGACATTCCGCGCAAGCGCGATTGCCTCGGTGAGCACGTCGATATCTCCGATATGATTGGCGAGGATGAGGACGAGCTTGGCGTCCAGATCGGCGGCGGCTTCGGCGGTCAGCCCGCGCCGGGCCTCGACCAGGGCCACGTAAGCGGCATCGGGATCGGCGAACCGCGACGCGGTGACGAGCTTTGCCATGATGTTGCCGTGGTGTCTCGTGGTTACCTTGCGAGCATGCGGCCGAGCGCTTGGCCGATCTTATGGCCGTCGAAAGCGCGCCAGCGCGCTGCGAGATGCTGATCGGGGCGCAGCAGGTAGGTGGCGCCCGGCGTGGCGTCGAAGCGCTGGGCAAACAGACCGGTTTCGTCGATCAGATCGTCGCCGATCACCGTGAGCTTGACGCCGGCGGGCAGACTCGGCCGCCCGCCATCGTCCACATAGAGAACCTCGGGCGTGCCCGCCAGGCGCTCGAGCAGGAATCCCGGCGTCCCGGCGCGAGCGCGCAGCGGCACGTCGGGAACCGGAGCTCCGAGCCGGGCGGGTCCACGAAACGGCGCCTCGTCCGGGCTCGACAGCGGCGTGTCATGGACCGTCGCGACCGACAGACGGCCGGAATTGACCATGCGGCGCGCGAACTCGGCGCGCGGCGCCAGCGCCAGCACGGCGTCGCGCAGCCGCCGCTCGGCAGCCGAATGGGGCGCGATGAAATCGGTCGAGCGGGTCGAATGGGCGATGTTCTCGTCCGCCGCCTGCGCGCGCTCGACCTCGTAGGAAGCGATCAGCCCAAAACCCGCCTCGCCGCGGAGCACAGCGGCGAGCTTCCAGGCGATGTTCTCGGCGTCCTGCACGCCCGAATTGGCCCCGCGCGCCCCGAAGGGCGAGACCTGGTGGGCGGCGTCGCCCGCGAAAATCACCCGGCCATGAATGAAGCGGTCGAGCCGGCGGCAGTTGAAGCGATAGACCGACACCCATTCGGGCTCGAACGAGCGATCGCCGAGAATGCGCTTGAGCCGCTCGATGACGCGCGCGGGCTGCTGCTCCGCCACGGCATCGGCGGCGCGGTCGAGCTGCAGATCGATGCGCCACACATTGTCGGGTTGGCGGTGCATCAGCGACGACTGGCCGTTGTGGAACGTCGGGTTGAACCAGAAGCGCCGCTCGGTCGGAAAATCCGCCGCCATGCGGACATCCGCGATCAGGAACTGGTCGTCGAAGGTCACGCCGCGGAACGTCAGGCCGAGCAATTCGCGCAACGTCGATCGCGCGCCATCGGCGGCGATCACCCAGTCGGCGTCGAGATCATAGGGACCGTCGGGTGTGTCGATCGCGAGGCGGACGTGATCGTTGCGCGGCTCGAGGCCGACGACCTTGTTGCGCCAGCGCAGGTCGACGCCATCGAGCTCGGCGGCGCGCCCGACCAGCGCGCTTTCGACATAATACTGCTGAAGATTGATGAAGGCCGGCATCTTGTGCCCGTCCTCGGGCTGCAGATCGAAACCGTAGACCAGGTCGTCGCCGCAAAAGACCTTGCCGAGCTTCCAGGTCACGCCTTTCTCCACAATGCGGGCGGCCAGGCCGAGGCGGTCCCAGATCTCGAGCGTGCGCTTCGACCAGCAGATGCCGCGCGAGCCCTCCCCGATACGGTCCGAGTCGTCGAGAATCACCACCGACACACCGCGCAGCGCCAGATCGATCGCGGCGGTCAGCCCGACCGGCCCGGCGCCCACCACGATCACCGGATGAGGCGCGGCCGCGCCAGCGTCCTGGTCGGGCGAGCGGCGATAGCCGTAGCGGAAGCGCGCCTTGTCCGCCGCCGTTTCCACGCGCACTCCTCCTCTGGGTCAGCATAATGTCGCCGGCAATATTACCCGTCCGGGGCCGCCGGCGTCTGCACCGGCCGACGGTCACTGATGCCACACTGACGGCAGATCACTGCCGCGGCGAATCTCAGCCCTGCAGCGCCGCCCACATCTCGCGGTCGCGCTCGGCGGTCCAGATCACCGGGTGATCGATGCCCTTTGCCTCGTCGAAGGCGCGCGCGACATTGAACGGCAGACAATGTTCGTAGATCGCAAAGGAGGAGAATTTCGGGTCCATGACGGTGCGCGCCGCACTGAAGGCCTGCTTGAGAGAGTGGCCGGCGGCGACGCTTCTCCCGACCGCGCCATAAAGCGTGCCGAGAAAATCCCGCGTCATGGCGATCCCCTCGGCGGTCTTGGCGGGCGTGCCGAGCGCCGCGCCGCGCCCCGGCACCATCGCCTGGGCGCCGAGCGCGCTCAGGCGGTCGAGCGTCGCCGGCCAATCCGTGAAATGGGCGTCGCCGCAGTAGCAGGCCGAGCGATATTCGACGAGGTCGCCCGAGAACACGACGCGGGCATCCGGCACCCAGGCGACCACGTCGCCCGCCGTATGGGCCCGGCCGAGATGCATGATCCGAACCTCACGCTTGCCGAGCCACACCGACATGCGCTGCGCAAAGGTGATGCTCGGCCAGGTGAGGCCGGGAATCGACTCGACCGCGCGAAAGAGCCGGGGAAAGCGGCCGATCTCGGAATCCATGTCCTGCCGGCCGCGCTCCACGATCATGTCGCGGGCGATATCGGAGCAGAGAATTTCGGCGCCCTTGTAGGCCGAGGCGCCGAGCACCCGCACCGCGTGGTAATGCGTGAGCAGCACGTATTTGATCGGCTTGTCGGTCACCTTGCGCACGCGCTCGATCACCTGCTGTGCCATTGCGGGGGTGGCCTGCGCGTCGACCACCATGACGGCGTCGTCGCCCACGATGATGCCGGAATTGGGGTCGCCTTCGGCCGTATAGGCATAGAGGCCGCGGCCCACCTCGTCGAAGGACACGGTCTTTTCGGCGGTGTCGGCGGTCGACGCAAAGCCCTTGGTCATGTGCCACCTTGGCGAACAGGAAATAGTGAATGGCGAAGAGGGATGAGTGCGGGACGCATGGGCCAACCTAGCATTCCCGGCTTGTTCCTCGCCACTTGCACCTCGGCCACCGGTTGCGCGGGGGGGCAAGTTCCGTCATCTTCCCGCCGACCACCGGCCGGAATGGCTCCGACCGGTCCGCGATGCCGGAGGGCGACGGTGGACGAGGCCGCGACCGATAGGGAGCAAGCGCCGGCGCAGTCGAGCGGGGATACCGCCCCCCTCAAGCTCGAGGAATTCCTCCCTTATCGCCTCAATGTGCTGGCCAACCTGGTGTCTCAGGCGCTCTCGCGCATTTATGTCGAGCGTTACGGCCTGGGCGTCCCGGAATGGCGCGTCCTGGTCACGCTCGGCCAGTTCGGCGTCATGACCGGCAAGGCGATCGGCGCGCACAGCCATATGCACAAGACCAAGGTTTCGCGCGCCGTCGCCGAGCTCGAGAAGCGCAAGCTGATCGCGCGGCGCGCCAACCGCGCCGACCTGCGCGAGTCCTTCCTGTCGCTCTCGGCGGCCGGCCGCGCGATCTATGAGGATCTGGCCCCGGGGGCGCTCGAGTTCACGCGCCGGCTGGCCGAGGTCGTCGATCCCGCCGACCGGCCGGCCTTCGAGCGCGCCATGCAGCGCCTCACCGAGCGGTCGCGGACGCTCGCCGCGGAAGCCGCGAAGGCAGGGGCGAACAGCGAATAAGGAATGAGCGAACAGGAATGGCGAATAGCCCCGGCACAAGGGCACTATTTGCCGTTCGCTGTTCGCCAAGCCAGGAGGTCTCGTGAAGCTCTACTCTTATTTCCGGTCGTCGGCCGCCTACCGGACGCGGATCGCGCTCAACCTCAAGGGTCTCCCCTATGAAATGGAGTCGATCCATCTCACCAAGGGCGGCGGCCGGCAACACACGCCCGAGTTCCGCGCCATCAATCCGCAGGGCCGCGTGCCGGCTGTGACGCTTTCGGGCGGCGACGTGCTGATCCAATCGCTGGCCATCATCGAGTATCTCGACGAGGTCCATCCCGAGCCGCCGTTGCTGCCGGCGGACGCGGTCGAACGTGCCCATGTGCGCGCGCTCGCCCAGGTGATCGCCTGCGACATCCATCCGCTCAACAATGTCGGCCCGCTGTTCTATCTGAAGAACACGCTCAAGCAGGACCAGGACGCCATCAACGCCTGGTATGCGCATTGGGTGACGGTCGGATTCGAGGCGGCCGAAGCGCTGCTCCGCCCGGGGCCCTACGCGTTCGGCACGCATGTCGGCCTTGCCGACATCTGCCTCGTGCCACAGGTCTACAATGCCCGCCGCTTCAATGTACCGCTCGATCGGTTCCCCAAGATCCTCGCGGTCGAGGCCGCCTGTCTCCGGCTCGCCGCCTTCGACAAGGCGCGGCCGGAAAACCAGCCGGATGCAGAGTGATCGTAGCCCGGATGGAGCGAAGCGTAATCCGGGGTCGCGGTCCCGCATTCCGCTTCGCTCCATGCGGGCTACGCCCTTCGTCCCACGCCCTTCTGCTCCCCGTCGTCCCCGCGTGACACCCGCCCAACTGATCCCGGTCGTGCTGTGGATGACCGGCACCCTGCTGTCCTTCTCGGCGATGGCGGTCTCGATCCGCGAATTGTCGCACGTGCTCGGCATCCTCGAGATCCTCGCGCTGCGCAGCGCGATCGGCGTGGTCATCCTGCTGGCGATCGGTCTCGCGCGTCCCGACCTCATGCGCGCGGTCAGCAGCCGGCACATCGGTCTGCATCTGGCGCGCAACAGCGTGCATTTCGCCTCGCAGATCGCCTGGGCGACGAGCCTCACTTTGCTGCCCCTCGCCACCGTGTTCGCGCTCGAATTCACCATGCCGGCCTGGACCGCGCTGCTCGCCGCCATCTTCCTGGGCGAACGCCTGACGCCGAGCCGGATCGGCGCGGTCATCTTGGGATTCATCGGCGTCCTGGTGATCATCCGGCCGGGGCTGGAAAGCTTCCGCCCCGCCTCGTTCCTCGTCCTGCTGGCGGCCTTCGGCTACGCCATCACGTTGACCGTCACCAAGCGGCTGACGGCGACCGACACGACATTCTGTATCGTCCTGTGGATGAACGTGATGCAGCTGCCGATGAATCTCGCCGGCAGCCACCTGCCGGCCTTTCTCGCGATCGGACCCGCCCAGACCGTTCCGCTGATCGGGCTCGGCGTCGCCGGGCTGGCCTCGCACTATTGCCTCTCCAACGCGTTCCGGGCAGGCGAGGCCAGCCTGGTCGTGCCGCTCGATTTCCTGAGAATACCGCTCATCGCCCTGGTGGGATGGTGGCTTTATGGCGAATCGCTCGATATTTACGTATTCGCCGGCGCGGGATTGATCGTCTCCGGGGTGTTATGGAATCTGCGCGCCGAGACGGCGCACCCGGCGCCCTCGCGCTCCGCTACAAGGTTGGAATCGCGGTAGATTTAGCCACTATTCCGACGTTTTTGCGCCCCACATCGGGGCGGGCGCAGGGGCAACATCAAGAGGCAGGGGGTGGAGCGGGGATGATCTCGAGCTGGCGCGAAACGACCAGAGCAACGGTCCTTGTGGGGCTTGCGGTTCTCGCGGGCGCAAGCGCCGCGGTTGCCCAGGCGCCGGGCCCCGCCGCGGGTGCCGCGTCGCAGAATCCGGTCTGCCTGCGCCTGGAAGGACAGCTGGCCTCGATCGACCGCGGCACGGTCGATCCCGCGCGCGCCGATCAGATCAAGCGCTACGAGGATTCATCCGCCAAGCAGCAGGCCGAGCTCGACCGCATGTCCGCGCAAGCGCGACGGATGGGCTGTACGGGCGGCGGATTCTTCTCGATCTTCAGCGGGCAGAATCCGCAATGCACGCCGTTGAACCAGCAGATCCAGCAGACGCGCGCCAACCTCGAAAGGATGCTCGCCGACCTTGATCGCATGCAAGGCGGCGCTTCCGGCGACCGCGAAGCGCAGAAGCAGACCGTGATCGCCGCGCTGGCCCAGAACAATTGTGGGCCGCAATACCGTGCCGTGGCCAATCAGCAGCGCGGCTTCTTCGACACCCTGTTCGGCGGCAACCAGGGCAGCAACGAGAGCGGCAGCCAAAGTGGCGGCCTGTTCTCGTCCGACAGCCAGTCCTCGACGTTCCGTACCGTCTGCGTCCGCACCTGCGACGGATTTTATTACCCGATCTCATTTTCGACCACGCCCGCCAGGTTCCAGGAAGACGCGCAGACCTGCCAGCAGACCTGTCCGGCCGCCGAGGTCGTGCTGATGTCCCACCGCAATCCGGGCGAGGACATCAACCGGGCGATTTCCATCAGCGGCGCCCCCTACACGTCGCTGCCCAATGCGTTCAAGTACCGCACCGAGTTCAATCCGTCTTGCAGCTGCCGGCGCGCCGGGCAGAGCTGGAGCGACGCACTCAGCCAGGTCAAGGACACGACGATCCAGGGCGGCGACATCGTGGTCACCGAGGAGCGCGCCAAGAACCTGTCGCAGCCGCGTGACGCGAAAGGCCGGCCGATCAGCCGGAACGTCGATCCGAGAGCCGCTTCCGCCGCGGCAGCCGCCGCTTCGGCCGCCGCGCCTGGGGAAAGCGTCGACAGCCCCGACACCCCCACCCCCGCCCCGGGCGCTCCGAAGCGGACCGTGCGAACGGTTGGCCCGACTTACGTCCCGACGGCGCGGTAGCGGCCAAACAAATCAGAAATCGAAGCTCTCGGTCCTGGGCACGGCCGAGGGCGCCAGCAGGGTCGGGTCGGGCCGCGGCGGCGGCGTGCCGGGATCGCGGAAGCGATTGACGATCGGGTAGCGCCGGTCACGGCCGAAATTCCTCAGCGTCACCTTCACGCCCGGCGCCGACTGCCGGCGCTTGTATTCCGCGAGATTGAGCATGCGCTCGACCCGCACCACGAGATCGCGATCGAAGCCGTCGGCGACGATCTCGGCGATCGGCTGCTCGCGCTCGACCAGCCGCTCGAGCACCGCATCGAGCACGTCATAGGGCGGCAGCGAGTCCTGGTCGGTCTGGTTCTCGCGCAGCTCCGCAGTCGGCGGCCGCACCAGGATATTCTCCGGAATGACGATCCCGTCGGGCCCGAGCGCGCCTTCCGGCTTCCACGCATTGCGCAGCCGCGCGATCCGGAAGACTTCGGTCTTGTAGAGATCCTTGATCGGGTTGAAGCCGCCGTTCATGTCGCCATACAGCGTGGCATAGCCAGCCGACATCTCCGACTTGTTGCCTGTCGTCACGACCATCAGGCCGAACTTGTTGGAGACCGCCATCAGAATGGTGCCGCGGGCGCGTGACTGCAGGTTCTCCTCGGTCACGTCGCGCGGCCGACCCGCGAGCAGCGGGGCGAGCGATTTCTCCAGGCCCTCGACCGCGTTCGCGATCGGCACGACGTCGTAGGGCGTGCCCAATGCCTTGGCGACACGCGCGGCATCGTCGAGCGATTCCTGCGCGGTGAAACGATAGGGCAGCATGATGCAGCGCACACGCTGGGCGCCGAGTGCGTCGACCGCCATCGCGGCGCACAGCGCGGAGTCGATGCCGCCCGACAGCCCGAGCACGACGCCCGGAAAGCCGATCTTGTCCACATAGTCGCGCAAGCCGAGCACACAGGCCGCGTAATCGGCCTTGTCGCCCTCCGCGGCCGGCGCGATCTGGCCGCCCGCGCAGCGCCAGCCCGCGTCGGTGCGCTCCCACCGGGTGGTCACCACCGCCTCGCGGAACGCCGGTAGTTGCACCGCCATCGAGCGGTCGGCATTGAGCACGAAGGATGCGCCCTCGAACACCAACTCGTCCTGGCCGCCCACCTGATTGACATACATGAGCGGCAGACCCACCTCGGTCACGCGAGCGACCGCCACGCTGAGCCGCTGATCGACGACGCCGCGCCGGTAGGGCGAGCCGTTCGGCACCAGGAGGATCTCGCCGCCGGTCTCGGTGATGCATTCGACCGGCTCCGGTCCCCAGATGTCCTCGCAGATCGGAACGCCCAGCCGTACCCCGCGGAAATTGACCGGTCCCGGCAGCGGGCCCGGCACGAATACCCGCTTCTCGTCGAACACGCCGTAATTGGGCAGATCGACCTTGAAGCGCAGCGCCGTGATGCGTCCGGCTTCCGCCAGCACCACCGCATTGTAGAGCTTTCCCGCATCGAGCCAGGGCGTGCCGATCAGGATTGCGGGCCCGCCGTCGGCGGTCTCGCGCGCCAGCGTCTCGACCGCGGCGCGGCAGGCGGCCTGGAAAGCCGGTTTGAGAACCAGGTCCTCGGGCGGATAGCCCGCGATAAACAGCTCGGGAAAGATCACGAGCTCGGCGCCGTCGGCCGCCGCGCTGGCGCGCGCCCGCCGCGCCTTCTCGGCGTTTCCGGGGATGTCACCGACGGTCGGATTGAGTTGCGCGATGGCGAGCGCCAGGCGGTCGGGAGGGCGTTGGTTCATGCGTAATGGTGTAGCTTGCCGGACGGGCGTTTCGCAATCGGCGTCCGACGGCCGGACGCGACGCCGTCAAAACGAGGCCTTGATCGGACGTTCGAGCTCGCCCTGCAGATCGCAACCGTGGGAGCCGCGCAACGGCTGGCTATAGCGCCCTATAGTCCCGCAGCCGCCGGCAGCGGCTTGGCTTTGGCCTGGCGCTCGGCCTTCAGGAGCTCGGCGAGCAGAAAAGCGAGGTCGATCGACTGCTCGGCATTGAGACGCGGATCGCAGAAGGTGTGGTAGCGGTCGTTCAGATCCTCGTCGGAGACCGCGCGCGCGCCGCCGGTGCATTCGGTGACGTTCTGGCCGGTCAGTTCCAAATGGACACCGCCCGCATAGGTTCCTTCGGCCGCGTGCACGGCGAAGAAGTTCTTCACCTCCTGCAGGATACGGTCGAACGGACGCGTCTTGTAGCCGGAGGCCGACGTGATGGTGTTGCCGTGCATCGGATCGCATGACCACACCACCGCCCGTCCCTCGCGTTTCACGCTGCGCACCAGCGCCGGCAAGAGGTCGCCGACCTTGTCGGCGCCGTCGCGGCAGATCAGCGTCAGCCGCCCGGGCTCGTTATCAGGATTGAGGATGTCGATCAGGCGGATGAGATCGTCGGGCTTGAGCGTGGGCCCGCATTTGAGCCCGAGCGGATTCTTGATGCCGCGGCAGTATTCGACATGGGCGTGGTCGTGCTGGCGCGTGCGGTCGCCGATCCACACCATATGACCGGACGTGCAGTACTGGTCGCCGGTGGTGGAATCGACGCGCGTCATCGCCTCCTCGAAGCCGAGCAGCAAGGCCTCGTGGCTGGTGTAGATGTCGGTCGTGCGCAATTCAGGCTGGCTCTCCAGATCGAGCCCGCAGGCGCGCATGAAGCCGAGCGTCTCGGAGATGCGGTCGGCGAGCTCGTTGTAGCGCCGCGACTGAGGTGAATCCTTGAGGAAGCCGAGCATCCACTGATGGACGCTGCCCAAATTTGCGTAGCCGCCCTGGGCGAAGGCGCGCAGCAGATTGAGCGTGGCGGCGGACTGCCGGTAGGCCTCGATCTGCCGGCGCGGATCGGGCCGGCGGGCCTCCTCGGTGAACTCGTTGCCGTTGATGATGTCGCCGCGATAGCTCGGCAGCTCCTTGCCGTCGCGCTTCTCGGTCGGCGAGGAGCGCGGCTTGGCGAACTGGCCGGCGATGCGGCCGACCTTCACCACCGGCGAGGAGCCCGCGAAGGTGAGCACCACCGCCATCTGGAGGAAGACGCGGAAGAAGTCACGGATGTTGTTGGCGCCGTGCTCGGCGAAACTCTCGGCGCAGTCGCCGCCCTGCAGCAAGAAAGCCTCGCCGCCGGCGACGCGCGCCAGCGCCTTCTTGAGATTGCGCGCCTCGCCCGCGAACACCAGCGGCGGAAAGGTCGCCAGCTGTTTCTCGGTCTCCGCAAGCGCGGCGCGGTCCGGATAGTCCGGCACCTGCGTGATCGGCTTCTTGCGCCAGCTGTCGGGCGTCCACCGCTCGGCCATGGCAGTCCTCGAATAGGTTCGTGGAGGGGCGTTATACATGATAGGCGGAAATTGGCGAACAGATAAGATGCCACTATGGATTAAGCACTATTCACCACCCGCCGGCTCCCATTCGGTATCCGCATGTCGCTGCGCCCTACTCGGCTGCCACGCCATAGCGCGCAGTCGGCGTGCGCATCGTCACCAGCTCCTCGGCGGCGGTCGGGTGGAGCGCCATGGTGGCGTCGAGATCAGCCTTGGTGGCGCGCAGCTTCACGGCGACGGCGACGAACTGGATCATCTCGGCGGCCCCCTCGCCCACGATGTGGCAGCCGAGCACGCGATCGCTTGCACCGTCGACCACGAGCTTGAGCAGGACCGCGGTGTCGCGGCCCGACAGAGTGGCCTTGAGCGGACGGAACATGGTGCGGAAGATGTCGACGCGGGGGAATTGCTCGCGCGCCTGCGTCTCGGTCAGCCCGACCACGCCGACCTCGGGCTCGGTGAACACCGCGGTCGGCACATCGGCGTGATCGACGCGGGTGGGCTTTCCGCCGAACACCGTATCGGCGAAGGCGTGCCCCTCGCGGATCGCCACCGGCGTGAGGTTGATCCGATTGGTGACGTCGCCGACCGCGTAGATGTGCGGCACATCGGTGCGCGAATACTCGTTGACGGCGATCCCGCCGTTCTTGGCGATGCGCACGCCGATCTTCTCGAGGCCGAGACCGGTCACGTTCGGCGTTCGCCCGGTGGCGAACATGACGCGGTCGACCGTCTCCACCCTGCCGGCCGCCGCCCCCGACAAATGCACGCAGAAATGCGACTCGATCTGCTCGATCGCCGCCACCTTGCTGCCGGTAACGACCCTGATGCCGCGCTTTTCCAGCTCCGCGCGCAGATGCCGCCGCACGTCGTCGTCAAAGCCGCGCAGGATATTGTCGCTGCGGCAGACTACCGTCACCTTCGCGCCGAGACCGGCGAAAATGGCCGCAAACTCGAGCGCAATGTAACCGCCGCCATGCACCAGGATCCGGCGCGGCAGCGCGGGCAGCTGAAACGCGTCGTTCGACGAGATTGCATGCTCGACGCCCG
>WNFR01007218.1_pt1 | contig 11295 bp, 7 predicted proteins | sample 5400221 | NCBI WGS metagenome assembly WNFR01 (sample SAMN13153357, study PRJNA577476) | soil metagenome | isolation source: 40 cm soil under Madrone tree | place: USA:California | collected 2016-06-14 | reverse complement strand
ACCGTGACGCTCTCGGCAACCGCGCCATCCGCAACAATGTTCTCAGCAACGGCGCTGTCTGCAACAACGCTCTCCGCAATAACCCACGGAGCCGGGACCGCTTCCGTGACACTCGCTTCCGCCACCACGGTCGCTTCGACGACTTCGGCCACGGGCGCTGAAGCCTGAACTTCAACTGCCGTCGCCGTGACAAAATCGTTGCACGCAGCTTCGGCGGCAAGCTTGGCTGCTGCGGCCCGCTCCATCTCCAATTCAAGCGTGGGCGCCGATTCCTCCAGCGCCACTGCAACCGATTCGGCGATCCATCGCGGTCCGGCAATTCCGGCCTCGGCGCCAACTGCGGCCATCGCGGCGACAGGAACCTCTCGACTCGCTTCGTTCGATCCTGATGCGGCCACGCTTGCGCTGCCGTGGCCATTTGAGGGCGCCAGAGAAGCAATTGCGGCCATGACTTCGTCATCACCAGGGGAAGATTTGCCGGCTGGTTGAATTTGTGTTTCAGCCGCCGCTGGAGGCGTGGAAAGAGTTTCCGCCACGGTCGCGGGCAGTTCGGTTGCGGCAGTCTTCTCTTCTACCGACGCGGCTTCACTGCTTGCGATCGCTTCGGAAACCGCTTCTGGCGCTTCGGGTTTTGCCTCGGCAGCGGCTTCCGTGGGAGCTGCTGGTGCGAATTCGGTCGTGGACGCCAGTGTGGCGCCGGGAGCTTCGGGCTGGCTCGATTGTGCGGCTGCAACTTCCGCGGACGCAGCCTGCATTGTGGCTGCAGAGTCCGACGCGGTTCCCTCGGCGATTACAGTTGGATGTCCGGCTTTACCGTCGAACGATGCTGCTGCGGCGGTGATAGCGGCGATTTCTTCCGGCGTGATGTCAGGCGGCAGGCCTGCCGGAATCGGACGTTCAAACTCCTGTGTTGGTTCTACAGGCCGGGCTGCCTCGGTGCGATCAAAATCGCGGGCGGGGCCGGCAAATGTTTCCGGAGCCTCTGCTTCCTGCGCGGGCTTGGCATTGGGGCCCGGGATGGTGAGGCGATTCTTCCAACCAGTTTCCTTATCGCCGAACCGCTCACCGGCGGATTGCTCGACCGCCGCCAGCGCCCTGGCGAAACGTCCGGACTTCTGCGGCTGTGGTCCGGCGACAATCTTGTCCTCGAGTTTGGTGAGCGCCGTGAGCAGTTCGGTCGCTTCAAATGGCTTGATGATGAAGGCATCGGCGCCGACGCGGCGCGCTTCTTCGGGCTTGAAAGGCTCGAGCTTGCCTACGGTCAGCAACACCGGAATTCGCGCGGTGTCCGGAGATTGCTTGACCCGCTGACAAACTTCCAGGCCGCCATACCCTGGCATGTAGACATCGAGTACGATTATGTCTGGCTTATTTTCTGCAATTTTCTTGAGCGCTGCTGAGCCGTTGTTGACCGTGACGACTTCGTAGCCGGCATCTGCGAGGATGCGCCGGCCCATGTTTTGGGCGGTTACGCTGTCGTCGGCAAGCAGTATTCTTCGCGCCAAGGGATTTCCTTTGGTGAGGGGGAGACAGCCTGAAGTTAATTGGTGCCGGATCGTAAGTCAATGACAAGAAGAGGGTAAGCAGGTTACCACCGGTCAGTGACGAGTGGGTGCAACGAACCCTGGTTTGCCTGTCGGGACCGTTTAGTTCCGGCGTTCAACCCGAGCCACGGTCCCGCGCGACAGAGCTAGAAAGGGACGACTTTCCGCAGGCCCTTCTTTTTCTTGCGCTTGCTCGAAGACATGGCATCCTCAACCTCTTTGTCGTTGGCGGTGGCTGAGGCTGTGTCGGCAGTCGTACTTCCCGCCGCCGCGGCTTGGCGGTTCGCCCCGGGCTCAATCTCATTGACTTGAGTGGGAGGCGCCGCAGGCTGGGCGCTATTGTCAACATTGGGCTTGAGTTCGTTCGGATCGGCGGCCGCCGCATCCGGCTTCAACTCATTGGGATCCACGGCCGGTGCTGTCGGATTATCCGCCGGCGTGACCGCAGTCTCAGGCGCCGGCGTGTCCGAACGCGGCGCAGGCTGGTCGGCCCGCGGAGGTCCGCCGGTACCCAGGGTTTCGATCGCCACCGAGCCCTTGTCCCCCGGGGCTGCAGTGCCCATCATGGCGCGCGTGGCCTCTTGTACCACCGCCGTGGCGCTGACCACTTCAGGGTCCACCAGTGTGGGCTCACCGACTCTCGCCGCCTGGGCTACATCCGGGTGCTTCTGGAACGTCCCCATCACCCTGGAGACTGTGCTGGCTTCCTGGCGGCTCTCTTCTTCTGCTTTGTTCTGGGCGAGCGCCGCTTTCGTCGGCTGCGGGATGGGCTGGTGCAGAGCCTCCAGGCGCGCCTTAGCATCCACGCGACGGTCCATCAGAGGATAGCGCGTGAGGATCCGCGAGTATGCGTCCGCCGCATTCTTGGTGAATTCCTCGATCATGCGCGCCTTGGCGGTTTCATTGCCCGGCCGCGAACGCACCACCGCGATCTCGCCTTCGTAGGCCTGACCCAGGAGGAACAGGGCGTTATCGGCTTTACTGTAAAGGGGATATTTGTCCATCAGGGACCGCAAGCGCGCGATGGCCGCGGGATAGGACTGGCGCAGAAAATAGAATCGCCCCACCCGGTACTCGCGCTCCGCTATTACCTCCTGAACTTCCATCAGCCGCTTCTTGCCCTCTTCCACCACTTTCTTGTTGTCGGGATATTGCAGGATGAGCTGGCGGTATTCTTCTTCGGCCCGCATGGCATGGGTGTAGTCGCGGTCCGGTTTTTCCATTTCCTGATAGTGGATGTTGGCAATCTTCAGCTGTGCTTCTGCCGCCTCGGGCATGTTGGGGAAGAAGGTCTCAAAGTCCTTGTACTCGATTTCAGCCTGGTTCAACGAGGTCGCATCGCCCTCGGCGTACCAGGAGTCGGCCACTGCCAGTTTGGCGCGGGCAATGAATTCCGAATCCGGATAGGTATTGATCATGGTTTGCAGCGTGATCCGCGCTACATCGAAGCGATTGTGCTTCATGGCGTCCATAGCCCGGTCGAACAGGACCTTGTCGGGCTGCTTGGACCCGACGTTCGACAGCGGATTGTTGACCTTCTTGTTGGTGCAGCCGACGGCAAACGCCAGCACGCCAAACAGAAGAATGACCGGAATACGACGTGACATAGAGGACCTCGGAAAAACAGTCGTCAGTCTTCAGCCCGAAAGCCTAAGGATTTGCCGCGACTCAAGACCGACGACTGACGACTGACTTTAGACTTTCTGCAGTGTGGCCTCCACCGCAGTCTTCAACATTTCTTGCGCATTTACCTTTGGATCGCCTTTACCGAAGACGGCGTTGCCTGCCACCAGAATTTCGGCTCCAACGCGCACCACAGTGGCCACGGTGCTGAGGTCAATACCTCCATCTACTTCAATACGATAGCCCAATCCGCGCTGCGCCCTGAGATCGGCCAGCCGGCGGATCTTGTGGATCACCCCGGGAATGAATTTCTGCCCTCCAAATCCCGGGTTCACCGACATCACGAGTATATAGTCCGCCAGGTCGAGCACCTCGGTCAGGGTCTCTACTGGCGTCGCCGGATTGATCACTACACCGGCCAGACAACCATGGTCCTTAACCAGATGCAGCGTGCGATTCAAATGCGGGCAGGCCTCCTGGTGCACGGAAATCCAGTTGGCGCCGGCGGCTGCAAACTCAGGAATGAACTGGTCCGGATTCTCGATCATCAGGTGGCAATCGAGCGGCAACTCAGTGGCTTTGCGCAGCGACTTCACTAGCGGCGGTCCCAGAGTGATGTTAGGGACGAAATGGCCGTCCATAACATCCACGTGGATGAGCGTGCCGCCGCCTGCCGCCGCGGAACGAACCTGGTCCGCTAGATGGGCGAAGTCAGCCGCCAAAATCGAGGGTGCGAGTTCAATCAAACCTGGGCCTCGCAGGAACGCTTAAGTGTGCAAATTCTACCACGCGAGGCACCCTCAAATTGGCACGAACCACGTGGGCACAGATGTCCTCATCTGCCTAGTCGAGCGAAGCTCGACAGGTCTGGTGCGGCCGCAAAAACGTCGGAGCTCCGCTCCGCCGGACAGATGCGGACATCTGCCCTACGTGGTTCGTGGCGACCCTCCCTCGCAATCAAGAAACGTCTGCAGCCGGGCAATCTCAGCTTCCAGTTCCTGTTTGAATTCGCGATCCGCAGGCCGCTTCCCGACAAAACCGACCTCCACGGTGACCTTGTTTCCGGCAATCCCTGCGTTTGCCCACCCGATTACCCGATCGCACCAGAGAAGCGGCATCGCATAGTAGCCGCGGACACGCTTGGCGGATGGCGTATAAGCTTCAAACCGATAAGGCCATCCCCAAAGATGCTCAAATCGCAGGCGATCCCATACCACCGGATCAAAGGGAGCCAGGAAGCGCACCAGGCGTGGCGGCGGTTCGGAAACAACTGTCGGGGCCGGCCACAGATAGCCGATCTCGTCGATGACTTGCCTTTCCAGTTTGCCGTCGCTGATCAAGCGCTGAATCGTCTTTCGGTGATTTGGTGCTTTTGCTATCGGTCGTCGGACAAAACTCGTAATCGAGTGCAAAGTTTTCTCCGGCACCGGTGCCAGGATGTTCGCGACCGCAAGCACCAACCCTTGCAGCCGCTCATCCGGCGAAAGCGATGCGCTGACCGGCGGCACCGCCTCATATACCCGTATTCCTTTTTCACGATGAGCAATTCGAAGAAATCCGCCGTAATGCAGCCGTTCCAACGCACTCTTGGTGGCCTTCGAGTAACCGCCCCAAGCATTGACGACCCGCTTGCCTCCAAAGGCTGCCTCAGGATGGCTGGGGTGCATGGCTCCGACGGCGCGGACCAACTCCAGAACCTTTTGGTCCAGTTTAGGCAGGCGCGTCGCTGTCCGCGGATGGAGCAGCTGCCAGATCTCGCGAGAGAGGAATCCGTACGCGTACAAGTCATCCTCCTCGATATCCAGCGATCGGTAGTGGCGTTCGAGATCTCCCGCCTTGTAGTCGGTCACTCGATGGCGAAGGATCAAGTCCTGTGCCCTCGCGGGCGAGCGGATGGGATCCGCCTGGACAAAACCCATGCGCTGGATGGCCGCTTTCAGCGTGACGGGGGGAAAGAGCGAATGAGAGACGGCGTAAAGGCGCAGTTGTTGAAGGTTTGTCACAAAGACGAGGCAACCAAGTCTACAAGAGTGATCAAAGTGGGTGACGGGCCTGTGTCGTCGCAGGCGACTGCCCGCGGCTCTTGACTCTGACTCGACGCATTCGCGGAAGAGTCGCCCGCGACCTCACAGGCCGCGCTTCGGTATGACAATTCTTTTCCCCGTAACCTTTTCCCTCCGCGGAAGTTTATATAGTTAGAGGCACGATGGCCGTCAGACGACCGGCAGCGAAACGGCCCCAGGAGGAAGCGTCCGGCTTACCCCATGGAGACGACCGCCTGCTGGTCGAAGCCGCCAAAAAAGACCCCAGCCGCTTTGCCGAACTGTACGAACTGAATTTCGCGCGCGTGTACGGCTACATCGCAAGGCGCGTAGGCGATCGTGATGCGGCGCAGGATCTGACTTCGGATGTCTTCCACAAGGCGCTGGCTAGTATTCACACCTTTGAATGGCGGGGCGTGCCCTTCGCCGGCTGGCTGTTGCGGATGGCTGCCAACATGATTGTCGATCGGGCAAAGCGCGGAGGGAAAGAAGTCACCGGCCAGGATCTTCCTGATCTGCCCGACCTGAACAAGCGCCCCAAGCTCGAGGAAGCCGATCAGTGCGCGCGGATCTTTGGCCTGGTAGACCAGCTTCCGAAAGATCAACGCCGCGTGATAGCAATGCGCTTCGCCGAGGAGAAGAGTATTCGTGAAATCGCGCAAGCCCTGGGACGTACCGAGGGCGCAATAAAGCAGCTGCAGTTCCGCGCGCTGCAAAACCTGCGCGCTCGCATGGAGGGTGCCAATGCCTAAGCGCTCTCTGCCCAATCGGAATTTACCCAACAGCAAGCTAGTAGACCAGCTCGACCAGGCCGTAACCCAGCTTCTGGCCGGGCCGGTCGTGACCGTTGGGTCCGCCGATCCGGAGCTGTTGCCGCTGTTGCACGTCGCTGCCGAGCTGCGGCGGCTCCCGCGCGAGGATTTCAAGGCCCGTCTCAAATCTGATTTGCAAAGGAAATCATCCATGGCAACCACGACTGAACCTGTTGCTTCTGTTCGAATCGTCGCGTTCTCGCGTCTGAGTTTCAAGAGCGCTGCGAAAGCCATTGAGTTTTACAAGAATGCTTTCGGAGCAAAGGAGACTTTCCGTTTCGAGAACGAGTTGGGAATCGGCCACGCTGAGATCATGATCGGAGACTCGGTCATCATGATTGCTAATGAGTGGCCTGAGGGTGGACGCTACAGCCCGGAGACTACGGGCAGTTCGGCCGTCAGCATGGCGCTGCGGGTTCCGGACGTGGACGCCTTCGTCGAACACGCTGTCGCGGCCGGCGCCAAGCTACAGGGCGAGATCACGGACCAGTTCTATGGGCGTCGCGACGCGAACCTGCTCGATCCCTTCGGATACAACTGGAATGTGTCCACGGTAAAGCAAGAAATGTCTCTCGAGGAAATGCACCGCCGCTTCCGGGCAATGATGGGTGAGGCGAAGAAGAAGCCGGGGGTGGATCCCGTTCCCAAAGGCTACTCCACAGTCACACCGTACATCGTGGCGCAAGACGCGGACGCGCTGCTTGGTTTCATGAAGAAGACGTTCGATGCCGAGGAACTCTTCCGCAGCGGGCCCGGCTCTGAAGGTGGCCTGCACTGCGAAGTCCGGCTCGGCGATTCCATGCTGATGGTGGGCGGTGGTGGCGCGGGGATGAAGTGGCGCGGCACTCCCATGCCCAGCGCATTCCACGTCTATGTTCCCGATTGCGACGCCACTTACGCTCGCGCCCTCGAAGCGGGTGGTATTTCCCTCGGCAAACCGGCCGACCAGTCCTACGGTGAGCGCTCCGCGAATGTGAAGGATGCGGCGGGAAACTTGTGGTACATCGCGACCTACAAGGGGGAAAGCTACAAATGGCCGGGAGCGCCCACGGTGCAAACGTCTCTGCATCCGCTGCGGGCCGAGCCGGTGATCAATTTCGTGAAGCGCGCCTTCGGAGCGGTGGAACTCGGTCGTCACGCCACTCCCGACGGCGTGATCCATCATGCCACGGTAAAAATCGGCACTGGTCTGATCGAACTGGGCGAAGCCCACGGTCCCTATCAGCCCATGCCGACGATGTTCTATCTCTATGTGCCGGATGTGGACTCGTTTTACCGCCGCGCCATAGACGCCGGAGGGACTTCGATCTCCGAGCCCGCAGACCAGCCTTACGGCGACCGCAGCGGCGGTGTAAGAGATCCCTTCGGCAACAAGTGGTATATCGCCACTCACATCAAGGACATGTAGGCGCGAGCGCCCACATTTACTGCTGCAGTTTGGTGTACTCGGCTTTGGCTTCTTTCAGGATGGGGACATCCGGGTCGGCGTCTTTCCACAGTGCGAGAAAATCCTGGTAAGCCGTGCGGGCGCCGGCATTGTCACCGGACAAGGCGCGAGCGCGCCCTAACCCCAGGTGCGCCAGCGAGCACTCCGGCGCGGCCAGACAAACCCCGCGATGGTCCAGAATTTTCTGAAACTCTGCCGCCGCTTCCGGCCCCTGACGCGCCTTTAAGTAGGCCTGCGCGCGAATGTAGTTCGGCAGGGCGCGCGTAACCGATCCGAATTCGTAAGGCGCCGCCGTTCGCAGCAACTCGATCGCTTTGGAAGGATTACCACGGTCGATTTCAACCTGTGCCCGGATGGTGGGTAGCGAGACGGAGTTGATCAAAGTATGAAGCGGAAAGAGTTTGGCCACTTCGTCCGCGATCGCGCTTGCTTTCGCTGTGTCGCCCGCTAGAGCCAACGCCGATGCACAAAGAAGCATGGTAGGCCGGTTCCGGCTGATCGCCAGCGCCGCCGCCGCTCCATTCCGCGCTTGCGAGGCATTTCCCACCAGGCCTTCGTCAACGGCTTGAATGCCCATCGTTCGGGCCGCGATTTCATCAAACTTTCCCCGGCGCGCAAGATCGGCTGCCTTACTGTAGTTTTCTCTGGCGGCTTGTAGCCTTCCTCGCGATGAGGCTGCCTCCGCCACGACTTGCAGAAAGTCAAATTCGTCCGGTTTGCCCTTCGCCCAGTCCACCTGGCGCTGCATGGCTGCCGTGTCCCCTTCGAGAAATGCGAGGCTGTACAAGTCCCCATGGTCGGAAGCCGTGTCTATGTTGGCGGCTATCTGCTTTTCGCGCACCGCTTTGGCTTCCGCAAAGCGGTTCATTCCCAGATAGTCTCCCCCAATGTTCTGATAGCCGAGAGCCTCATTGGGTGCAAGTCGAACCGTTTCCAGAGCCTCCGTCAACGCCTGATCGTACTTCCCCGTGGCCGCATAATTGGCGGAGAGATTATTGGTTGGGATCGAATCTCGGGGATAGGTGCGCCTCCATAACTGATACGCCTCAGCTGCCTTGTCGCTTTCCCCGGTGACGATGTCGTAATAGTGCGTAGAGATATAAAGTTTTTCCACTTCACTGGTACGTTCCCGCCGTTCGAATGCTTGCTTTGTGTTTTCGATCGCAGGTCCGATCTGCCCAGTATTGGCATACGCCTATCCAACACGCGCATAAGCGATGGCGAAATTGGGATCCAGTTCGATGGCATGTTTGTAAAGGGGAATCGCGGAGAACTCGTCGCCTTTCGCCCGCTCCGTCTCACCCAAACTGAAAGCTTTAAGCGCTTCCAGCGATGACGTGGTGGCTTCCTCGACGGGTGCGTCGAATTTCTGGACGGAAGCCAGCGACTCTCCCAGCTTGCCGCGCAGACTTGAAGCCGCCTTTCCCACCGCTCCCAACACTTGCTCTTTCTTGTCCGCCTGGACTTGTTCCCGGGCCAGGCTATCGCCGGTCTGGCAGTTCACCGCATTCACGTCCACCACATACTGCGTACCGATAGTGCTGATCGCACCATTCAGGACGGCCTTGATCCCTTCCCGCTGGCAGACATCCCGCGCCAGGTCGGGAGTGAGTCGTTCATCCGCTGAGCGGCCCATAAACTTAAGCGTGTCCCGCACCCTCTCCTGGGGAAACACATTCAGGTAGGGCGACTGCTCCAGTTGCACGGCCAGAGCTTGCTTCAGCGTGCCGTCAAACACAGGATCGCCTGTTGTGTTCACGAAATCAGTCAGCAGGATGGAATCTTTCTCCGTCAAAGTGCGGGCGCTACGGGTGTAGAAAAATCCTCCCACTCCGATTGCCACCGCCACCAGCGCCGCGGCAGCGAGGTACCAGCGCTTTCGGCTCGCCGTCGCCGGGACTGACGCTGAAGCCGACGAAACTGGTCCGGAGATGGATGGCACCGGTTGTATCGGAGGAGCGGGCGCGGGCGCTACCACCGCGGAAGGCGCCGAAGGCGTCGAGTCCACCGGCGTGGCCACGCTCACGGACGAACTCCGGCCTGAATCAAGCTCGCGCTTCAGCCGCTTCAAGTCGCCACGCATCTCTGATGCCACCTGGTAGCGCAGGTCGCGGTCCTTCTCCAGAGCTTTATTGATGATGCGTTCCAGCTCCAAGGGTAAAGAAGGATTCAGCCGCACCGGCGCAGTAGGCGCGCGATTCAGGATGGCGTCAAAGATCACCGCCGAAGTGTTCCCGGTAAAAGGCTGGCGCCCGGTGGACATCTCGTAGAGGACTGCGCCGAAGGAAAAAAGATCTGTGCGGCTGTCAAGTTCCTCGCCCCGCGCCTGCTCGGGAGACATATAGGCGACGGTCCCCACGGTGCTGCCCGGGCTGGTCAGGTGAGCCGCGTCCACGGCGGCGGTCGCGAACGACGCGCCTACCGGCTCCAGTTCCGGCATCGGACGCCCCGACACTTTGGCCAAGCCGAAATCGAGAATCTTTGCCTGCCCGCGCTTGGTGAGAAACAGATTCGCCGGCTTCAGATCACGATGGACAATGCCCGCGGTGTGCGCTACATCCAGCGCGTCCGCAATCTGCGCTCCGAAGTCCACCAACTGTTCGACCGACAGCGGCTTGCCTTCGATGCGATACTTCAGGGTCGTCCCGTCGAGATATTCCATCACGATGTATTGGCGGTTCTCATCTTCGCCAATGTCGTAGATGGTGCAGATGTTGGGATGATTGAGTGCAGACGCTGCCCGCGCTTCGCGACGGAATCGCTCGAGTGCCTGCGGGTCCTGCGCCAGTTCATCGGGCAGGAACTTTAGGGCCACGCGCCGGCCCAGGCGCAAGTCCTCGGCCTCGTACACTACACCCATGCCACCACCGCCCAGTCTGTGCACGATGCGGTAGTGCGATATGGTTTGGCCGATCATAAAAGAGGCAGAATGTGTAGGTCGGCCATGTTAGGCTGCAGGCCTTCAGCAAGTCAATTTGGCTTAGTGTAGGGGCGCGAGCGCCCACGCTCGTGCGGAGCCGTCCGTGGCGCTGCCGCAAGAGCGGGACGCTCGCGTCTACATTCGTATCGCGTGCTACTGTCGACCTCCAGGCGAAAGCGCAAAGGAGAAAGTTAGGATTGGCCTCCGCCGAACAACTTGTCCCCGTCGGCTTCAGCCTGGCAGCAGTGCTGTGCTGGGGCACCAGTGACTTCACGGGTGGCTATGCCTCGAAGCGCTGCGACGCTTTTGTCGTCACTCTGCTGTCGCACGCTGGCGGTTTTGTTCTCATGCTCACGGTCGCGTTGCTCGCTCACGCTTCCTACCCCTCTCCATCGAGCCGGAACTGGGCGCTGCTCGCGGGCGCGTTGGGTGGGACCGCGTTGGCGATTTTTTATCGCACCCTCGCCAGTGGAGATATGGGCATCACCGCGCCGGTCGCCGCTGTCCTCGGCGCCGCCATCCCAGCCGCATTCGCCATGATCACCCAGGGCCTGCCGGGCGCATCCTCCATCGTCGGCTTCCTGCTCGCCGGCATCGGCATCTGGCTCATCTCTCGCCCTGACGGCTCGGCGCGTAGCTACGCGGGCATTTCCATGGCCGCACTGGCCGGAGTCGGCTTTGCCGGGTTCTTCATCTGCATAGATCGCGCTGGAGACAGTTCCGCCTTGTGGTCGGCGGTGCATTCACGCGTCGCGTCACTGGTGATTGTGGCCGCCATCGTCTTGTTTCGCCGGGGTCGCGGCAATCTGCAACCGGCCGGCGCCGCCCTCGCACTGTTCGCTGGATGTCTCGACGTCAGTGGCACTGCGCTCTTCATCCGAGCTGAGCAGACCGGTCGCCTGGACAC
>WNFR01007217.1_pt1 | contig 11296 bp, 13 predicted proteins | sample 5400221 | NCBI WGS metagenome assembly WNFR01 (sample SAMN13153357, study PRJNA577476) | soil metagenome | isolation source: 40 cm soil under Madrone tree | place: USA:California | collected 2016-06-14 | reverse complement strand
CATCGACTTGATCGTGCGCGGCATCTGCTGTTTGCGCCCGAAAATTCCGAGCTTGAGCGAAAACATTCGCGTCATCAGCATTGTTGGGCGTTTTCTCGAGCACAGCCGGATTTATTATTTTGCAAACGCTGGCCAGCCGGAGGTTTTTTTGTCGAGCGCGGATTGGATGCCGCGAAACTTTTTGCGGCGGATCGAGGTCGCATTTCCAATTGAAAATCCGGCGTTGCGCGACAACATCATCAACGAAGTACTTCCGCGATTCCTAAATGACCGGGTAAAAGCGCGCGAGCTTCAGCCGGGTGGAAGTTATCGGCGGTTGAAGCCGGAGGGACCGGAGCCCAGCGCGCAAGCGCAATGGCATTTCCGGGAACGTTCGCGGGAGCGCGCGAAAAAGCTTGGTCCCAAAAAAACGCCGCCGCCTGATAAGTTGATTCCCATCACGGTTGCGCCACCGCCACCAAAACAATCATGAAGAAGAAGATTTTGGTCATCGATGTCGGCGGCACGCATGTGAAGCTGATGATCTCCCGCGCGGAGAAGCGAAAATTCAAGTCGGGAGCGCGCATGACGCCGCGGCAAATGGTGTCGCAAATCAAACCGCTGATTGCCGATTGGAAATTCGACTTTGTCTCGATGGGGTTTCCGTCGCCGGTGGTGAATGGACGCATCGCCAGCGAACCAAAACATCTCGGCCACGGCTGGGTCGGATTTAATTTCGAGAAGGCACTCGGTAAACCGGTCCGTCTGATCAACGACGCCGCCATGCAAGCGCTCGGCAGTTACCGCGGCGGTCGAATGCTTTTCCTTGGACTCGGCACCGGCCTCGGTTCGACTTTTGTTTGGACCAACACCGTCCTCCCGCTCGAACTCGGCGATTTGCCCTATCGTGATCGCGCAATTATCGAAGATTATCTCGGCCGACCCGGCCTGGAACGGCTTGGCGAAAAAGAATGGAAGCGCGAGGTCGAATTCGCGGTCGCGCAATTGAAGAAATCTCTCGTCGCCGACTACGTTGTACTCGGCGGCGGTAACACGAAAAAGTTGGATTCACTTCCGGAAGGAGTCGAGCGTGGGCATAATCGGAACGCCTTCCTTGGCGGTACGCGTCTGTGGCAAATAGAACCACGCACGCGCCGAGCGAAATGGCGCATCCTGTAAAACCAGCCATAAGATCGACATGCACCTTTATTTTCTCAGACACGGCGAAGCGGATTGGCCGGACTGGAAAAAGTCCGACGACGAACGTCCGCTGACCAAGCGGGGCAAAAAAGAGATGCACGAAGTCGGCACGTTCCTTGCCCGAATCAAAGCGCGGCCTGATCTCATCCTGACCAGCCCGCTGCCGCGCGCGTCGCAAACGGCGAAAATTGCGGCCGAGCATCTCAAGATAAAATGCCGCGAAGAAAAATTGCTTGCGCCTGGCTTTGGACATTCGCAGCTCAAACGTCTAATTGAAAAACATCCTGCCGAGAGCTTGATGGTCGTCGGTCACGAACCGGATTTCACGGAAACGATTTCCGCCCTGACCGGCGCGTCGCTCAAACTCGCGAAGGCGGGCGTCGCACTGGTGGATGTCAATCTTTCTTCGGGTAATGGAAGATTGCTTTGGCTATTCCCACCGAAGGTCATGAAGAAATGACTCGGACTATTTCTTGGCCGTCCACCTCTTCTTCTTTTTCGACTTCCAGTCTTTGATGAAGATCGAGATTCGTTTTGCAAATGCCTTCGGTGGCTCCGCATAAAATCGCCGGCCCAGTTCGGTCGCATCCCGTTTTAGTTTCGCGCTCCGTTTGCGAATTAGCTTTCGCAGCGCAGCACACTCGTCGCCCAGTCCAGGCTCGGTGCCTTCCTGGTCAAAACGAGCGAGAAGAAAGGTGAAATCATGCTCGAGGCCGAGGAGCTCGCCCAAAGTTTTCGCGTCCCCGGCAATTTTCTTCAGAACAACGCGATTGAGCGGTTCAAGAAGGCGCAGATGATACCACAACTCCTTCACTTTCTTTCGCCACGTATGAAAATTTTCCGGAGTGGGTTTCTCGAAAACCTTCGCTAGCGCCGCGCGACCGCGCCGATACGATTTCGCAACCGATCCGCAAATTTGTTTCCAAGTTGTCTCGTCCAGCGGCCAACCGGACAGACGTTTTTCGGCTGCTTCTAGTTTCGGGATCGCTTGTTTTCGCCAGCCGGCAAAAGCGGCCGAAAAACTTTCCCGTTCCATCGACAACAATTCTTCAATTTTTGGAAACGGTTGCGTGGCGGCTTGACCGCTCATGTCTTCACGAATGTGCGTCAGCGTTTGCAATCGGACGTGTGCGTCGCGCAAATCCGACACCAGCTTTGCGATTTGGCTCAAAGAACGGTCCTCTCGCGCATGTCGATCTTTCCCCGCCTCAGCCGTCGCCAAGCGCAGCGCAGCACGAGTTTTCTTGAGATGCTTGCGCATCTCGTGGACAGTCACGCCCCGCTCCTTTGCTGGATGGCGGCACAAACGCACTGCGGACCCAATCTCTTCGCGAAAGATTCTCTTCAGTCCTTGCGACGGCCGCTCCTTCGATTTCAAGCGGTAACTCATTGCCAATCGGCTACTCTCGAGCCAGCCTCACATTGCTGTAGCGCTTCTCGCCTGTCACTTCGCGGCCAAACCAGGTCGGCGGTTGGAATTTGCGGGCGATGGCACGAGTTGGGAATTCCACTTCCGCGACGACGAGGCCGGCATTTCGGCCACGATAAGTATCGATCTCGATGACCAAATTCTTCCACGGAACCTCGTGGCGGAGCTTGCGCAACCTCCGGCCTGCTGTCGCCGGCCAGAGCGCGGCGAATTGTTTCGCACTCAGTTTGATCTCGCGTTCTTCGCGGGTGCCACCGCGACCTACTTTGAAAGTTAGCGACGCGGTCTTTCCCTTTTTTCGCAGGCGAACGTGTCTTCCTCCAGGCTCGTTCGCCAGATAACCTTGGGCGATCGAATAACTCCGGAAACGGTCGAGCCCGGGCGGGAGCTCTTTGACGAGAAATTTGCGCTCAATCTCACGGCCGTTTCTCGCTGGGTTGTTCATTGCAATAGAACTGTTCTAATCGCATAAACGGCTTGTCGCGACGCAGCAAGTCGCAAACAAACTTGCTGCCGCTCAAACTTGCTAAGTCGCGATCGCTCAGCTCGCGGTGCGCTGGAGAAATTCGTTCAGTGCGTCGGCAGCGGCGAAAATTGGCGACGCTGAAATCGCCGCGATGATGACGAAGAACAGCACCTCAATGACAAATTCCCAGCTCTTTTCGCTCGCGAAATAACTCCGGGTTAATTTGCGGAATGATCGACGCGTTGTCGATGTTTTATTCGGCGTCCGTCTGATCACCGTTCTTTTCACTGTAATCACGCTCATAATTGAACGTTCGATAAACCGCCCCGCCTAGCGCGTCAGGTTACGAATTGTCAAGATCGCATGACAGGGCGGCGTGCGCGCCGCCACGGATGAAAGTTAGGCGAAGGTTATGCCCAACCCCGCACATTTCGTCGCACCACATTTCGATGCGGGCGCGAATCTGGTCGCGAATCTTGCGCACGCTATCAAGCCGCTGCTTTTCGGTGCCCGTTAGTGCGGCCGGATCGGGAAAACCCCAGTGCAATCGCGTCGTCACGCCGGGAAAGATCGGACAACGGTCGGCGCTGCTTTCATCGCAAACGGTGACGACGTAGGAAAATAATTGGCCGCTCTTGAAAACATCAAAGACGCTCTGCGTTTTCTTTCCGGAAATATCCACGCCGACTTCGCGCATCGCTTCGACCGCGAGCGAATTGAGCGTTCCCGGCTCGAGTCCGGCGCTGTGCGCGTCGAATTGCTCGGGACAAAGACGGTTCAACCACGCCTCAGCCATTTGACTGCGGGCGCTGTTATGAACGCAAATGAACAAGACTTTCTTTTTCATTCTTATATCGCTGCGGCCTCCAACGATCGCGTCGGTTTCAACGGTTGGTTTGGAAAGCGCAGCGGGCCGTAGTTCACGATGTCGATCTTGCCGTCCTCATGTTCGACGAGTGCCGAGCAGGTCTCGACCCAGTCGCCGCAGTTGTAATAAGTGAGCCGGCCAATCTGGCGTACGCACGCGCTATGAATATGGCCGCATAAGACAGCGTCGACACAAAACGTTTGCGCGTAACGAACCATCTCTTCTTCAAATCGGCCGATGAAGCTAACGGCGTCTTTGACGCGCTTCTTTGCGTAGGCGCTGAGAGACCAATACCCGAGGCCGAAGCGGCAGCGCATAAAGTTGATCAGTGGGTTAAGCGAAAGAAGAAATTGGTATCCCGCATCCCCTGCGAATGCGAGCCACTTGACGTTTTGCACCACCGCGTCCAACTCGTGTCCGTGAATCACCAGGACGCGTTGTCCATCCGCCGTGCGATGGATGGCGTGATTTTGGATGCTGATGTTGCCGTACGCGCCATAGAATCCCGCGACCATTTCGTCATGGTTACCGGGGATGTAAACGATCCGTGTGCCTTTGCGTGATTTGCGCAGGATCTTTTGAATGACGTCATTGTGTTGCTGCGGCCAATAAATCCCGCGACGGAGCTGCCAGACATCAATCAAGTCACCCACAATGTAGAGAGTCTCGAATTCGTTTTCGCGCAGGAAATCAAGCAACGCGCCCGCGTTGCTGCCGCGCGTGCCGAGATGGACATCAGAGATCCAGGCGGCGCGAACGCGCCGTGATTGCGAAGCGAGCCGGTTGCTTAGGTCAGGCGAAAACCTCGATTCCGGCCCAACGCCGGCCGATTCAGACAAAAAGCCCGCCGCGATGGTCTCCCGACGGGCTTTCGCTGACCTAATGGTGCTGTATTTGGTTGAGAGAAACAAATGCTGACTCTCGCCAGTCAGTCGAAGTTTTTCTTTAGAATATCACCTGGACGCGGCCGATGACTTCATCGAATTGGTCATCGCCCAACCCGGGGTGGGCCTCGCGAAAGTCCGACCAGGTATGAATATAATTGACCATTAGCTTAATCGCGTCGCCGTGAATGTAGTAATTGAGTCCGCCGGTGATGGAGCGGATGCCGTCGCCACTGGCGACTTGGTCCGGATCGAGCTCCTCCCAGCGCACTGCTGCCTGCAGCTTCTTTGGAATGAGGAAGTAGCTGCCCTGGACGTACCAGCCACTCGGGTTGAAATCTGCAAAGCCAGGTGCCACACCGTTCACGGTGCGACCATCGACGTCTTCCGAGAGATATTCGCCGATCAGATCAAAGGGCCCAATGTTCAGCCAGGCGTCGAGGCTCCACCCCGTTCTTTCATCCGCCCCGGGGAGGACAAACGGCGAGAGAGAACCGTCCTTATTGACCTTGAGGTTCAACGTTTGCGAGATATTTGTTCCCGCATCGTCGCGGCTGTTAAGGATGTCACCGCCGAGCTTCAAGCTCGCCTCCTGGCCTAACAACTTGCCGTGCAGTGGCATCAGCTCCAGACGGCCCACGTACATGAAGTTGTTGTTGTCGTTAACGGTGGTGTTGCGTCCGTTGCCGTTGAAGATGCCGGCGTAGTAAGTGACCAGGTCTTTCTGCTCCGGCCAGATATTGGTGAATGGTTTGCCCCAGAGCTGCGCGCCGATCTGTCGCTCCGGCGTGAGCGCGCCGGTGGGCAGGCTCCGCTCGATGATGAAGAGCTTCGTATCGGGAGTAATCTGCTCAAGACCGAACGGTGCTTTCCATTGGCCGACTTTAATTTGCGCCTCTGGAAATTGATGCCAGTTGACAAAGATGTCCGTGGCCGAAAAAGCGGTGCGGCCGGATGATATGCCATCACTATTCTCGAAGTCGCCTTCGATCTTGAAGTCGAAGTTTTCCGCAAAATCGCCGGTGAGATTGATGCGGGCCCGGCGCAGGCGGAACCGGTCTTTCAGCGCAGTCAAACCGAAGCGGCCTTCGAAAGCAGAAACATCCCCATCCTCGAAATTGGCCTGAATGAATCCGCCGAGTACCAGCTTAATTTCCGGTCCCCCCGGCACGACGTAGACCGGTTTCTTCTCTTCTTCCACGACGGCCTTCTCGACGTACGTTTTCCCGTCGGAAGTGACGAGCGTTTTCGATTTGCCTGCCGGACTCAAGAGCGGCGCAAACGAGGTCTGTTTTTTTAAGCTGCTGATTTCTTGCTCAAGTTCGGCATTCCGTTTTTGCAATTGCTCGACCGCGCGCTCGAGTTTCTGGAGCCGCTCCGAGTCGGAGGTTGTCTGCGCTGCAAGCGGCTGCACCGCCAGCAAAATAATTGCAGCCAGGCTCCCGCCCGCTGCGCGTAAGATGAACTTCTTGATGAACATTTAGTTTTCTCCTTGTTTGCTGCCGCCCGCGCCCAATTTTTTCGACGGCGCAAGTTGACCAGCGTTTATGCGAAATTGTTTCGCGCGTACCGCCGGAAATTGGAAGGGAATTGTTACAGGCTGATGACGTTGAAGTAACAATTGCGTGAACTCGCTTCAGGGTAGAGGCGGCTCGCCGAACCGCCCGCGGGCGATTGGGTCATCGCCCCTACCACTGCGAAGGCAGCATCAACTATAATTGCGGCTTCGGTGAAGAAGCTGGCGGCGACGCAACCGGCGTCGCACTGCCTGGCGGCAAAACGCCTGCGCCAGAATCAGGCGCGCGCGAAGACGATGGCGAACCAGCAGGTGCTGCTGGAGTCGCCGAAGTCGCCGGCGAAGCTGCACTCGCGGGAGCAGTTTGCTGTTTCATCAACTCGCGCCGCAATGTGCTATCGCCGCTCGCTTTGCGGGCGTAGAGGATCGACAACACGAATGTCAGGACAAAGAAGAAGCCCGCCAGCCAGGCGGTAAATTTCACGAGCACATTCGTGGTTTGCGCGCCGAAAATGTTTTCCGTCACAGCTCCGCCAAACGCGGCGCCCAAGCCCTCGCTTTTTGGCCGCTGCATCAAGATCACGAGCACCATGAGCAGCGCCACGAATATCCAAAGACCCAGGAGCACGTTGATCAGGATCGACATCGGGACGGCGAATATCGCCAAAGGCAGAGGAGAAGCAAACGTTCAACGCTCAACATCGAACGTCCAATATCGAACTCAGAAACATTCGGCATTGGGCGTCGGGCGTGGGATGTTCGGCGTTCTCTTAATCTCATTCCAAATCACGTCCAGCTCGGCAAGATCGACATCTCCCAGCCGTTTGCCGCGCGCTTGAAGCTCATCCTCCAAGCGATTAAAGCGCGCGACGAATTTATCAGTTGCGACTTGCAGCGCGCTCTCCGCATCGAGTTTGCATTTGCGCGCCAGATTGACGACCGCAAAAACCAAATCGCCGATCTCGTCCTCAATTTGTTGTCGATCTTGCGACGCCATCGCCGATTTTGTTTCCTCGAGTTCTTCTTCAACCTTTGCGATCACCTCATGCAGCTCGACCCAATCGAAATTGACGCGGGCCGCTTTGCTTTGTGCCTTTTGCGCGCGCATCAACGCTGGAAGGGCGTCCGGCAAACTCGCCAGATAATGTTGGTCGCTCTTCTTTTCATCGCGCTTAATCGCTTCCCACTGTTTTAAAACCGCACCGGCGTCGCGTGCGTCGCTTTTGCCAAAGACATGCGGATGACGCCGGACCAGTTTCTCCGTCACGTCCCGAATAACACTGTCGATGTTAAACTGGCCGGCTTCGCGCGCGATCTCAGCGTGCATCACGATGAGAAGGAGAAGATCGCCCAATTCTTCGCGAAAATTTACGTTGTCGTCCGCCCGCACCGCACCGGCCACTTCGTAAGCTTCTTCAATCAATCCCGGCAGCAGCGACTCATGCGTTTGCTCGCGGTCCCATGGGCAGCCGCCAGGTGCGCGCAAGCGCGCGACAATTTCGCACAACTTCTCGAATCCGCTCATCAAATCCGCCAGAGCGAACGGTGGGTGCCGAATTCGGAAATTTCGCCGGAAGATTTTTTGCCGACGTAAATCGTAATCGCGATGACGCTAATGAACGTGCCGACGAAAACGAACGCCACCAGCCAGGAAGGAATGTGACCAACGCGCAGCGCTCGATAAAAACCGGGTACGCTGTTCATGGCCATCGGGGCGTGCAGAAAAATTTTCGTCACCCACGCGACGAGGATGAGGATGAAAATAAAAACGTAATTGCGTTTCAAGCGGCGGCCGATCGCTTCCAACTTGCTGATTTTGAAGCAGGGCAGGATCAAATCTTCGCAGACCAGTTTCTTCCATTCGCCTTGGAGCAAGTCGCGGTTCTCCATCACCATCGGAACAAGGAAATGCGCTTCGAGCATGCGGATGCGCGCGCGAAACGCGTCATAAAAGCGATAGCGCCGGGCTTCGATCCAAAGCATCACCCAGACAATCGCGAGGTTGAAAAAGAAAATGATGTGCGGCACCTCGCGATTGGCAAAGGCGATCGTGATGATGGCTGTGCTGCTGGTGATGGCCCAGTTGGTCGTGATGTCGAGCCGCTGCCGCCAAACCATGATCCGCCCCATCTCGCCGCGATAAAAATGGGACATCGCATTGACGTAGCCCGGATCGTAAATGCTGCGCTGCAACGAGATCGTTGCCTCGTCCGTCGGCTGGTCTGGAATGTTCTCGGCTGCCACGGTTGTCCGATTAACTGGATAACTGCCTTTGCCGGATAATCCAATAAATCTCGTGGCCGCGGAAACAAGCGAACGGCCCGAAAAGATGGCAGCAAAATTGCGGGGCAGGCGCTTCCGCCTGCCAATCTCACAATGGCAACCGGCGCGGTTGCGCTACAAAAATTCTGATTGTCGGTCTTACGCGGGGATCGCTTCAGTCTTGCCGGCGCTTCGGCTTACCGCGCGCTTGCTCATCCGGTAGCGCCAGATCGCAAAACCGACAAACAAAAGATCGACAATGACAAACGCCCCGACATAAGTCTCGCCGCCGATGCCGAACCCGTAGGAATGAAGTCCTTTTCCGAGCACGAAGTTCACTCCGTACCACGCCATTAAGACCGCTAGAAAACAGACGACACTCGCCACCACCAGGCCGAATTGCGTCCACCAACCGGCCAGTCGGCCGTGCAGAGTGAGGATATAACAGAGCAATGCGATCAGCGCCCATGTCTCTTTCGGGTCCCAACCCCAGAATCGTCCCCAGGAATAATTTGCCCACACGCCGCCCAGGATCGTCCCTGAAGCCAGCAACAGCACGCCAAGCTGCAAGACGCGATACAACCAGAAATGCATCGGCGCATCCGCGCGCGCGCCACTCGGATTGCGCGCGTAACGGAAAAGCAAGATGTGTCCGAAACCCATCGCGAGCGCAAAGGCCGCGTAACTCAACGTGATCGTCAACACGTGCACCGTCAGCCAGAAATTGTCGCGCAATACCGGCACGAGCGGATCGATACTCGACGGCATCGCAATCGGCATTTGATGCACGAGCAACAGTGCGGTGAGCGTGACCGGCAGGGCCGCGAGCAGATAGACCGGCGTGCGATAGCGAGAAAAGAAAATCATCCCGAAAAACGAGACGGCGAACGAGACCCAGATGATCGACTCATACATGTTCGTGACCGGCGGACGGCCCGCGATCATGCACCGCATGACGATTCCGCTCGCGTGAAAGATGAGACCGAGGACGGCGATCGCTACGCCAACCTTGCGCAACGTGCCGCCGCGTGTGGGCAGATGCGCGATGAGCAAAACAAGAAACGCCAGGCCATACGACCAGATAGCGCGGTAAAACGCGTCGAAATGATTGTAGAAATATTCGAGGCGCAATTGTCGATCTTGCGGATAAATCGACGGGCTCAATGCGCGCAAATCCTGGCGGAGCTGGTTCGACGCGCGGCTGAAATTAAATCCATCGCCCTGGACGTAGGCGGTGGCCAGCGTCTGCAACTGGATTTGGATGGGTGCAAATTGCGCGTCGATGTAATACCGGGAAAATTCCGGCGGCACCACCCAGGCATCCGTTTCGTTCTTCGCCGCGGGAATAATGAGAAACGCGCTTCCGTCCATCACGTGCGCGAAAAGCGCGAGCCGCTCGCTCACGCTCATCACTTCCTGCTGCAACCGGTCCAACGGTTTCTCCGCCCTGCGCAATTCGTGCGCCTCGTTCGCCAGTCGGTTTAACTCCGGCAGCGCGGTCAACTGCGCGAACGAGAATCGACGTTGCGTTTTATCCAGCCCGAGTTGCTCCTTCAATTTGCCAAATGGAACCAGAACGATCGGCTCAGTTTTCCAGTCATGCGTTTCAAGTAATGCCGACAAGACGAAATCATTCGGCGACCATTTCCTGGCGCCGCTGGTATATGTCGATCTTCCCGTGATTCGGATCAGCGTTTCCTTGGCGAAGGTGTCGATCGGTTTGCGTCTCCCGTTGTCTTGAATGGCGAGCAGACCGAATTGTTTGAAATTAAGCGCGCTGCTGTCGCCGGCCGCCTGCTGCGCCTGACCAACCTGGGCGGCGAAAACAACCATCAGAAATGCGAGACGACAGATCATTCGCGGTTTCAATTTGTCCCTCACTTTATCCGGGACTGTCGCTTTCGACAAACAGATCCCTCGTTCGCGAAAGGACCAGTTGTGTTTCGTCAAAAGCCGGCTATACTGCCGCCGTTATTGGATTGTTCTGTTCTGTTCGTAGCATGGTAGATCGTCGGCTGAGATTTCCTCAGTGGTGATTTGAAACCCGATTCCCGGGAACGGCTCTGTAGCTGGCAGTTTTTCCAAATCAAATCACAATGAAACTATACGTAGGAAATCTCTCCTTTGAGACTACCGAGAACGATCTTCAGGATCTTTTCGAGCAACACGGCAAAGTCAGCGAAGTCGCGCTGATGATGGACCGCATGACCGGCAAATCGCGCGGTTTTGCGTTCGTCACCATGGGCGACAACGCCGAGGCTAGCGCCGCGATGACCGCGCTCAACGGCAAGGAAGTCGGTGGGCGCACGCTCACCGTCAACGAAGCACGCGCACGCGAAGAGCGTCCGCGTCCCTTTGCCGGAAATCGCCGGTAAAGAATTTGATCGTGCGCAGTCGGCCTCGAAAACTTTCGAGGCCGGCTCGCCCGGTCGATGAAAAGTCAATCTTTCTAATCCGCAGTTAGATCGACAATCATGAATGCAGAAAAAGCCATCGAGGTGGAAGGAACGATCATGTCCGTTCTTCCCGGCACGATGTTCCGGGTCGCGCTCGCGAACGAACATCTCGTGCTCGCGCATATTTCTGGTAAGATGCGGAAACGCTTTATTCGCCTCACCATCGGCGACCGCGTCAAAATGCAAATGTCACCCTACGATATCGATAAAGCGCGCATCGTTTATCGACTCGGCTA
>WNFR01007216.1_pt1 | contig 11296 bp, 13 predicted proteins | sample 5400221 | NCBI WGS metagenome assembly WNFR01 (sample SAMN13153357, study PRJNA577476) | soil metagenome | isolation source: 40 cm soil under Madrone tree | place: USA:California | collected 2016-06-14 | reverse complement strand
TGCGGGGAAAAAACTAGAAATCAAGACTGCTTGTTCTTACGCAACAGCCAGCGCACGGGTGTGTTCCGAACTCGCCGCCGGGCTGCGTGGCCCACCCCAAACCGGCGAAAGTGGCTCCCTCTTAAACCGGCGCTAACAGTAACCGGAATGTGTTGCAACGAGGTAGAGAAATCGTGCCTCTACCTCGGTGTAGCCAAGGGCTTGGAGAGCGTCGAGATGTGCGGGTGTGATGTTCATAGCGAGGGGAGCCAATGCCTCGTCCTTTCGGAAATGCGCCGTTATTTGCTTCACGGCACACGTTGAGCGTGGGCTCATGGACAGGGTTTCTACCTTCGCGTCCGGCCTGGGACCATCGAGCGGCACGCAATCAAGCTAGGTGGCTAACCGAAGTGGGACGGCCCCACCCAGCCCACAGGGGAGTCGACGAAGACTCCCCCTATGTACTAAGAGGCCTCGAAAACGGGAAAACTCAACTTGAAAGGTTGACTGGCGGGCCAGTGCTTGAACCTCATCCTCCCCTGTTCTACCAGGATCAAACTTTCGAGCCCCCTAACACTTATAGAGGCCTTGAAAACGAAAAACGTCAAAAGGAAATTTCAAGTTTAGTTGGGAGATGCTGCCAGACGTTCTGGGAGCGCAGATATCCAGCCCTCGAGACCTGCAGTGTTCCTCGGGGAGGGCTTTCTTCCCAATTCTTTAGAAGGCCAGGCTGCACCGGAAACCTCCTGTCTTGTCATACTGCTGGCGGATTCGCGTCCCATCGGCTCGATCATTTATATATAGTTCTGCAGCGTAAGTATTTATGGAGAACGCGCGGGGGCAATAAGGAGCAAGTTCAGTCCATCAACCGGTGCGTGAACGCGCGATGAGAACGACAGGTGGAGTTGGCCGTTGGATGACAATCCCAACATCCCCTAAAGACATTCTCGGACATTTTCGCCTTAGACTGAAGTCACTTCAGGCGGACACACGTCAGACGGCCATACCTGCAGTCAAAGAAAAATCGTCAAGCTAACGCTGGGCCATTTTCTGGGCCATATGCAGCAAGAGCTTCCGGTTGCCCTCGTCTGACTTACCCATCAGACGGCGAAGCTTGTTCAGATACCGCGCATCCTTGCCGGAACTGCCCCAAGCGTCTTTGTCAGCCGATTTCCGCTTGAGCAGATTCGGCAGCTGAGGTGGCTTTTCGCCGTCGTAGAAGAGCTGGTAGAGTAGGACCTCTAAAGCGCGAGCCATTTTCTCCAGCGTTTCAATCGCGGGCACGGTATGACCGTTTTCCACGCGAGAGACGTAGCACCGGAGCAGGCCCGTGCGCTTTTCGATGTCGCCCTGGGATAGTTTCTTTTCTTCGCGGAGTCCGCGAAGACGGTCGCCAATAATCATGGCGGGATTATTCCACTGAGGTGTATGTAAAGCAACTAGCGGTAATCGAACATTTGAAAACCATTTGTCCGGTAACCGCGTTATCAGAGTTACTCGGAGAACCGGTCTCATCTGTTTCGGGAACTGATACTCAAAGGTGGTATTTGCTGTGGGATAGACCGCCTCCGGCCTAGAAAGTGACGGCACCTGAAATTTGTAGTGTGTATCCTTGGAACGTAGACCTGCACTCGAATTCTCGAAAATATTTAACACCCACGCTCACCTTCCGCTCCGGTAACATCACGTTGGCCGCGAATCCAAGAGCATTGACTTTGTAATGAGCCGCTGCCTGTTCCAGCGTAATGGTTGGCCCGCGCTTATCTGTGGTCTGCCACTGGCCGTACCCCACTAACCCAAGTTGAAAACGCAAGTTTCCTTGCAACGGAAAGACCTGCGTTAGTGAATAGTCGAAGTTAAGAGTTTGACCAGGGTGAATCATGGTGCCCTGCTGAGTGCCGTGAAACTCGTACATCTGGAAGGCAGACAAGGCCGTGGCTCTGTTCTTGCTCAGATAGAACGTTTGCCCTCCCGAAACCACCGGGGTCCAGTAGCCCGAGCCGACATTGTTGTTAGCGCCCGCGTTGAATTTTCCCGTGGGCGCCAGAAATCCGTAAACCCCCCGAATGTCAGCGCGCTTCTTCCGCCAGCCGAGAATGAGCGGCTGGTAAAAGGAATCCGCAAAGCCACCCCCACTGCTGATAGTGCCCTGAATGTCTGAAGTGAGCGAGTTGTTGGCGACCGGCAGAGTGGCGGAAGCGGAGAAAAGTGCGGCGCCCAATATCCCTATCTTTTTTTTGCTCACCCAAACAAAGCTATTCAAATCCATCATGATCGAATTTTGTCCGGTAGCAAGAACCTCGCCATGGGAGCCTTTTTCTTCATCACGTGAGAAAAAAACAAATAGGTTGGCATAAGTAATCCCTGCTTCGGGTGTGACTCCAGAGTTGGTGGCATTCATGCCTACCGGGTAGACGCCCCTGACTTGCGCGTGAACGAGCGACGGCGAAAAAAACGTGCAGACTGCGGCCAGGCCAACTGAGGAAATCCACAAAAGAGCTGGTCCTTCACTCATCGATGTCCGCAAACTCGATCTCCCGTAACTGACCCATCGTCGGCAAGATTGGATGGGTTGCTGTCTTAAGCTCCCTGCTGCTCGCTGCGCTTTGCCACGACGCGCGAAAGGGGCATGAGGATCAACAGTCCGACAATCGCCACCACTACGACCATGACGAGCACGTCCGGATCGGTGAAGTTTTGGCCGCCCACCACAAGCGCAGCGGCAATATTGCGCTGGGAAGTACCCAATGCCATCACACTCCTCGTGTCAGAGCCCGGCCCTCCAAGAAGCCATCCAACGCTAAAGCCGACCACCAGGAAGAGGATGCTCGCCAAGATCCCGCGAGTTCCGAACAAGCTGACTACGTTTCGAATATTTGTCGCCAAGAGCAGCACGATCAGCACAACTAGACTAAGGCTGGAAATCCGATCAAGCACAGGCCGTGCGCGTGTGGCAATAGCTTCGAGGCGAGCCTTTATGGCAAGCCCTACGGCCAGAGGCAACAGCATGAGGAGAAGGAGCGACTTGGCGATTTTCAGTGGATCAACCGAAACACCTTCGAGCAGCAGGGGTAGAACGAGAGGCATGTAGCCAACCGTCAAGACCATCAGTAACACCATCAAGCCTACTGAGAAGGCCAGATCACCTTTGGCAACTCCCACAAGCTTAGGTAGGAAGGGCGCGCCGGCTGCTGTGCCAAGCAACAGCAGAGCGACCCCCAGCGGTTGGTCGAGCCGGAGTAGTCTCGCAATGGCAAGAGCCGCCAATGGCATCAGGACAAAATTTGCCAGCAGTGCGAAGGACACTACCCGGACACTACGCAGGGGCGCAAGGATCTGGGCAACGGTAAGACTCAACCCCACGGCCAACATGCTCGAAGCCACAAAGACGAGCATCGTAACTGGTATGGCCTTGCTCAAGATTTCCATTTGTATTATCCGTGGCGTATCGCGCGCCCTACATCTCCGACCTTAGACTTGAGCTAACGCCCCTCACATATTGGCAAGATTCTTCCAGAACTTCTCCAGACTGTCTGTTCCGCCGAACAGCGTTGTGAAGATCGTGGAGTCGGCCAGTAAGATGTCTCCGGCGCGTTCTCCCTTGGGGGGCATCCAGAGGAAGGAGTTGAACTCCGTGTTGCCCGCCACTGTAAATGGATGAGGGCGATCGAGGTCAATCGGTTGGCGCGTCAGCACGTGTACTGAGTTTGTGTCTTCGCCGATCACCGCATAGTGTGGCAGATGGGGATGAAAGTTGAAGGTGGTGACCCCATTGAGCAGGCCGAGCTTGTCCAGGTCCTTATTGATAGTCAGCGGCGAGATTTGTTTGGTGCCCCTGACGAACGCCGGGCGGAGTCCGAATTGATTCATGACCGGCACCCCAAGTGCCTTCATCAGCGAACGCGTGTATTGTCCGAAACGCTGTTGGCGCGGGACCAGTGCGTCCCCATGGTGTGTGTATTCCAGTTGCCGTTGCTTCATATCGTCTGTAAATCCCACATCGTGATGTGGTCCGACCATTAGACAGGTTCCTTCTCGTTTCAGCCACTCGAGGAGCGCCGCAATCTCCCCCGACGCCGCCTCCTGCTCCGAAACCAAGTGGTCGAGACCGAATACCATCAGCGTGTCTGTATCCTGCAGGACTCTTTCGTCTATCTGAACCTTGTACCCGGCCTGGTCAATGCGCTGAAATACGGCAACCGGATGATCGGTGACCTCGCCGACGAGTTTCTGAAAGGCGAGTGTGGAACGATGGAACAGCTCCAGCGTCCCCGCAATTCCCTGCAGGAAGTGCATCGCGTCCCATTCCGTTCCCTCATAGCTCGGCCAGGCAACTCTGCGGACTTCGGTCATGGTCGAGAAGCGATTGTCCATCTCTGTGACGTCCCGGTTGGATTCCCACGGGTAACTCCAAGTCCAGTAAATGCTAAAGCGTCGTTTGCCGGGAGTGTATTTCCGGGGGATATGCGCCTGGTTGTAAGTGCGTGGAGGCTGAAGCACGTTGCTCATGACCGCGTTCCTTTCTCGTTGCTCTTTTCTAACAAGCCGGTTCTTGTCTCACTGGCCGTTGTGAAGCGACGCGAGGTATCGAAGCGCCGTAATACCAGGTAGGAAGAAGTAGGCCCCGCCTCGTATGGTCGTGAAAGCCGGCAAGCCCTTGACCTTCTTGCGAAGCGGGCGTTTCGGAATGGTCATGTCATAGCTGCCGTCCTGGGTGCCGATAATCGGATCGCGCTCGTTGCCCAGTTCATGAAAATTCGGATCGTTGGCCCACACGTTCATGGCGAACTCGAATTGACGCACAGGGCTCGCGCAACCAGCAAAGACAGCGAGGCCGCGTGCCGTGCCATCATCGGGAACGTCCTCCGGCAGGGGTGGGCCATAAGTGCCTCCGCGCCGTATCATCTTTCGCCGCTGCATGTTTACCGCCGTGTTTCGTAGGTTCATACGCCGAATATGCGCGCCTAGTGGACAGGCATAACCGTGCGGGTCTGCCTTCGGGTAACTGAAATCATTCGTGCGTTGAAGGTCCGCACCAAGTTCCGGATTGTCTTTTTCCGGCGCGAGGACCAGTGGAGCACCGCTCCGCCATCGGCCCATGAGTTTGGCCGCGACCAACTCCTGTTGGTCCGGTGTCTCGCCGTGTTGGCGGAGAAAATCGCGGAATGCACCAACGTGCTCCTCCATCTTCAGGTAGCACAAATAGCTGCCGTTGCGGGAAAGGATCTCCGGTTGCGGCAGTCGCGTGGGCGGACCTTCCTCGTCTGGATAGCCAAGAAAGAACTCGCCCGCTTTGATCGTTGGCCCGGAGCCGGGTGTCGGCTCAATGTCGGTCCCGTCGATCACCGGTTGCGAAAGTCTGTCGCGGTATCCGAAGTGTTCGTGAGCGTAGTCGAACGGCGGTATTGCCTCGAGGTCCAACCAGGAAAGAACTTCCACACCAGCGCATTGCGAGACGTATTTTTGGTGCTCCTGCCGGCACCGCTCGCGTTCCGCGACATCGCGGGCGAATAGCACGACAATCGCATGTAGGTCGCCACTTTGCAGGCCTCCTTCCCAGAGATCGGGGTGACTCGCGCCCGTCGCACCAAGGATCCCTGCGCGGGCGGCCATCCCCTGGCGGAACTCTTCGGGGAAAGTCGCCAACGAGCCCTCGCCGACACCAAGGGCTCGCAAGCCGTTCCAGGTGAAAGCTACGGTGACCCACCTGGAGTCCAATTCGCTGGACCCCACCGCCTTGGCGTTGCCCACCTTTTCGATCAAGCCGGTCAGCCAGGCGCCCCCACCTGCGGACTGCCGAAACGTTAGAAATTCGTATCGCGCCGCAAGCGCAGGCGGACGCGCAAGCAGGAAATGCTGGATATCGTCGAACTCAAGCACTGCAAGCTCTCCTCGCCGACGGGCAGTTCACCTCGGACTCGTGACACATCGCTTTCACTGCATCAAATCGAGCATCTCAGAAAAGCTCGCCTTGAGCTTCAGAGCCTTCTTGATTTCGTCGGCCGTAACGTACGGGTACTCCCCGTATTCCAAAAAACTCGGGCACTGGTGTTCCCTGACGAAATTGATGAACGCCTGTGCATTCGTTTGCCAGTCCTTTGGGAAACCGTCGAGGTTTTCGAAGACCGTCCTGATTCCTAACTTGGTGAAGAGACCCACCGCATCCTCGGTATACTTGTCGAAGTCAGTGTCAAAGATTCCTTGATACATGAAGTAGGTCTCGTTGCCGATGTTGAAGAGCACCCAGCGGAGGTAGTGCAATTTGAGGACGGCGAGGCAGTGGGGGTCAGAAGCTACGGCTTTCTCGATACTCCTCCCATACTCGCGGATGACTTCCTCCCTGCCGGGGACGATTTTCGCGATGATCGTAAAGCCGTGACACGCCGGTGTCCTCGGATAGGTTGCACCGTAGCGTCCCTTCGTAAGCTCGAAGTACCCCTCTTTCGGGATCGCCATCGCCTGCGGCTTCGTCCAATCGCTCTCCTTTGATCTTGCGGTCGCTTGTGTAGCCATTGCATTCTCCTTTGAAAGCTGTGCTGAGTCTCTGACTTGGCTTCAGGTTCCCACTTCTTCGCACCGCAACCGCTCACCGATAGAAGCCTTCCTGACCTGCCTGTTTCGGCTCGGGAGATATATTCATCGAGGTAAGATGGGGGGTTGGTCGGTGAGAGGCCAACTGTCATTCTTTACAGGGCGGGAGCCCTTCTGGAATCTCGGCGGCGCAAATCTACAGCTTTGTGTTTCCAGCTGTGCTCCAATTCGGGCTAGCTCCCGATAAGTTGCATAATCTAACAAGTGCTTTTGAACAATTCCACTTGTCCGGTAACGGCGGTGATCTCAATGGGTCGACGCAACACTCAAGTCGAACCCGACTTGCATTGAAAACAAAGGCTAAATCGCTCGCTAGGGTTAGATCAGCCGGAACACTACCCTGGCTAGGTTTTGACCGAGGGCAGCCAAACAGATCACTTCTCCCGGGGAAGCATTGTCGAATCAACGCATTGGATGGTGTTGCATCGACCGGTTGAGCTGGCAGCGTTTATCAGGCATGTGGCACACGGAAGTCAGTGCTTCCCCTTTTTCGGGCCAGGGATGAGGACTGACGTCGAGAATATGACAACTACAACGAGCACAAATATCGCCCACCGCACGAGCCCCAAATAGTGTGCAGCGCCTCCTAGCAAAATTGCAGCGGCTATACCAATAATGAAATGGCCAAGGCAACCGGTAGAAAATTCTCTGGCAAATTCTGTGAATGTCATAACTGTCCGGTTTCTCCGTTAATCGTCCAAGTGGCTTACTGAGTAGCGGTCGATTTCTATTTTGACCAGGCAAAATCAGTGCACGATTGCTGATTTGTCGCGAGGAACTGAGGGAGTTCCATGCAACGAGTTTCGACAACCTTGTCACATAATTGGAAATCGTCTTGTACACCTTTGGCTACATTATGGTCCAGCTGGTCTCGTAGACCTGCAACCGCGTGCGCATTGAGAACTTCTTTCAGAAAATTCACATTGGGTTCTAACCATCGATGGTTATAGAGAAGCATTCCCAGAGGCAAGGAGGACCACCTCCGCCATCAGGAGTCCAGGGAGAAAACACCGGATTCTCATGTTCCGAGTACATTAAACACAAGATGTATTGTATTGCAGCAATTGAACGTCGCTCGGAGCAATCACCAAAATGTCAGAAATCGCCACAACTACCTATTCATTAAATGGACAGTTATGTAATCTGGCCGCTAGTAGTTTTGCCGGGGGTCTCGTTCCCGCGAGTTGCTACCTTGGGACACTGACCTCGCAATCAGCCCTTCCGGAAGAACGGACCGAGCCGCCTTCCAACTGGGGTCAAGGTATTGATTTTGACTTCAGGCCGATAGAACCATCGCAAGAAGCCAATTTCAATATTCTCGGAGAACACAAACGGTTGGACCAGATAACTACACCCTAAAAAGGAGAAATGTTATGACAGTAAAAAACCCAAAGGAACTTTTCGTGATGCTGCTTAGTGACGCACGGCAGAGCACCGAGCGGTCGACCAATTTCTATCAGGAGATCAGTCAGGCGGCCCAGGATCCAGACATAAAAGAAGCACTGGAATCGCGGGCCTGGATCTCGGAAAAGGACTTGAGCTCGATCGATCGGTGTTTTGAACTGATCGGGGAAAAGCCTGTGAAGCTCAGCGGCCGTCTCCAAGAAGTGTTTGTTGAGGACTTAAGACTGCTGAAAAAGCAGCCCGTTTCGCCGCGAAAAGAAGCGGTTGTGTTATGCATGAACGGCTCTCCCCGGGACCATGGGGAGAGCCGGACTCATCATGTACAGCAGATCGTGACCGCTTTAGCTCCTCGCGTGAGTCTCAGTAGTCGCGCTAGTCTGCGAAGTGACTCTTGTTTGTTTTGAGAAATCGCCACAACATGGAATGTAATCGCACGCAAAGTGCGATAAGGGCTAGCGGCGCATGTCTAAAGCTAGATTCACAGCGTGAACAGCAACCGCAACGACAATGCCCGTCATCATTAGTCCCAAAAAAGCGATCAGAACGGCAGCAATTTTCGAGGCGTTTTTGACCGGCCGAAGATCGCCGTAACCGACTGTGGTTGCGGTGACAAATGACCAATAAAAGGCGTCCAGGCGTGACCAGCCCTCCTTTCTTCCCACGCCATACCCTAACAGAGTTATTCCCGCTGCAAGGCTCAGTAACAGAGGAAGGGTCAGCCAAAGGCCAAAGCTGAGCTGTTTAAGAAATGTAATCGTAATGCCTGTAAAAATCATTGTGATTGCCTCCACGAACAGCATTGCGAACTACACCGTCTGAGTGAAATAAACACCGCGCGCTCCCTGTCAACTTGATCGGTTCCCAGGGTTTCGAAGCCTTCCCTGTGATCCGGCAGGGGACCGCGCTGTATATCAAGTCTCCCCAAGTACGGCGGGAGTTCGAGCTAGCCAGGCAATGAACAACTTGTAGCCCACCGACAGAACGATCGCGCCAACGAACAAGCCGATAAGGCCCATGGCTACGAATCCTCCAATCGCACCGAGAAATACGACTGCGATGGGAACTGCGACGCCTCGACCTAACAGAAGTGGCTTTACGGCGTTGTCTACCAGGGCGACGAAGAGGCACCAAACCATAAACATCACGGCTTTCGTGGCGCTCGAGGTCGCGAACACGTAAATCACGGCGGGAATAAGGACCAGCGTCCCCACCTGTAGCAGTGCGGCAACTAGAAACACGACGGCCCACAAGCCAGCACCCGGCAATCCTGCTACAAGAAAACCAAGAGCCGCGAGAACCGATTGGATCAGAGCCACGCCGAGGATTCCTATCGTGACGCTGCGGATGGTGGAGCCGACGAGTTGCTCAAACTCCGGCCCTTTCTCGCCAAATATACGGTTGGCTAAGGAGTGCGCAGCACCGGCAGCACCCCGTGAGTTTGCGAGAAGGGCGCCTGCAACTATGATGGAGAGAGCGAATTGCAGAACGGTGAGGCCTATTCCCGCAGAAGCCGAGAGCAGGCCCGGGACGATCGCCTTGATTTGAGGAGCGAAACTCCTTAGCGCGGTGGTAATGTTCGTTGAAGCCAGGCTCCATGCACTTTTCAAGGGAACGCCAACGAAAGGCCAGGTTTCGACGCCAGCGGGGGGCGGTGGGATAATTGGGGTTCCGTCTTTGAGGTGTGCTGCGAGGGTTTGGATACCCCCAATCAGTGTTCCTGCGAGCAAGACCACAGGAACAATCAACAAAGCTAGTAGTAGAAGAGTGATAAGGACAGCAGCGAGCACCCCACGGCCGCCGAGTACGAGCTGCAACTGTCGGTAGCGCGGGTAAACGACGATCGCGACGATGATGCCCCACGCAATCAAGGGAAGGAAGGGGCGCAAGATAAGGAAACAAGCGGCGGCCAGTAGAATGACCAGCCCGATGTGGATGGACGCTTCAACGGCGCGATTCACATAGTCTTTGTGTTCCACGGTTTTTTCCGTCGCCAGGCGGATGTGCTCTTCTCCTCTACTCCAGAAGTTGGAAGATCGGGCCGATTCCCATACTTGCTCTCAGCACTGTGTTTTCGAATTGCGCGATTCTCTAAATCAAATCACGGCCAGCGGCCCGTCGGGCTGCGAAAGGGACTGGCGAAAAGTTCCTCATTTTGAGGCTTGCCCCGATTTGTCCGGAGACTTCCTCAATATCTGGAGATAAACAAAAGCAGCCCCTATTCCAATCAACACCTGCCACCAATGCTGGTATCCCGTGCCGATGCATGCCCCAGCGATGGTGAGCAACGCCGCGAAACCTCGTGCGACGTAGCGATGCTTTGTGAATCCTATTGCCTCAAAGATGGCAGCCAACAGCCAAAAAACAACCAAGCCAAGTATCACAAAAAGAATGGCATCGAGCATGGTTTGGTACCTTTCGGAGTTGCTGCTCTAGCAGAACCTCCAAGGCGTTGGACCACAGGTTTCGTGGGAATTACAGCGCGGAGCGAGATTGGTGGAACCTGCTAATAGTGACAGTGTGGAGCTTCATGCGTTTATCAACTCCTCGTAAGTCACAAAATCGCACAAGTGGTTTTGGAAGGATTTCTCCGGTAACCACGGTGGTCTCAATGGGTCGACGCAACACTCAAGTCGAACCCGACTTGCATTGAAAACAAAGGCTAAATCGCTCGCTAGGGTTAGATCAGCCGGAACACTGCCCTGGCTGGGTTTTGACCGAGGACAGCCAACCAGATCACTTCTCCCGGGGAAGCATTGTCGAATCAACGCATTGGATGGTGTTGCATCGACCGGTTGAGCTGGCACAGATAACCGGACAAGTGCCGTACCATTACTTCACTTGATTGCATAACAATGTCGGCTCCTCGACCCGAGTAAACTGTGGTTGCTTGACGACCATAGGCTCGGGAGAAAGGAGCCGAACATGATGATTATAGGGGTAGATTACCACCCGAGCTTTCAGACGATTGCATTTTTTATGGAAGAGACCGGTGAATGTGGTGAACAGGAACTGAAGCGCAGTGATGGACAAGCAGAAAAATTCTATCGAGACCTGAAGCAGCGAGGAATCTGCGTGCGGGCAGGAATGGAGGCCACCGGATATTCACGCTGGTTCGAGCGACTACTGGCTGAATTGGGTTTCGAGCTGTGGATCGGCCATCCAGCACAGATTAAAGCCAAGCGAGTGAAGAAGCAGAAGTTTGACCGCGAGGATGCTCGACTCCTGCTGAGACTGATGCGGGAAAATAACTTTCCGCAAATCTGGGTACCGGGTCCGGAGAATCGGGATCTGCGACAACTGCTGTGGCACCGTCATCGGTTGG
>WNFR01007215.1_pt1 | contig 11296 bp, 9 predicted proteins | sample 5400221 | NCBI WGS metagenome assembly WNFR01 (sample SAMN13153357, study PRJNA577476) | soil metagenome | isolation source: 40 cm soil under Madrone tree | place: USA:California | collected 2016-06-14 | reverse complement strand
CGATCATCGGCTTCGACGGCCGGACACTCGGCGAGTGCGGCGAGGAGGACTACGGCATCCAGTACGCGGCGCTCTCCAAGGCCCTGATCCGGGATGCGCGCAAGAACCTCCAGTCCGAGAACCACCTGTTCAAGCTCCTCCACCGCGGTTACACCGGCAAGATCAACTCGCGCGAGGGCAACGAGGGGGTGGCCGCCTGCCCGTACGACTTCTACACGAAGTGGATCAACGATCCCGACGGCACCAAGAAGATGGTCGAGGCGCTCACCCGCTCGTCGGTCGGCACCGAGGAGTGCCCGATCCCCGGCATCCCGAACAGCAAGGACCTCACCCACGCCTAGGTCGCCGCGCAGTCGCTCGCGGAGGTGAACCAGCCGCACCCGATCGGCCAGTACCTGATCCGGGCCGAGCCGTACTACCGGCCGACCGGTGACGAGGTTGAGCTCTATCGGGCCGCGTACGCGGTGCGCATGCCGATGATGCTCAAGGGGCCGACGGGGTGCGGCAAGACGCGCTTCGTCGAGTACATGGCGTGGCACCTCGGCCGGCCGCTGATCACCATCGCCTGCCACGAGGACATGACCGCCTCCGATCTGGTCGGGCGGCATCTCCTCGACGCGAGCGGGACCCGGTGGCAGGACGGGCCGCTCACCTTGGCCGTCTCTGCGAGTGCTTGGTCGCCCAGAACCCCCTTGCTGTGCAGGCCGTCTTCGCCCACCTCGCCCGCTCGGGCGCCCCCTCTGCCTGCGATATGTGCAGGACCGCGCGCAGATCGCCGAGGGCGCAGGCTAGGTCGAGGCCGCGCTGTGCGGCGGGGCCGCCCGCCCAGCCAGTACGCGCTGCAGACGGTGATCGCAGCGGTGCACGCCGAGGCGCACCCGGCCGCCGCCACCGAATTGGCGGCAGATTCAGCGCGCCCTGACGCCCGCGCGGATGCGTTCCACCACACGCGGCAGCAGCTCGATGACCCGGTCGACTTCGGTGTCGGTGGTCGGCGCGCCGAGGGTCAACCGCAGCGCGGTGTGGGCGAGCTCGGGGCTGCGGCCGATCGCGAGGAGCACGTGGGAAGGGTCCTGCGAGCCGGCGTGGCAGGCCGAGCCGCTCGAGGCGTAGATCTGCTCCATCTCGAGCTCGAGCAGAACGGTCTCGCCCTGGACATCGCCGAAGCAGAAGTTCGCGTTGTTGGGTAAGCGGCGGCGCCGGTCGCCATTGAGGAGCGCTCCGGGAACCGTGGCCTCCACGGCCTCGATCAGGCGATCGCGCAGCCCGCTGAGCCGGGCGGAGGTCGTCGTGCGGTGCTGCTCGACCAGCTCGAGGGCGGCCCCGCAGCCGACAATGCCGGCCACGTTCTGGGTGCCGGCCCGACGCCGCCCCTCCTGGTCGCCGCCGTGGATCAAGGAGAGCAGGGGCGTGTCGCGCCGGACGTAGAGCACCCCGACCCCCTTGGGACCGTAGAACTTGTGCGCCGAGAGCGAGAGGAGATCGACCCCCAGGCGGTCGACGTCGAGATCCAGAAAGCCGGCGGCCTGAACCGCATCGGTGTGCATCAGGACGCCCCGCGCTCTGGCCAGCCGCGCAATCTCGGCGATCGGCTGGATCGTCCCGATCTCGTTGTTGGCGAGCATGACGCTCACGAGGCACGTGTCGGGTCGGATGGCCGCGGCCACCGTCGCCGGGTCGACGAGGCCTCGCTCGTCCGCGGGGACGTAGCTCACCTCGACCCCGAAGTGCTCCTGCAGGTCGCGGGCGGCACCCAGCACCGCGCTGTGCTCGATCACGGTCGTGACGAGATGCCGCCTCCTGGGCCGGCCCAGGGCGACGCCTTTGAGGGCCCAGTTGTCGCTCTCGGAGCCCCCACTCGTGAAGACGACCTCGTCGTCGTGGCTGCCCAGCGCCCTGGCGACCCGCCCGCGCGCCTCATCGAGCGCGTTGGCCGCCCGACGCCCCAGCGGATACAGGTTCGACGGATTGCCCCACTCCTCGCGCAGATGGGGCGCCATGGCCTGGAGCACCCGGGGATGGATCGGCGTGGTCGACGCGCAGTCGAGATAGATCGGTCGGCTCGATGTCGTCATGGCCATGACCCGTCGACCTCCAGGCTGATGTCCAGGGCCTTCGCGGAATGGGTCAGCGCGCCGGCCGAGATCAGGTCGACCCCGGTCTCGGCTCGCTCCCGGATCGTCTCCAGCGTGACGTTGCCGGAGCATTCGGTGAGCGCCCGCCCTCCGATGCGGCGCACCGCCTCGCGCATGTCGTCGTTCCGCATGTTGTCGAGCAGGATGATGTCGGCCCCGCCCGCGAGCGCGGCGTCGATCTGCTCGAGGGCGGTCACCTCGACCTCGACCTTCATCGTGTGAGGCACCCGCTCCTTGATCGTCCGGATGGCGTCGGCGAGGTCCAGGCCTCCGCTGCGCAGGGCGGCCAGGTGGTTGTCCTTGAGCAGCACCGCGTCGGCCAGGTTGAAGCGATGATTGTGCCCGCCCCCGACGCGCACCGCGTACTTCTCCAGGGTCCGGAGCCCGGGCGTCGTCTTGCGGGTGTCAACGAGCCTCGTGGGGAGCCCCTGGAGGCGCGCGGCGAAGGCCGCGGTGAGGGTCGCGATGCCGCTCAGGCGCTGGACGAAGTTCAAGGCGGTCCGTTCCCCGGTCAGCAGCGCTCGCGTGGGCCCCTCGATGCGCGCGACCACGTCGCCCTTCCCGACCTCCGCGCCGTCGGGACGCTCCACCGTCACGGTGACGCCGCGGTCCACCATCGCCAGTGTCTCGGAGAAGACGTGGACGCCGCAGAGGACGCCAACCTGCTTGGCCAGGAGCGTGGCGCCAGATCGCTGATCGGCGGGCACGCTGTTGTCGGTCGTCACGTCGCCCCCGCCGATGTCCTCGTCGAGCGCGCGCCCGATGATCGCGCGCACCTGATGGAGAGGCGGATGCGCGAGGCCCAGGGCGCTCATGACGGCACCTGGCAACCCACCCGGGTTGCCCCGACGTCGCCGGCCAGGCGCAGCTCGCGCCGGCATCGGACGGTGAACAGCTGACGATGGCGCCACTCGGGTCGCGGGGCCGGGAAGTCGAGGCGATAGTGCGCGCCCCGGGACTCCTGGCGGCGCCGCGCGGCTTCGGCCATCACCCAGCCCAGCAGGGCCAGGTTGCCAGTCTCGCGGGCCACGCCATCGTCGAGCGGGCGCGCGCGGGACCAGGCGCCGAGGATGGCCCGCACGCGCTCGAGGCCGGCGCCCTCGCGCAGGATCCCCACCTCGTCCCACATCATCGCCCGTATCGCGTCGCGGGCGGGCAGGAGAGCGCTCACGGACCCATCCGGAGCCAGCTCCTCAACGTCGGACGGCGCCGGTGTCCCCACGGCGCGAGCGGTCAGGGCACGGGCCACGCGGTCCCCGAACACGACACCCTCGAGCAGAGAATTGCTGGCGAGCCGGTTGGCGCCGTGGACGCCCGTGCTCGCGGTCTCGCCGCAGGCGAACAGCCCCGGGACCGAGGTCCGGCCCCAGAGGTCGGTCCAGACCCCGCCCATCATGTAGTGAGCGGCCGGCGACACCGGGATGGGCTCGCGCTCCGCCGTGCAGCCGTGGCTCGCGCAGTAGGCGTGGATCGTCGGGAACCGGCGCGCGAGCTCGCCGGCCGCGAAATGGGTGGCGTCCAGCCACACGTGGCCGAGCCCGTGGCGCTCCATCTCCTGCACGATGCTCCGGGCCACGATGTCGCGCGAAGCCAGCTCGGCGCGGACGTCGTACCGTGCCATGAACGCCTCGCCGCGATGATTGCGGAGCACGGCGCCGTGGCCCCGCAGCGCCTCGGAGATCAGGAAGCGCGAGGCGCCGGGGCCGGCGAAGGCGGTGGGGTGAAACTGGAAGAACTCCAGGTCGGCGACCACCGCGCCGGCGCGGAGGGCCAGGGCGACCCCGTCGCCCGTCGAGATCGAGGGATTCGTGGTGCGCGCGTAGAGCTGGCCGGCACCGCCGGCGGCCAGTACCACCGCCTCGGCCCCGAGGGCTGCTCCGCCCGCCAGCCGGACGCCGCGGCACGCGCCACCCTCGACGATCAGCTCCGTGATGAGCGCGCGATCGTACACGTCGATGCCGCGCTGGCGGACGGCGCGAGCGAGGGCGCGCTCGATGTGGCGCCCGGTGGCGTCGCCGCCCGCGTGGAGCACGCGGGCCACGGTATGGGCGCCTTCGCGCGCGTGGGCGAGTCCGCCGTTCTCGGTGTCGAAATGGACGCCGAGGCGGATCAGGTCGGCCACGCGATCGGCGGCCTCGCTGGTGAGCACGCGCACCGCCTCCGGATCGCACAGGTCGGCGCCCGCGCCGAGCGTGTCCGTCTGGTGGAGCGCCCAGGAGTCGCCGTCGCCGATGGCGGCCGCGATACCGCCCTGCGCATACCGGGTGGCGCTCTCCTCGAGGTCGGCCTTGGTGACGATCAGCACGTCGCGCACCCCCGCCTCGCGGGCTCGGAGGGCGGTGAACAGCCCGGCGATGCCGCTGCCGACCACGATCAGCGGGCGCATCGGCCTTTACCTCCGCACCGGCGCGGCCGCGGACGCGCCGGACTGCGCCGGGAGCGAGAGCATGCGGTCGAGCGCGCGCCAGGCCGCCGCCTTCACGTGGTCGGACACGGTGATCTCGTTCAGCACCCGGCCTTCGACCAGGGCCTCGAGGACCCACGCCAGATACGCGGGGTGGATCCGGTACATCGTCGAGCACGGGCAGATCACGGGGTCGAGGCAGAAGATCCGCTTGTCCGGATGGGCGGCGGCGAGCCGGTTGACCATGTTGATCTCGGTGCCGACCGCCCAGTGGCTTCCGGACTCGGCCGCCGAGATCGTCTCCAGGATGAGCTCGGTCGACCCGTCCAGATCGGCGGCGGCGACCACCTCGCGCCGGCACTCCGGGTGGACGATGACATGGATGCCCGGATGCTCGCGCCGCGCCCGCTCGATCTGAGCCACCGTGAAGCGGGCGTGCACCGAGCACCAGCCTCGCCAGAGGATCAGGCGGGCCCGCTCGAGCGCTTCGACGGAGTTGCCGCCGAGAGGCCGGCGCGGATCCCACACCACCATCGCGTCGTCGGCGATGCCGAGCTTGACGCCCGTATTGCGGCCGAGGTGCTCGTCGGGGAAGAACAGGACCCGGTCGCTCTGCTCGAACGCCCACTCCAGGACGCGGGTCGCGTTGGACGACGTGCAGACGACGCCGCCCCGCTCGCCGCAGAACGCCTTCAGCGCCGCCGAGGAGTTCATGTACGTGACGGGCAGGACCGGCCGGCGGCGCTCCGCCATGGTGAAGCCCAGTGCCTCGTCCAGCTGCTTCCAGCAGGAGCGGACCTGGACCTCGTCGGCCATGTCGGCCATCGAGCAGCCGGCGGCCAGGTTGGGCAGGATGATCCGCTGGTGGTCCCCCGCGAGGATGTCGGCGCTTTCCGCCATGAAGTGCACACCGCAGAAGACGATGAAGTCCGCCTCCCGGCGACTGGCCGCCTGCTGGGACAGCTTGAAGGAGTCCCCCCGGAAATCGGCCCAGCGGATGATCTCGTCGCGCTGGTAGTGGTGACCGAGGATCACCAGCCGGGAGCCCAGCGTCATCTTCGCCGCCGCGATGCGCCGCGCGAGGTCGTCGGGCGACATGGACCGGTAGTGCTCCGGAATCTCCGCCTGGACCGGAGTCGACCCGGGGATCGTGTCCCATTGACTCGCGCCCGCTCCGTAGACCGGCGGCTGAGGCCGCTTGGGGCCGGCATCGTAGGCCCACGGATCCCATGTGAGCTCGTCGCTGCACAACTCGGCGGCTGGGGCGGCCTGGATCTTCATGTCAATCGAGGATGTCGTGAGCATGTGCGCCTTCCTCTCGCGGCCTGGGCTGGGGCCCAGGGCGGTGATCGGTGTTAAGGTCATACCTACCTTTAGTGCGGGTGACGAAGACGGATGTCGGGGGGGCCATGGTGTTAGGACGCGCTCGACGTCTCGGCGGTTCGCTCGGGCAGGGACCGCAGTGGGCGCCGCGGCCGCATCGTCTTGACCAGGCTCGCCGGATCCTCGGCGCACTGATAGAGCGCTGGGGGGCGGTGGCGACCGCCGGAGACGGAATGGCCGGTCGGCACGATGCTCCCGGTGGCCTCGACACGCCGCCGGAAGTTGGTGGGATCGATCCGGCGTCCCAGAATCACCTCGTAGACGTGGCGAAGCTGGGCCATCGTGAAGTGGCGCGGCAGGAACTGGAAGGCGACCAGCGCGTACTCCACCTTGTTGCGCAGGCGCTGAAGCGCGAAGCGGAGGATCTCGTCGTTGTCGAAGGCGAGCTCGGCGGGTGGCTCGTCGACCGGGAACCAGGCCGCTTCCATCATCTTGCGGCCGGGCGCGATCTCGGTGCCGTCGGTCCGGACGAGCGCGTAGTACGCGACCACCGCGGCCTCGATCTGCGAGCCGGCGCAGAGCTCGAAGGTGTACAGCTGCTCGAGATACGACGCCCGCAGAGTCGTCTTCTCGAGGAGCTGGCGCCACGCCGCGTGGTCGAGCCCCTCGTCGCCCCAGAGCCGGCCGCCGGGAAGCGACCAGTAGCCCGCGAAGGGCTCGACCGCCCGCCGGACGAGGAGGACCTGCAGGCGCGGCCGTCCCGTGGCATCTGCCCGGATGCTGAAAATCACGACGGCCACGATCACCGAGGCGTGGGCCCCGGCCGGGTGCTCGGCGTTCACGATTGTCGACTCATTGCCACCATGCCCATGTTAAGGTTACAGTGACTATAACGGCATGTCAACTGATCGTCCCCGGACCGCGCCAGTGCGTGATCATTCGTCAAAGGAGGTCCTCATGGTTGTCGTCGGCACTTCGCCTCACAATCTCGCAATCACGCCTACTGCGGTCGAATCAGGCGCTCGAGTAAGGGCGTCAGAGTGTCCCAGTGAACGAACGCCGAGGGAGACTCGACGCCCGGGTGTGATCTAGCTTTCGCTTAAACTGTCAGGTCTGCCCGCGTCGCCTTGACTAGGGCGTCAGTCCCGGCCCGCGGCGTCGGGACCGCGGTTTGGAGCACTACCGGAGGGGTCGGGGGAGGTGTCATGCCGAGCGCGGTCACGGCGCCGAGCAGGCTGGCGCCGGCGCTCGCCCACCACGCGCCGCGGAACGCCGTGTGCACCGCGCTGAAACCCTGAGGCGTACCGACGACGGCGACGAACAGGGCGACGCCGAGCGCGAGGCCGATCTGCCGCGCCATCGTCACGACCGCTGACCCGGTCGCCGAGCGCGCCGGCGGAAGGTCGGCGGTCGCGGCCGAGATGATGGTCGGGAGCGCGAAACCGACGCCCACTCCCACAATGAGCCAGCCCGGCAGGAAGTCGCCGGCGTACGACGGATGCGCGCCGACCCTGATCGCGACCAGTGCCGTTCCCGCCGCGAACGCCACGCAGCCGATCGCCGCGAGGTGACCGACGCGCACGCGATGGGCGATCCGTTGCGACACTCCGGCGAACACCGGTACCATCAGCGGACCGGGTGCGATCGCGAGGCCGGTGCGCAGTGCCGACCAGTGCCAGACGTCCTGCAGCCACAGCACCGCGGCGAGCAGCCCGCCGGCGAACGCGACCGAGAACAGCACCGCCGTGACGTTGGACCATGCGAACGCGCGCACCCGCAGCAGCGCCGGCTCGACCACTGGCAGCGGATGGCGGCACGACCGCATCCAGAACCCGCCGATGCCGACCGCGGCGACGACGAACGCGACGACGTCGGCGGACGACGACCAGCCCCAGTTCGGTCCCTTGACGAGGCCGAGGGCGAGCGCGCCGATGCCGACGGCGATCAGCAAGGCGCCGAGCAGGTCGGGGATGCGGGTGACCGTAGCGTCGCGCGAGTCGGGGACGAAGCGGCGCGCGGCGGCGAGGCCGAGCAGCCCGACCGGGACGTTGACGATGAAGACCCAGCGCCAGCTCGCCTGCACGAGCAGCCCGCCGATGACCGGGCCGGAGGCGGCGGCGAGCGCGCCGATGGCCGCCCAGGTCCGTACGGCGCGGACCCGCCGCTCGGCCGGCGTCGCGGCGAGCAGGAGCCCGAGGCTGGTCGGGGTCAGCGCGGCCGCGCCGACAGCCTGCAGCCCGCGGAATGCGACGAGGCTCCACAGATTGGGGCTCGCGGCGCACGCGGCGCTGGCGATCGTGAACAGGGCCAGACCGCCGAGGAAGCCGGCCATCCGGCCGTAGCGGTCGGCGAGGCGGCCCAGCGGTACGAGCAGCGCGGCATAGAGGACGGCGTAGCCGTTGAGCACCCAGCTGAGGTCAGACAGCGACGCCCCCGAGAAGTTCCGGCCGATCTCGGGGAACGCGACGTTGACGATGAACAGGTCGAGGCTTGCCATGAACGCGGCGAGCGACAGCACCGCGAGCACGGCGCCGGGGCGCGATTCGCGGTCGGCCGACGGGGCCGCCGTGACAACGACCGCGGTCACGACAGCACCAGCAGCGTCGAGGGGCTGTGGGCGAGCAGCGCGCCGGTGTCGGCGGCCCCGAGGCGGCCTTCCGCGGTGGCGGTACCCCGGCCATGGTGCAGCACGGTGCCGGACGCGACGATCGTGCCGGTCGCAACGGTGATCGGTTTGACGTAGCGGATGTCGAGGTCGAGCGTCGTGCAGCCGACGCCGGCCGGGAGGAGCGGGCGCACCGCCCAGCCCATGACGGGGTCGAGGAAGGTGGCGGCCGCGCCGCCGTGGACTATGCCGATTGGGTTGTAGTGCTTCTCCGCCGGGTCGACCGCGAAGGTGACGACGCCGGCGGCCCGCGCCACTCGGACGAGCGACTCGAAAGCCCTGAGGACGCGCTTCGACGCATGCGGATCGCGCACCAGACGGGACTCGTGGTGATAGCCAAGATAGTCGCGTGCCGGTCCGGGCCGGTCGTCGAGCTCCGTCGACGCGGCAATCAGCGCGCAGCCACCGGGCAGTGGCGGGGACGACTCCCACGCCAGGAAGCCCTCGAAGAATGCCGGGTCTGCGTGTTTGATAGCTCGTAGCGATGCATTCAGATTGGCTCTTGCTCCGTTGTCGTGGAGGGCCGAGGTCGACTGTCTGCTCGGAACCGGTAAGCGGGAACGCGATGCGGGGGCGCGGGTTAGCACTGATGAACCATGAGACTCACCCCTATCTGGCCGCACCGCGATGACGCAGCGGCGACACGATGCGTCGCCGTGTACGCCGCGAAGCCGATCAACTCGACAAGCGCGAGGAGGAAGCTACCTAGGACGAACCGCGTCATCCCTGACCGCCACACGCTAAGATGTTCGGCTCGGCGATGCGTGGACGCGATCGCCCGCTCGATCGGGGATCTGATCGATTCTTGCCCGGGCGCTCAATCTATTATACATGTATATACATTCACCAGGAGCCACCTCTTCGGATGCCGAGATCGGTTCGACGGATTCTGACTGGCGTTCTCGGGATTTGGGGAAGCACCCTGGAGCTCGTACGGGCCCCTAGCGCGCGTCTCTCATGAGAGTGGAGGGTTGCGGCGGTTAACCCGGTGCGTAGCGTGTGCCCGAGCTACACTCAGGGCGAGGTCAGCCGAACGAGGAGGGCCGCAACTTTCTCCGTCCGGCCGCTCTCTTACGGGTGAGGGAGGTCGCGAATGCGACACCGCGACCATCGGGACCGTCCGGCCACTTCCGAGATACCCAGCGGTCGTTCGCGCCTGTTTTGCTGGGCCGGACCAAGGCACGAGCAGTCTGAAGATGTTACCTAGCGCGAGCGGAACCCCTTGGGCCGCTATCCTCCGGATCGGAGAGTTACCCGAACCCGGAATTCGAATTGCCTGTTTGCCCGCAGGTGGTTGCGGGCCCCTGCAACCGGTCTAGATTAAATCGACCTCGAATGTGACCGTCTTTGATTAGTTCGGACCCGTTCGCCGCGACCGTGGCCCGGTAGAACTTCCGTCCACCCTCCCGAACCGGAGCGCAGCGGATCGGGGCGACGCGCGCCCGGAAAAACGTATTCGCCCGGGCGATGTCTCGGCCGAGGAGTTCGTTGAGCTTCGCCAGCTGCGCCGTGATCGTGGCCGCATCGACCGGGAGGGGCCCGATCCCGCGCCGGGCGTCCATGGCCGCGAGTCGCTCCTTCAGCGCGCGCCGCCGGGTCTCGCGATCCTGGACGAGCGCCGTCGTCGTCTCGCTCACGATGCCGGCCAGGATGGCCCGCTCGACGTTCCGGAGCTCCTCCTCGACCTGCTCCAGCTCCTGTTCCAGGCGGCGTCGGGCCGCGCCCTCCGCGATCCGGAACGTGTCCAGGTGACGGTTCACGGCCGTGATCAGGGTAGCGCACGGCCTCGGGAGTCAAGAGCTTCACCCGGATCGCCTCGAGCCGCCGCCGCTCGACCGTGGCCACCTTGACCGTGGGGGCATCAGCGCAGACCGGTGGGCCCTTCTCGCGGTGAGGACCTGGGGCTGATCACGCCCGACGTGACCGCGCTGCGCGATCAGTTCCGCCTGCCCGGCATGCGGGTCCTTCAGTTCGCTTTCGACGGCAAGGCGGACAACCCGTACCTGCCCGACAACTACGTTCCGAACACCGTCGTGTATACGGGCACCCACGACAATCCCATCACGCGGCTGGTACCCAGGCGCTATCAGATTAAGGAACAGCAAAGGATGAAGATGGCGGGTTGCTCGAAGCGTTCTCGCCGACTAGAATCTGGAAGCGATGAAAAGCAAGCCACCGCCGTTCCTGTGGGGCGCGGCGACCAGCAGCCATCAGATCGAGGGCGGAAACGAGCACAATGACTGGTGGGCATGGGAGGCCGCAGGCCACGTCGAAGGGGGCGTGAGATCCGGAAACGCCACTGATCACTGGAATCGCTTCCGCGAAGATCTTCAGTTGGCCGCCTCTCTCGGGCTCAATAGCTACCGATTCTCGATCGAGTGGTCACGGCTCGAGCCCGAAGAGGGGCTTTGGAACACGGTCGCCCTGGACCGCTACGGCGAGATCCTCTCCGAGTGCGAGCGGTTGGGGCTCCTGCCGATGCTGACGCTCCATCATTTCACTTCGCCCCGCTGGTTCGCAGAGAAAGGCGGGTTCACCCAATCCGGGGCAGCCGAGAAGTTCGCGGCCTACGTCTCGAGTGTGATCGAGGCCTTCGGGCTCCGGATCCCGCTCTGGTGCACGATCAACGAACCCATGGTGCTGGTCGCGCGAAGTTACCTCGGGACCTTTATGCCTCCGGGCCGATGGGCGCCCCATCTCGCGTCCCAGGCCTCTCACCAGCTGCTGAGAGCCCACGTCCTGGCCTTCGACCTCCTGCACTCGCAGTCG
>WNFR01023152.1_pt1 | contig 11297 bp, 12 predicted proteins | sample 5400221 | NCBI WGS metagenome assembly WNFR01 (sample SAMN13153357, study PRJNA577476) | soil metagenome | isolation source: 40 cm soil under Madrone tree | place: USA:California | collected 2016-06-14 | reverse complement strand
CCGAGACGGAAATCTCTCAATTCCTGGATGGGAACAACATCGCCTGCCGCCATTTCGAGGATGACGACGCACTGCTCGACCATGTAGTCGATCACCTTGTTCGGGGTAAAGTGGTCGGCTGGTTTCAAGGTCGATTCGAATGGGGTCCGCGTGCTCTCGGCAACCGGAGCATCCTGGCGGATCCGCGGAATCCCGACATGAAGGACATTGTGAATGCCAAGATCAAATTCCGTGAGCCCTATAGGCCCTTTGCTCCTTCCGTGCTGGCGGAGCACACAGAAGACTATTTCGAACTGCCCGATGCTAATAAGCATTTTCCAGCGCGCTACATGCTGTATGTCGTCCCGGTCAGGCAGAGCCAGCGAACTGCCCTCCCCGCCATAACGCATGTGGACGGCACGGCGCGGCTGCAGATGGTATTTTCCGACCAGAGCCCGCGCTACCACCGCCTGATTGAGCGAGTCGGACAGGCGAGCGGGGTGCCGGTCGTGTTGAATACGTCGTTCAATCTGCGGGGCGAGCCGATTGTGAACAGTCCTGCGGACGCGTATAAGACATTCTCGAAGAGTGAAATGGACGTGCTTGTGCTGGAAAACTTTATTGTCGAAAAGGCGCAGGCGTAAGGAACTCACAGCTTGATTTGACGAACGAACTGCAAAATGACAACCCTAAATCTAGGATCGCAATCGCCAATTAATGCTTCGCTGAGGCTTTGGATTGCAATGACGACCTCAGCCGTCCTGACGACGGCGGTGTTTCTCACGATGCCGATGGGGAGAAAGCATTGGGGGGTGCTTCGCAATCTTAGACATGCCATTAGAAGTCACGATCTTGCTTTGATTGCGTCCGCCCTCATTATTTTCGCCTGTATATGCATTTATCTCGTTTCGCAAATGGTCGTAATCAAAGCGAAAGTGTACAACAGCCCCGACCGTCTGGTGTTCAGCGCACGCAGTTTGCCTGATTTCGTACAGCAGAATCGAACTTCGGAATCCCTGGGCCAGTTTCGCAGTTATCTCGACGACATTCTGAGCCTGGAATATCCCGATTCATTGTCGAAAGCCGTCGCCATTCGGCAATGGGTCCGACGGCAGCAGTCGCAGGATAAAAGCATGTGGTCACCGACGGTAAGAGTCAACCACGAGGATCCGCACCGGCTTTTGGAGGAGCAGAGAAAGGGAATTCCAGGGTCCTGTAGGAGATTTTCTTACATTCTCACTGCGGCGCTTTTGAGCGCCGGATTCGATGCCCGGGTTGTAAGTTTTACAAATTCGCTATGTCGTCGCGGTGTGCAGCGTCACGTTGTGGTCGAGGTTTGGATCGAGGATTTGGGGAAATGGGTGTTGCTCGATCCTACCTACGACACTCTGATCTTAGTTGATGACCGGCTGGCTTCCGCCCTTGAGGTGCAGGAAGCGGTTATAGGCGGGCGGTTGGACGCAATCGCATTTGAGAGAAATGGGTCCATGCTCGAGCCTCATCCAAGGCCAGAAATCTACAGGCGCTCCTGCCGGCATTTGTTCTCGGCTATGTCGAATGCCATATTTGATGGCTACGCCGTCCGCATTCTGGGTCCCAAGCGTATTTCTTTCTTGCATTACAGCCGAGAGGCGGCATACCCGCAACTTCGCAAGCAACTCTTGCTGGGGGCTGGCGGTAGTGGGCTGTTCCTGAGCATGGTGTTCTGGGCGTGGACAGTTCTGTCGTTGACCGCCGCCTAGCTACCCTGCATTCCTGCGAAGTGGTATTGTCACCGCCGAAGCAAGAGCCATACACTGATCGGGATTCGAATGGCTGCCCTCCCACGGTAAAGAAGTGAAGTTGGCGGGATGCCAACTTTCGCGTCTATGAGACCTCCAGTTTTCATCGTGGGCTGTCCCCGTTCGGGAACGAGCTTCCTTTATCACCTCTTGCTTTCGGGAGGAGGCTTCGCATCGTTTCACACACAGATGAATGTGTTCGACGTGTTGGAGCCCATCTATGGGGATCTAAGAGTCACAAAGAACAAGAAAGCAATGCTGCGCGAGTGGCTGCGAAGCAGAGCTTTCGAAATCTCTGGGCTGAGCGCAAACGAAATTGAAGCCAAGGTGATGGCGGAATGCAGCAACGGTAGCGATTTTATTCGCACCGTGATGAATGAGATAGCCAGCAAACAGGGAGTCAATCGCTGGATCGATTCCACTCCAACCAACATTCCACACATGCTCAGAATCAGCCGTGACTTTCCGGAAGCCTGCTTTATTCACATCATTCGAGATGGGCGTGACGTGGCGCTGTCGCTCGAGAAACGCGCTTGGAGCCGCCCTCTGCCGTGGGATAAGAAACGAAGCCTGCTGGCAGCAGGCATCTACTGGGAATGGATCGTCCGCAAAGGACGGAAATATGGGGCCATGCTTGGGCCGAAATACATGGAAGTGCGATACGAGGAACTCGTCGAGCATCCAGGACCACCACTAAGGAGGATTGGTGACTTTCTGCAGCACGAACTTGACTATGCCCGGATCCGGGGAGCCCCGGTAGGCTTGATGGATGGGCGACTGACCTCGTTTACGGAAGATCTGAAGGACGGCCACTTCACTCCGGTGGGCCGTTGGAAATACAAGTTTCCCGAAGACCAGCTGTTACAGTTCGAAAGACTTGTAGGGAAGTATCTAGTTGAACTTGGCTACCCGCTTTCGCATTCGATGGATGGCTCAGAGCAATCATTTGGAGCCCGGAAGATGCGATGGGTCTACATCAGTTTTTATGACTTCAAGCAGTGGGCCAAGGTGCATACCCCGCTCTCACGATGGATTGTAAACTACTCTAACACTCTGATCGATAAGTAATGCTGAGTTCCGATTCTTCCCCGACGTACCTGAATTGCCCAGACTTCGTTTGAAGGCTCAGGTGCGCAAACCATGCTGTCAGTAGCAATGTTCTTTTGCTCTCCTGATGACAGTTGCTGCCTCGGGATTCCGTTAGCAGAGACGAGCATTCGCCGGTTGGTCGAGAGTGCCAAATATCTTACTTTGGCATTTACATTCTGTGCCATCAATGTGCGGGAGTATGCCTTGCGCTTGGCATCGCGACGAGTTGCGGTCGGCAGTCACTCGGATTCCCATCGCCCCCGGTCTTTGGCTTCGTCTTTCGCAATAAGGTAATCGTCGACGATAAACCGAATGGTTCGAGACAGGTGTAGTTGACACTCATTTTGCGGGTTCACGGTTACTGGAAAATCTGACACTCCCTGGATAGATGAAGCCTATGCCGAGGCCACTGAGGTCCGTGTCAAGACCGGGCGAAGCCCGCAGCGTAGCGCGGTCCGACCAGTTCGAGCACTTTGTCGACGCCGTTCGCACATACTTCCATGACCTGTTCGGCGATGGAGCCGCTATCGATGAACACCTGATCGACGCCGCTGGCTCGCAGTACGTTTTCACGATCCGGGTTTCGGGTGGTTGCGGCAACAAAGGCACCGTGATTCTTGCCGATTGCCGCAGCAGCCAACCCAACGGAGGTTGTGCCCCCGCGGATCAAGAGACGCTCGCCTTTTTCGAGGCGCAGCGATTTGAACAGCGAGCCCCACGCCGTCTGCAGCATCTCGGGGATGGCTCCGAGGGTCTCCCAGGGAAGTTCCGTTTCCAGGGTTTGCACTTGCTTCGTCGGCACGCAGGTAAATTCCGCGTAGCCGCCGTCAAACTGGCGACCCATGCCGCCCATTGCGGTCGCAACGATCTCGCCCTTGGCGAACTCGGTTCCAGGAGCTGACTCGACGACTCCGACTGCCTCAATGCCCAGGACGCGAGGAAACTTGACGTTCGGCGAATGGCCCTGACGGGTGAAAAGCTCGGAGCGATTGAGCCCGAACGCTTTGACTCGTATCAAGACTTCGCCGCTCTTCGGAGTGGGGATCGGAAGGCTCTCAATTTTGAGAACCTCCGGTCCGCCCGCTTCACGGATCACAGCGGCTTTCATAGTGGCCATCACTTGCCCCCTTCATCCTTATGCGCGCGCTGGGTTGGTGGTGGAAAAGCAGTAACGGGCGATCTTCCAGTCTCCACCTATTTTCTGGAACAGGAAGAGTTCCTGATTGGCCTCCGGACCTCCCGCGCCTGTCGCGTGAACGTTGACCGTCCCGGCAGAGTTAGTACGAGCGAATACCCAGTTCGGGGATATCTCCACAACCTCTTGCACGTTGAACTTGACGCTCAGCTTGATGTTTTGGAACACCGCCTCGTACGCCTTGCGGACCGCCTCGAGACCAATACTCGAAGGACTGTGCTGCGGCATGAACACGCCGTCAGATGCGTAGAGCTTCATGACTGCGTCGGTATCGGATTGATTCAACGCGTCTTGATATCTGGAAAGTACTTCGGCAACGGCCTTCTCGTGTGCATTCATGATTCCCATCCTTTTTTTGAGGACGTGTCTGCAGCATGCACTATAGTTCCTCGCCCGTTTATGTGACTAGCGAGTGAATCAGCAAATGTATTTCCCGAATTTGGAATAATCTTTACGGACCCTCGTATACGAGTGGATCCACTATCCGGTGTGCAATCGCCTAAGCGATCCGCCGCGAGTCAGGTCGTTTTGGTTTCCGCGTCGTAGGGTCGAATGTTCTCAGAGTACAGCCACTCCGTGCTGGCAGAGCTGCAGAACCGGGAGGATCTTGGTGACGGACATGAATTCGCTGATGATTTTCGTCGTTGGGCTTCCACCATTCCGGCCTGGTAACTGGCACTCGAGTGGACGTTCGTAATTTTGAAAGCACGTTCCCGCTGTGGTCAAATCAGTTCGCCACCACTTCACAACGCAACTTCCGCTTCCACGGACCGAAGTGCGCCTCTAAAAGAAACCAACCCTGGCCGAACTGGAGATGTGCAAACAGTGATCTCTCGGCTGAAAGCAACAATTCTCTGCATTGACGACCAATGGAGTGGGCTCATCGGCCGCAAGATGTTGCTCGAAAACAACGGTTATGAAGTCTTGGAGGCGACCGGTGGAACCGAAGGACTGAGGTTGTTCCTTTCGCATTCTGTGGACGCGGTGGTCCTCGACTACCAGATGCCCGGGATGAACGGGGACGTGGTTGCCGCGAAGATGAAGCGGGCTAAGTCATATGTCCCAATCATGCTGTTATCCTCCTACGGGCGATTGCCGAAAAGCAACCTGGACGCAGTGGACATTCTCCTGTCGAAATCCCAGCCGCCAAAAATTCTCTTATCCACGCTTCAGGATTTGCTTAGGCGTCGGCCCAGGCAGTTCTTCGGCCGTTGGTTCGATACGTGGAGAAATCGAAATGAAGGGGTGAGGCAATGAACCTTTTGAATCGGTTTTTCGGACGAGGATGCTCGCATCGCTTCGCCTGGCCACGGATTGACGCCAATGGTCGTCACTATCAGATATGCCCAGTTTGTGGAACTGCTTACGAATATGACTGGAGAATGATGCGACGGACTGATCGGTTGCTGGTGACGAACGGGAAAAACCCTCTCGTCTCGACGCACGCCCGATTACCGGGAACTGTCAATTGACGTAGCCAGGCGAGTACACTAACTATCCGAGCCAACTGAACCGCATACGGTGTGCTCGTGCCCTCACTGGCTGAGTCGCTTCTGGCTAGCATGGCGATCTTGGCACTTCTGACAGCGCTTGTTGGTGCGAGTCGTGGGTCGCTTATCGCACCGCACGCAAACGCCAGCTTAGACATCGCGCTCGTAGTTCCGGCGGAGGAGCGATTTCTGATACTTCGCGTGCTCCCGGTTGCATTTCCCGCCGCGTGTCGTGCCGCGCTCAGTCCAGCGTCGGAAGCAACTGACGCAGATGCGGTGCCTCTTGCAAAACGCTCGCACCATTCCACCCGGATTCTTGCCACTGCTGTTCATCGATCGAGCACATCATAGCTAACGGGCTCGAAATAGAACACGGTTATCGCCTTCGGCGGCCTTTAGACCAATTGGGGAGTGATAGGATCTCTTCATGCCAAAAACACTGATGCATGATGCAGTCTGTAATCAGCGGACTCCAGAAGGAACGAAAACGACTTGAGGACGAACTGCACCGCGTGGCAGCCGCCCTGACCGCTTTCGGAAACGTCTACCTGCGTGGGAGCCAACCAACTCGCAAGAAGCGAACTATTTCGGCTGCGGGGCGTAAGAGAATTGCGGCTGCTCAACGGGCGCGGTGGGCAAAGATCAAGGGGCAAAAGGTTGTTTCAATCAGTTCCCGCAAGGCAATGTCGCCCACTGCCCGCAAAAGGATTGTCGCAGCCCAGAAAGCGCGCTGGGCCAAGTGGCGGAAGGCACAAAAGAAGGCTTAAAGTCGCGATCTATTACACCCACCACCCAGTTTTAGTGTAATGGGGATTTTGCAACAATCAACCACCCTGATAGCCTGTGGCAGGGCGACATCCCTTTGAGCACAAAGAGCCTATTTGGTTGGGAACCGACGAGGAGGGCATTCGGACAGCGGTTCCGCTTGCCAATCGAGGGCGTTCCCCTTACAGTCATCCACAATTCTTTCTCCGCCGAAAACCCTGAATCGTGACCTCGGTAGGGAGCCGCGATCCGGGGTTTTCCTATTTTGAAATCAGAGCACTGCTGTTCCCTTCAAACTTTCAAATGCTGGCGTGAGGGATTGTTAGTGCAATGGGGATGTTATGCCATTTACGATTGTGGTTGGGCATCCAAAGCCGACGGTCGATGCAAAGAGCAGAAACGAACCGTAAAGCAGGCATATCAGCACTTCCAAAGAGCCGATTGCCCACAACGCTTTGTTCGCTGCACGAGCAGCCACGTATGCGAAATAGAGACCCACAAACCACGGAGCGATGACGCCCACAAACCATCCGACCCTCATCGGGATGACCAACTGTTCCGGTGGTACGAGATGAACTCTCAGGTATGAGCCAAAAGTTTTGAAGGTCGCGTACGAAAGGACAGCGCAAACGACCGGCACCAAGGCCGCAAACTTAGCCCGCTTCGGTGTCGTTGGATTTGAGGGTATCGGTTGCGGAGGGCGGCTGCCCTTGAAGGCAGCAACCAGTAATGTGGCGAGAAGTAAGACCGCAACCGTAACGACCGGCAACATGTTCATCTAATATGGGAGTGAAGGATGCCCTGAGAGTATGACACAGCTTTGATTGACGTAATGAGGCGTTTACACTAAGAACCGCTGACAAAATCCTCGTTAACGCCTAGGATGGGCGCAGGCGCGGCGCTCGGATCGAACAACAAGTACACCCTATGGCCCGTCAACGCCCATCCGCTCGCGAGCTCGCAGTCCCGAGGAGTCCATCTGTGTCAGCGGCCGAGCCCGTGGCCGGCGACGGACTTACCGCAGAATTGTTGCCTTTCCCGCGGCCCGACCTTTCGACCCACGACTCAGACTTCCAGAGCCTTGTCAGTAAAGTTGTGGAGCTGGCACGGATTCTGACAGGCGCGAGTGGATCTGCAATCGCGTTCCGGGGAGAGCAAGGAACGATTTGCCGGGCAAGATCGGGCGAGGGAGCGCCGCCTCTCGGTGCTCCGGTCGACACCACCTCCGGAATCTCTAAGCAGTGTCTGGATTCGGGAACACCACTACGCTCTGAGGACATCGCAACCGACGGCCGTGTTGACCCTGAGATTTCTCAGGCAGTCGGCATCCGCGCGGTGGCAATCGTTCCTATCTATAGCGATGGTGATATCTCCGGAATTCTGGAAGTTTTTTCCGACGCTCCCGGTGTTTTCACGGATCAGCATCTCAAGACGTTGCAGCAACTGGCGAGATGGGTCGGCTCTGCAGCAAACATGCCGAGCGAGGAGCCCGTCTGCGGTTCGAATGTAGATGTTCAGCTCAATGGCCATCTTGACATCACATTGCTGATCGCCTTGGAGCCCGCGTACCGCGCCTTCTTCGGAAATCTAACCGACATTGTGTCGCTACGCTCATCGGCGCGGTTGGCTGGCTCACCGAGCCAGACGCATGGTTGGAACGACGTCCTCGTCGAGTCTCATATTCCATGGAAACGGTTTATCGAGTCTGTTCTCTTGCACGTCGTGGTGGTAGGAATGTTGTCAGGCTTGTCAAAAATTTGGCCGCGAGGACTGCTCGTGTCCCCGCCACCGCTTCGCGAAGCACACGTCACCTACTACCCGTTTTCTCAGTCTTTTCCCGCGCAGGAAAGTAGTCCTCCGGCAGTGCATCCGATGCGGCAGCACACATCCGCACCTCAGGAAGTCATCAAAGTTGGTCGTAACCGTGAGCTACTCGCGGGTTCAGGCACTCGCGGTACAGACGATGGACAAAAGGTAGACGCATTGACTACGCCGCCTCCTCCGATGCCGATGTTTACGATCAGCCGTTTCCGAAAACCGGAACTCGGGGTTGCGGTTTTGCCGCCGCCCCCCGAAATTGATCAAGCTGGAGCTCGCCAGTCCCATCTGCTTGATTTTTCCGTCGTAGCACCTCCTCCGGATCTCAGCGGCGGTTCTGGATTACGGAGAATAAACGCACCCAGAGCGACAGTTGTCCCGCCGCCCCCCGACGTACGTGGCTCGATGAAGAGCGTCGGGCTCATCGACGCCGCTCAGCTCGGAGGTCGTTCTGCACGAGCCGCTGACATCTCGATCGTGCCGCCTCCGCCATCTCTCAACGATCGTGCAATCCTCACCTACGGAGCGACAGGTGTCCCTTCCAAGATCGGTGTACAGGTCGTGGCCCCTCCATCGTCAATTCAGGACCGGGATAAGCTCGATGCAAGGGCCAGTGGTATTTCACTGGGCAGTGGAGTTTCACAGGTTGTGCCGCCTCCCCCGTCGCTCGAGGGCACAGGCAACTCTGTTGCAGGAGCACGAGCTAATTCGCTAGCCTACGGTGGTTCCCAGGTTGTGCCTCCTGCCCCATCAATGGAAAGGGAAAGCGGAGGGAACTATAGCGGAGGCGGACGGATTAGCTCTCTGAGTCAAGCTGATTCACAGGTTGTGCCCCCTCCGCCATCAGTCCAGTTCGGAGCCGGAGGCAACTCGGGTGCCGCGGGACAGGGACGGGATAGCTCGCGGGCTGGCGCTCGTGCAGAAGGTGCATTGCCCCCCGCGTCAGCCCAGGGCGACGGTAACTCTAAACCAGGCGGCGAACGAGGCGGCACGACAGTCGCAAAAGATCTATCCACCTCGTCCGTGCCGGAGACCGGCGGCGAGCGAAAGCATCCGATTTTTCAAGACGTGCAGCTCCGCGTGATTAGTTTGACCTGGGCACCTTCCCGTTCGTCCTACTTCTCCAGCTTCGAGGTTTTCATTGCAGAAAAGTGGCTGAACAACAAAGAGTCGGAGTTCATCAAGCTGGTTTACGAGTTTCTTCCTTATCAACAACGATTGTCGGAGTACGGTTCCTATGATTTGAAAGTCCCTAGGCTCCGGGTCACAAGAGATTCAACATGCGACGAAAGCCTCATGCAAATGGCATGGCCTGAAGGCGAAAACGGCCCACCCGGCTCCCACCACTCAGGCGAAGCACTGGCATCGACCGCCACCGACCGCAACAACGCATTGCCCTGCTATCGCACAACCGCAGACGACTACCGACGAGCGGTCTCACGAGGTCGGTAGCTGGCCCGGCATATAAAACAGAGGCATCATCCGGTGTCGCAGACGATGACGCAAGCCGGTTCCATATGATACAAGTTGGCGCCCGACGGCCAAATGCTCGCGGGGCCAGCGCTAAGGAGTCACTGGCTACTCGCAAGCAATCCAACGGACGAAAAACGGGCTTGCGAGCCAGGTCCACGGATAACTGTTGTAATCAGGCGTGGCTGTTGAAAAACTCTCGTCGGGGGATTTCGACAACGAGATTTGTTCGTATGTTATTGAATGTTGATTCGCCATAGACGCTGAAATCCACTGAAATTACTGCTCTGGTTCCTTTTTCAACAGCTACAGGCGATTACGCTCACCACCCGGTCAGCGAGTGAAATCGTACTCGAGCTTGTTGGTCGGCTGCATCACTTCACCTCTGCGAGGCAGCTCGAGAGCTCGGCTTGGATCTGTTCGGTGCGACGCTGACCCTCGGCTCGATCCTTGTTGACCTTGGTGAGCTTGAGCTTCACGCCGTCGATCATACGGTTCCGACGTTGGTTTACGGTGTCGTCGTCTGTACCATCGAGCTGATCGACCACGTCTTGGTCGCGTTGGATCTCTTGGACCTCGGTGTTGATCGTCGCCGTCGAAGGTTCGAGGGAGTTGCGCTTCTCGAGGTTAGCGCGGTAGCACGCGGCTCGGTGAGCCCGAGCTTCGTATGACCTGCGCACGCCGTAAGCGATCGCGACGACCAGGGACAAGAACAACAGCAGGAACAGCTTTACGGCGATCGGGTGCTTCTTCACAGTTGAAACCTCCTGCACGCTCGACTGTGGGTCGAGATTCGCATAGCGTTTGCGAGTGGCTCGTCCTCAACGGCTACTGTATCGCCTCGTGGGTGAAATGGCGAGATTTCGTCAGCCGTGCACGGAGGGCTCTTCGGGCAGGTCCTTCCGTAACGTTCTACCGTTCGGAAGCCCGGAACATTAGTGTAATGGGGATTTTTCGCCAACCAGCGGATAGTTTCCGGTTAGCCGACAACATCCGGAACCCTGGTCATCATTTTCCCAGAACGCCGTTTGCACTAGCGTTAATCGCGCCTTGGGCACAATTGCCGCGTGGAAGGCAAAGAAAGGCCGCCCAAACATCGGGCTGAATTTTCACTTAACGCGAGAGTGCTCGGTCCAACGTAACTGCCGAGAACACGAATGTGTAACTGTGCCTGCAGGAATCTTCGTACAATTGATCTCACAACTCTGACCATTGGCTTGTCACCGTCGTAATTCAGGAGAGGTTATGCTGAGCAGATTCGGGAAGTGTATGGTTTTTCTACTCACTCTTGGAATGTTGGCGTCGGCGCAAACTGTGCCGGCCGGAACTCGCATCACCGTGCGTACCGACTCGCAAATCAATTCCGCCAGTGCGCATGTCGGACAGTCATTTAATGCCAATTTGCTCAGAGACCTAGTGGTCAATGGCAAGACCATTGCCAAGGCTGGCGCGCCAGCTAAGGGGAAAGTTGCCTATGCCAAGTCAAGTGGACGGCTGCACGCCCCCGGGCAGGTCACCATCCGACTCACCTCGATTCAACTGGCGGATGGTAAAACTCTGTCGGTCTCAACCAGCGGCTTTCGTACTAAGGGCAAAAGCCATACCAAGAGCAACGTGACCAAAATAGGTGGTGGCGCCGCAGCGGGCGCACTCATCGGCGGACTGGCCGGAGGCGGTAAGGGCGCTCTGATCGGCACGGCCGTGGGCGCG
>WNFR01007956.1_pt1 | contig 11297 bp, 9 predicted proteins | sample 5400221 | NCBI WGS metagenome assembly WNFR01 (sample SAMN13153357, study PRJNA577476) | soil metagenome | isolation source: 40 cm soil under Madrone tree | place: USA:California | collected 2016-06-14 | reverse complement strand
CAGGAAGCAGCCCAAGTCATCCCAAATCAGCAACTCCTGATCAACGTTGTCTCCAAGCGCGTGCGTCAGCTCGGTTTGGGACATCGGCCGATGGTGGAGGTAGGTCCGCGCGCTTCCCTCACCGACATCGCGCTCAAGGAAATTATCGCCGGCAAACTCACCTACGAATCGATCAAGGATTCCGCGGACGGCGCCTAATTTTCGTCGCGTTTCAGGGCGCGATCATGGCTGCCGAGTCGATTCTTAATCGCAAGGCGCTGCGCGATTATCACATTCTCGAGCGCTACGAGGCTGGCATCGCGCTGAAGGGCAGTGAGGTCAAATCCATCCGCGCCGGCAAAGCGAACATCAGTGACGCCTTCGCGCGCATCGAAAATGGCGAAGCTTTTCTCTACAACGCCGACATTCAACCATATGAACGCGCCAGCCATGAAATTCCGGCGGCTAAACGTGTGCGCAAGTTATTGTTACATCGACAAGAGATAGTAAAACTTTACGGCGAGACGCAAGTCGCCGGGCGTGCGCTGGTCATTCTCAAACTCTATTGGAAGTTTGCCAGCCGCTTCTCTTTCGACGGCAAGATCATCTTGATCACGGGTGGCTCGCGCGGACTCGGTCTGGCTTTGGCGCGGGAGGCCTGTGCGGGTCGCGCCCGCGTTGCCTTACTCGCGCGCGATCCAAACGAACTCGCGCGGGCATCCGATGATCTGACGCGGCGTGGCGGCGAGGCGCTACCGGTCGAATGCGATTTGCTTGAGCCGGCGCAGATCAAGCAAGCGGTGGAAAAAATCGTCGATCATTTCGGCGGCCTCGATGTTGTGATCAACAATGCCGGCATCATTGAAGTCGGCCCGCTCGCGCACATGAAGCCCGCCGATTTCGAAAAAGCGATGGCGCTTCACTTTTGGGCGCCCTACCACATTATTGGCGAAGCGATCCCGCATTTCCGCCGGCGCGGAAGCGGGCGCATCGTCAACATCTCTTCCATCGGCGGGAAAATCGCCGTTCCGCACATGGCCCCATACACGGCGAGCAAGTTCTGCCTCGTCGGTTTCTCGGATGCGATTCGCGCGGAGTTAGCGCGAGAAAATATTTACGTCACGACCGTCACGCCAGGAATGATGCGCACCGGATCGCATGGCTTCGCGCAATTTAAGGGTGATCGCGCGGCCGAATACAAACGATTTACGGCAGCGAGCAGATTGCCATTCGCTTCTATTTCCGCTAAGCGCGCGGCGAGAAAAATTCTCGCGGCGTGTGCGATTGGTCGGCCTGCGCTTGTCATGCCGATGTCGGCGCGGCTAATGATAACGGCGAACGCACTCTTTCCGAATCTCTTCGGGCGAATAATGAAAATGGCGAACACGTCTTTGCCGGTGCCGGCTGGGCCGGGTGGCGATGAGTCGCGTCGCGGGTCGGAGATTCGGTGAAAGCAAAGCGCCTCTTTGCTGCAATCGATTTGCCGGGATCAATCAAACGCTTCCTTGTCGATCTTGACCCAAAAATTCACGACGTCCGTTGGGTTGACGCTGAGCAAATGCATCTCACCCTCGGTTTTTTTGAATCTGTGCCGGAAGATGTCGATCTAAAATTACGCGAAAAACTCAGCTTGGTTCAGTTCGGCGCTTTTTTTCTGCCGATCGCGGGCGTGGGAACCTTTCCGCCAAAAGGTTTGCCGAAGATTATTTGGATCGGCGTTGGTCGTGGACATCCGCACCTGTTCCAGTTGCACAAGCGCGTAAGCGACGCAGCTGTCGCCGTTGGTCTGGAACCGGATTTGCGACCATGGCATCCGCACATCACGCTCGCGCGTTGCCGGAACGTTCCGTCGCATTTGCTGCGCCGTTTTTTGAAATCGAATGTCGATCTTGATGCGGGAATGGTCCGCGTAGAATCGTTTCATCTTTATTCGAGCAAACTGGGCCCGGCCGGCCCAGCTCACACGCGCGAGCTCACACTTTCCTGTAGCGGCGGTCTATGACGGCCGGCAAATAAGTTCGACGCTCATAGAGCGCCACTACAGTCCGCGACTCGATAACGGCGCGGCTATATCCTCGAGCGGCCGACGTTCCGCCGCGACGCCAATCCACGCCTCCGTCAATGCGCCAAAAATCATGAGCGCCGCCCCAACGAGATATCCGATGAACAACGCCGTGCTCGATCCGGTCCCGATGATCCATCCGAACAAAAGCGGCGCGCCCACTCCGCCGGCGAGTGTTCCGATTGCATAAAAAATCGCGATCGCCAGGGCACGAATTTCGAGCGGAAAAATTTCGCTTACCGTCAGATACGCGGAGCTCGCTGCCGCAGAGGCGACAAAAAAGATGACCGTCCACGCCAATGTCTGTGTCTGCGCGGTGAGCATTCCCGCTTGGAAAAGACACGCCGTCGCGGCGAGCAACACGCCCGCGAGCGCATACGTCGCGGTGATCATCTGTTTGCGGCCGATCGTGTCGAACAAATGTCCGAGCAGAAGAGGCCCAAGCACATTTCCGAGGGCAAAGGGCAGCAAATAACCGCCTACATTGCTCTCGGGCACGGCGTAAAACCGCATTAACACAAGCGCGTAAGTAAAAAAGATGGCGTTGTAGAAAAAAGCCTGTGTCAGCATCAGAACAAAACCGAGGAGCGAACGTCGCCGATGTTCCTGCGCGATTGCGTTCCAAATCTGCCGCCACGGCGTGTGCGTCCGGGTGTGGATTCGGGTCGGTGGTGCGTCGTGCGCTGGGAGTGCTTCTCGATGCGCCGTGATCTTTCGCTCGACTTCCGCAACGATTCGTTCCGCCTCAGCGTTACGTCCGTGAATCATCAACCAGCGCGGACTTTCCGGAATCCAACGGCGAAAGAAGATCACGACCAAACCAAGTGTTGCACCAATTCCAAATGCGAAACGCCAGCCCAGCCAGATCGGCAGCCGGCGCGGATCAAGCAGCACAATCGTCGCAGCGGAGCCGAGCGCGGCACCGGCCCAGTACGATCCGTTGATCATTAGATCGACACGACCGCGCACGCGCGCCGGAATCAGTTCGTCGATGGCGGAGTTAATCGCGGCGTATTCGCCGCCGATTCCCGCGCCTGTTAGTGCGCGAAAGAAAGCGTAACTGGCAAAACTCCAGGAAAAGGCGGTTAGCCCTGTTGCGACGAGATAAACCGCGACCGTGATGAAAAATAGTTTTTTTCGTCCGAGTCGATCGGTTCCGTACCCAAAAAGTAGCGCGCCGATCACCGCGCCGGCGAGATAAAAGGTCGCGCTCGCGCCTACTTGCGCGTCGCTTAGTCCGAGCGTCTCACGACGCGTAAGGATTCCACCGAGCGCACCGGCCAGGGTGACTTCAAGGCCATCGAGAATCCACGTTGCCCCGAGTGAAACAACAATCAGCCAGTGCCACCGGCTCCACGGCATGCGGTCCAGCCGCGCTGGCACGTACGATTCGATCCATTCGCCATCGGCCATATCTCAACCGTCGGTTGTCTCGCTACGATTTTTCCGAAGACTGCGAAGGCACCATGATGGCGTCGCGCATTCCGTGCAGGAGTTTTTTATCGGCAGGGGCGATCGTGGCCAACGCGCCGCGCAGTCTTACGCGGTCGGATTCGACGAAGAAATAGGGACAAAGGCGAACGCGTCCTTTCATTGTTTTTAATTCGCCTGACTCGGCGTCCCAGTATCGATGTTCGAACAATCGGCCTTTGTGAAAGCGCTGCAGAATCGTTGGTGACGACTCGAAGGTCGCGAGCGCATTGTCGATCCTGCGTTGCCATTCGGCGTGCGGAAGATCGGCGCCGAGTGCGATTCCGCGGCTGCCCCAGCCGAGCGGCGAAAATCCGCTCACCTTCAAAAGAAGATCACGATCTTTTTGGCTAAATTTAGCGGCTTCGTGCCAATCGTGAATTTCGAGGCGCGGAATCACCGCGTGTTGCGGCAACGGCGTCGGATCAAGCAGCCAAGAGTAGGGAATTACCTCCTGCAATTTAATGAAATATTTTTCACCCAGTTCACGTCGCCAAAATTCGTGTAATGGTTGCAGCCAGAAAAGGGCGAACCACATTTTCTCTTCCAGATACGGCTTGATCGGCGGCGTGATTGAAATTCGACCTTCCTCATTTGCGCGCAGTGTTTTATCGATCTTGGGAAGGTTTGCCAGATCAAACAGCTCGAAAAACCGGTAGACGGCGCGGCCATCCTGCGGTTCGTAGTTTTCCGCGACCACCACACGCCATTCGAGATCACGATGTTGATCTTTCAATCGCGCGGCGATCCATTCCATTTCCGGCCGGTAAGTTGCGGCTTCCTGCGAGATGACAATGTCGCCGCCATTCGGCAAAACACTTCGAAATCCATCGAGCATTCCATTCGCGCCACCGATGAGCTCGTTCTCGAACACCGAGTAGGTCTGGTTGAGCCACCCGGTCAATCCGATTCCTCCAGGCACGGAGTCAATTTCTGCAATGATGTAACCGCTCTCGGTCAGAATGAGATCAGGACGAATAATTCGCGGCAGATCGTCGCGAATTTCTTTTCGGCGCGAGAACTCGATCAATTCCGGCGGTTTGCCGGCGTCAAGATAATGCGCCACCCAGGCAGGTTGTTTGCCTTTAATGCTCAGTTGATAAAGTTGATTGCACGCGCGCTGAAAAATGAGAAGGCGGTGGCCAAGTTGCTCGAGCTCAGCTAGAAACTTCTTCTCGATCGGAAACGGATCCGGCGAGATCAGCCAGTCTTTTTCGGCAAAGAGACCCTCTTTTGGAAGTGCTGCACGGATTGCGGCGTGCTTTTCGATTTCAGCCTCCGCAATCATCGTCCCGCCGCTATTCGTTTCAACGCAAGCTTCACCAGGTCCTGAGCCGATTTCGCTTCGCCTTTTTGCTGCATTTCGCGAACGCTTTTATGCGCATCGATTTGTTTGTAACCCAGCGCGATCAGTGCAAGGACCGCTTCATTAGCCTCTTCCTCCTCGGGTGTAGGCGCATGGGCCGCGCTCGCCACTTCCCACGCCGCGGCCACGCCGAGTTTATCTTTTAATTCGAGAACGATCCGCTCGGCGGTTTTTTTCCCGAGGCCGCTGATTTTGGCCAGCGCGGTTACGTCTGAATTTACGACTGCGCTCTTAAAATTGCTCACGCTCATTCCACTCAGCACTGCAAGCGCGAGCTTCGGTCCGATGCCGCTGACGTGATTGACCAGCAATCGAAATAAATCGCGTTCCGCCGCGCTCATGAATCCGTAAAGCACATGCGCGTCTTCTCGAACATGCAGATGAGTCAGGATGCGCACTGACTGCCCGGCCGCGGGAAGTTTGTCGTAACTCGAAAGCGGGATAAAGACTTCGTAGCCAACTCCGCTAACATCGACAATCGCCTGCGTCGGCAATGCGCTGACCAGTTTGCCGTCGAGAAACGTGATCATGTTTTGCAATTCCTAACAGACGAAGGCGAAACTGCAAATTGACCTGAATTCCGCATCACTCTGGCTTCAGGATAAGAGTAAGATCGACATGTTTGCCTTTCGCGACGTTGACTCCGTGGCTGGAGAATCTTTTCCAATTCGCGGGCGAACCAGGAGCGAGATTCGTCGGCACAATCACAAACCGGGGACCGCTTTGTTCCATGAATTGCCCAACGCTGTCCCGGCGCAATGGGGTCATAAATCCCTTAACGCGGCTTCGAAAATACCAAACCAGGCTTGGCTCGGTAAAATCGACAACCCCAAATTCCATTCCCGGCACAAGATCGCTGCGCGATTGTTTTAAAAGATCGGCCGCAGGAAAAAATCGGGCGACGAAAGAAGGTAGTAAAATCGCGATCCCGAAAAGTAAAACGGCCGTCGCGGCCGCAAATTTCCGAAATGCTTGCATCGAGAATTGCGCTGCCGCCAAATGCCGGGCCAGAAGCAGGGCGAGCAACGGAAATGCCGGCAGTGTGTAATGCGGCAACTTTGTTTTCACGAGCGTGAAAATGACGAAGATGATCGCGGTGCCGGCGAGGAGGTAATTGTCGATCTTGTCGCGCTCTTTCCAGAGCTGCCGCGTAAGCCATGGAAGTTTGATCGACCACGGAAAAAAGCTGGCGAAAACCGTCACGAAATAGAAAGGGAGCAGGAGGAGATACACGCCTAACGAATTCGCGCCATGACCTTCCATCGCTCCGAACGAGCGACCAATCACATGCCGACCTATGCCTACTCGAAAAAATTCACCGTGCGTTTGAATCAGCGCGGGAATTCCCCAGAGCGCTACGATTGCAAGCGCCACGAGAATGCCGCGCGTAAATTTGAATCGCGGGTTGAGTTGAATATCTCGATGGAAAAGCTTTATCGAAGCAACGGTCAAAAGTGGAATCCACCCGATCGGCCCTTTGGCCAGAAATGCGAACGCCAGCGCGAGATAAAATGTCCACCAGAAGAATGTTTGATGTTTGATGTTCGATGTTTGATTTGGAGAAAGCCGGTCGCGCAACAATTCGTACCCGCTCCAATGCGCAAGAGTGACAAACAACACCAGCGACATGTCCGCGACGGCGGCTTTCGCATGCCCGAAAGTTTGGAGCGAGAGTGTGAATACGATCGCTGCCCACCAACCGACGCGATTTCCTCCGATGCGCGAGCCCCAGGCGAAGATCGACAATGCGGTGAGCGCGGCAGCGATGGTCGATGGAAAACGTGCCGCGAAATCGTTTTCCCCAAAGATTTTGTAGCTCGCGACTTGCGCCCAGTAGGTGAGGGGAGGTTTGTCGAAGCGGAAGTGATTGTTGAAATAAGGAATGACGTAATCGCCGCGCTCAATCATTTCGCGCGACGCTTCGGCGAAGCGCGGCTCGTCCCGATCGACGAGCGGAAGACTCCATGTGCCGGCGACGTGAAAGAGCACGCAGCCAAGAAACAGGAAGGCGGAATTGCGGATTGCGGATTTCAAGCGCGGACTCAAAATAGCGTCGCCCAAATGTGACGGGAACTTATTTGTGAAGCGCAGGCTCGTTTTTTATTGGCTGATCGGTATCGCGATGGCCGCAATCGTTATTGCCGCCGCATTCTACTTCGATGATGCGGCGCAAAATTTCATTGCCCAACATCAAAGCCGACCGACCAAGAATTTTATGCGCAATGTGAGCCGATTGGGTGATTGGACCGGACATTTTGCGCTTGGTATCACGTTGCTCGCGATCGCGTGGTGGCGCGGTAACAAAAAATGGACGCGTATTTTCTTGTCGATGTTAATCGCGCTTGCGCTCGCTGGGGCTGCTGCCAGGGTCGTCAAGATTGCTAGCGGTCGCGCACGACCGTCGGTGAAAACGGAAGAAGTCTGGAACGGATTAAAATTTAGTTCGAATTATCACGCATTTCCATCCGGTCACACGGCTGCTTCCGCAGGATTTTTCGCCGTGCTAATGCTCGCGAACTGGCGGATTGGCCTCGCTTGTCTGCCGATTCCGATTTTGATCGGCGTCTCGCGCATGTACGTCGCTGCACATTATTTATCGGACGTTGTTTGCGCGGCGATTCTGGGAATTCTTTGCGCGATCTTTGTCGAGCACTTCCTTGGCCGACAAATCGAAAATCGGACATCGCCAATCGCAAATTGAATGGCGGAGGGGGTGGGATTCGAACCCACGAGGCCTTTCGGCCTGCCGGTTTTCAAGACCGGAGCCATAAACCGCTCGACCACCCCTCCGGAATCGCAGTTCGCGAGAAGTGTGCCATTGCGCAGCGCTTGATCAAGTTGGCGGCCTGTAGCGGCGCTCTGCGAGCGCCGTGACTGAACTAATTCGGCGGTCATAGACCGCCGCTACAGAAATCATACTCGACAGCGCGATATGTTCAGGTGAACTTATTCTATCGTGGACGCATCTCAAGCCAAGAAGCGCTTTAAGCAAAAGTATTGCCCGCTCGTTAACGAAAAACCTCCGAATTCCGCTCCGATCCACGGCCGAGGCGCGTCCTGGAGTCCGGCCAACCGTTTCGAGAAGTTGCATGTCGATCTTAGCGATATCGATGTTGTCGATGTCGATCCTGCGGAAGAAGAGGAACGACCGCGCCGAGCGACCCAGTATTTTCGCGAGGGCTCGAAGACGATCATCACGCGCAACAACAGTCCGGATGTCGGCTTCGAAGCGAGCGTGAATCCTTATCGGGGCTGCGAGCATGGCTGCATCTACTGTTACGCGCGGCCAACACATGAATATCTCGGCTTTTCCGCCGGGCTCGATTTCGAGAGCAAAATCATGGTCAAAACGGACGCGCCGGGATTATTGCGAGCGGAACTGGAATCGCCACACTGGCGACCGCAAGTGATTGTGATGAGCGGTGTGACCGATCCCTACCAACCAGTCGAGAAAAGGCTGCGCATCACCCGCCGTTGTCTTGAAGTGCTCGCAAAATTTCGCAATCCGGTTGCGATCATTACCAAGAACCGCCTCGTGACGCGAGATGTCGATCTTTTGCAAAAGCTGGCGAAGTTCGACGCGGTCGCGGTGAACATTTCCATCACTTCGCTCGATCCAAAATTGCAACGTGTGCTTGAACCGCGCACATCGTCACCCGAAGCGCGTTTGGATGCGATCAAGCAACTTCGCGCGGCGAGGATCCCTGTCGGGGTGATGGTGGCGCCGATTATCCCGGGACTAACCGACCATGAAGCGCCAAAAATCCTTGAGGCATGCGCGCAAGCGGGCGCGCAATTTGCCGGATACACGATCGTGCGTTTGCCGTGGGCGGTCGCGCCACTTTTCGAGCGCTGGCTTGAAGAACATTTTCCCGATCGCAAAGAGAAGGTGCTCGGTCGCATCCGGGATCTGCGGGGAAACGGCCGGCTGAACGATTCAGAGTGGCACACGCGCATGACCGGCGAAGGAATTTTTGCCGAACAAATAGCTTCGCTCTTCAAAGTAGGTCGTCGTCGCGCTGGAATCGGAGAACGGCCACAGCTTTCGACGGCTTCGTTTCGTCCTCCGCGCGAACAGCTGACTTTGTGGTAAGGACGGTGCGCTGCGCTGTCCGCGGACGCCGCGGCGCGGCGTCCCTACCTTTCCGATTTCCCGAGCGTAATCCGCCCCAAGATCGACATCATCAATACGCCGCCGATCAGACCAAACGGTGCCATGAAATAGAAATAGTTGCCCCAGCTTCGGTCGAGAAGCGCTCCGAGGAAGTAACCAGCCAGACTTCCGCCGAAATATTGGAACGAATCGATCACGCCGCAAGCAGAGCCGGCCATTTTTGCGCCGCCGATGTCCATGGCGGCCGCCGTTCCGAGGATGGAATGAGTGGCGTTGGCGGTAAGCGAGATAAGAACGAGAAAAAAGATCGCTCCGTTCACGCTGTGAAATTGTGCGGCGGAGAGAATGACGAGTGTTTCGAGAAAATAGAGACCGGCCGCGACCGGTGCGCGACGGCCGCTAAAAACTTTGTCGGAGATAAACCCGGAAATGAGGGAGCCAACGGATGCGACAAAGGGGATCGAAAAAGCAACCAGTTGAAATTGCGCTGATTGGTAATCGACGTGATGTACTTCGTGCAAGAAGCGCGGGAACCATTGATCAAGTGACTGGCGCACAGCGCCAGTGCAAGCATAGGCACATGCCACAATCCAGATCACCGGATTGGTTACGATGATTTTGAAGACATCGAAGATTTTGACCTGCACCTGTCCGCCGGTTTCCTCCTCCGGATTCACCGGCGGAAAGTTCGCTTCCTCCGGCGTGTCTTTCACGATCAGCGCCATGCAGGTGCCGATAACAAGGGCGATGCCGGCCGGAACCCAAAACAACCACCGCCAATGCAACGGTGGAATTCGGATCAGCCCGAGAAAGGTAAATCCGGCGAGCAGAGCCGGTCCAAGTTTGAAAATGCCGAAGCGACCGAGATTAATCATGAAACCGAAGATGCCGGCAAAGCTTCCACGCTCGGTATGACGGAACCACGCCGTATTTATTTTCACCATTCCCGGCGCGCCGAAGGCCTGCATGTAGCCATCGATTCCGCGAATCAAGACAAACAGCCAAAGTAATCCCCAGAACGACGCGATCCCGAAGACGACGTTCATAACAATGGTGCCGGCCGCTCCAATGAGCATTGCGCGTTTTCCGCCAAGTCGGTCGGCCAGAAGTCCATTCACAATTTGCCCGCAGGCATAAGCGAGCAGCGCGGTCGTGATGATGCTTCCAATTTGCGCTTTGCTGAATCCGAACTCGCCGCTGATGGCGCTACTGGCGAGCGGCAGGTTGTAACGGCACATATAAAACGAGGTGTAGAGCAGGCCGATGAACGCCCAGTTTAATCCGCGGCGCGGGCGAAAGCCCGGTGGATGGGGAACGAAAACGGGAGCGTCCGCGGATGCAGTCATGATTTGAAGATGCGTCGGATCGAAGCGCCCGCACAATAGCAGACGATTTCTCGATCGTGTGCCGCTCTTACGAAATCCAAACCGTTTTCGTGTTCATGAACTCACGAATGCCGGCAACGCCAAGTTCGCGGCCGAAGCCGGAACGCTTTACTCCGCCAAACGGCAACCTCGGGTCCGACGCGACCATGGCATTGATAAACACCATTCCCGCTTCGAGCTCCGACGCGAACAGCTCCTGTTCGGCGCGATCGTTCGTCCAGGCGCTCGCCCCCAAGCCAAAAGAGGTGCCGTTTGCGATTTCCACTGCCTCGTCTGCGTCGCGCACGCGAAAAATGGACGCGACCGGACCGAAAACTTCTTCACGAAAAGCCGGCGAATCTTTTGGGACATCGACGAGTACAGTCGGTTCGTAAAAATAACCGCGGCCATGAATCCGATTTCCGCCGGTCAATAATTTCGCGCCGGCCGCGATCGATTTCTGGACCTGCTCATGAACGCCGAGAAGAATCTGTTCTGTCGCCAATGGACCGATCTCGGTGGTCTCATCGAGCGGGTCGCCAATTTTCAGTGCGCGCATGCGCTCGACGAATTGCTGCAGAAATTGGTCGTAAATTTTGTCCGCGATTAAAAAGCGCTTTGCCGCGATGCATGATTGTCCGCTGTTGATTGTTCGGGCCAGGACGGCGGTGCTCAACGCCGATTCGAAATCGGCGCTCGGCATGACAATGAAGGCATCGCTGCCGCCAAGCTCGAGCACGCTTTTTTTGATCTCGCGCGCGGCTGCGCTGGCGACGGCGCTGCCGGCACGCTCGCTGCCGGTAAGCGTGACCGCTTTAACGCGTTGATCGACAATCATTTTTTCGGCTTGTTCCGCTTCAATTAGCAGTGTTTGAAAAACGCCGTCGTCGAACCCGGCGCGACAAAATATTTCCTCAATCGCAAGTGCGCATTGGGGCACAT
>WNFR01007214.1_pt1 | contig 11297 bp, 9 predicted proteins | sample 5400221 | NCBI WGS metagenome assembly WNFR01 (sample SAMN13153357, study PRJNA577476) | soil metagenome | isolation source: 40 cm soil under Madrone tree | place: USA:California | collected 2016-06-14 | reverse complement strand
CTTGCCACTCTCCTACCCGAACGGAGGCAATCATATGCAGCTGGTAATCACATTCATGGCAGTGGTCGCGGGGCTCGTCTTTTCCGTGGCCGTCGCTCTCGTAGTCGAAGAACTCATTTTCGGACAGGTCTTTCGCTTGTTCTTCACACCTCAACCAATTCGGGTCAAGGCCGGAAATCAACGTTAGGAGGACGTATGATCTTTCTCAGGTACTTACTGCTGTGGGGCGGAGCGGGAATGATCGCTGCCGCAATTGGCATAATCGCTCGCGATCTCTATCTGGTAGCCAAACATAAACAACAGGTAGCGACTGCCGAACCGGCGCAGCCAAGCCCGCCAGCGCCTTTCATTCACTGGCGTAGCGCAATTGCACTCGTACTACTCGCCTGGGGACCAATCATTCTGGCTCTGGGCATTGTGGTTGTTCCCAGCGGAATGGGCGGTGTCCGCATCAGCCAGACTAGCGGCACGCTTCCTGGAACGCTCTATCCAGGCGCGCATTTTTTGACTCCGCTCGCCGAAAGCATTGTGCTCTTCGATACTCGCGACCAGCTATTCACAACCGGCCAAGTCGAAGACGGAAAGACGGTGGCCGGCAAGCGCGCTCCGGCTGGCGAACTATTGAACGTGCAGGCCAAAGAAGGGCTGAGTGTTGGTTTGGCAATCACGGTGCGCTATCGCCTCGATCCCAAGCACCTCGATTACATCCAAGCTAACCTTCCTCAGCCCATCGAAAAAGAAATTGTTCCTGCCGTGGTCGCGAGCGCCTGGCGCGAACTTGTTCCGAACTACACCGTGCGCGAGGTCTTCGCCACACGTCGCGAGGAAATTCGCAAGAAGTCAGCCGACGTAATTACTCAGAAGCTCGGGGCCGACGGAATCATTGTGAAGGAAGTCATGCTCCGAGATATCCAGCTTCCACCGGAGTACGCCAAAGGCCTCGAAGACCTGCTGCTTAAAGAACAAGAGGATGACCAGATGGGGGTACAGACCGACATTCAGCAGAAGCAGGTGCGCATCGCGGAGCTGCAAGCCGAAGCCACCAAAGCCCAGCAGGTGAAGCAAGCCGAAGGCCAAGCCCAGGTGCTGGTGCTTCAGGCCAAGGCCGAATCTGATGCAATGCAGTACACCCTGCCGCTAAAGCAGAAGCAAATCGAACAGACAAAGCTCGAAGCTGAGGCCCACAAAGAAACTGTCGTACAGAACGCCGAAGCAACTGCACAAGCCACGGTGAAAAACGCCGAGGCCATGGCGCAAGCCAAGGTCATCGACAGCAAAGCAGAGATGGAACGCCGCAAACTATTAGCCGAAGCTGAGGCTGACCGGATCCGCGTCACCGCCGTCGCTGACGCCGAACGCATGAGAAACGAGGGCGCGATCCTGAAACAGAATCCGCTGCTGATCAACAAGATCATCGCGGAAAAGTTGTCGGACAAACTTCAGATCATGATGGTCCCCTCCGACGGCAAGTTCTTCTTCGCCAATGACGTTCTAAAGAGCATGAACATGGCAAATCGCGGCAGCGAAGCGGATCAGGCGGGTGAGAAGTAATCGGTGGTTAGTGGTTAGGGTTAGGGGCTAGTGGCCGGTAGTCGGTGTCAATGATCGTGGTCAGTAATTACTGGTCAGGTGTTGTTAGGTTAGTGGCCAGTGGTCAGTGGGATGGTAGGCGCGGGTAGCTGCGCAAATTCGCACAAGAAGTGATGCCTGCGCCACCGTGGAAGGGCGGCGCTTCAGCGCCGCGCACAATCCCAATTTCCACCGGGGCTTTAGCCCCAGATCTGTGAGCCACTGGCCACTGAGATTCATCCATGAAACGACACGAACCCACGCCGGTTTATAATGCGCGCAACCCCGAAATGCTTTCGTCTTCATGCGTGCTTTGGGCATCGTGCCTTCTATTCCTGTGGATCACCTCGCAAGCGGCTTTCGCCTCGGACTGGCAAAGGCCCGAGTCGCAGCTTGCGCAAAAGATAGCCGCAGTCACTGGCCCAGGCGTAATCGCGCTGAATGTGACTAATCGCTCTTCGATCAGCTTGCCTGAGGTGGAAGAAATCCGCCGCGGTCTTACCAGCTACCTGTCTGCATCGGGTATTCGCATCTGGTCACCAGACCAGGCGGCCGGAACCGTGCAACTGACGTTATCTGAAAATCACCAGGACTACGTTTGGGTCGCGGAAATCACACAGGGCAGCAATGAGCCGGTGATCGTGATGGTTTCGACTCCGCGTCCCGCTTCCGCGGCAGGCGGGGAAAACGCGGCACCGCTGACTCTCCGTGGCACCCATCTTGTTTCGAGCCCTGCGCCGATTCTCGACTTCGCCTTAATCGAAGGCAGTCCACGAACCATGCTAGTGCTCGGTGAAAATCAAGTCACCAATTATCAATTCAAGGACGGGCGCTGGATCGCTGGGCAGTCGATGGCGATCACCCCGGGCCCGCTGCCACGCGACCCTCGCGGCAGAATTTTTCTTCGCAAAGATCACCTCTTTGACGCGTATCTACCCGGCCTTTTCTGCCGATCCAGCAGCGCCGGCTCGCTTGGTGTGAATTGCTCGCACAGCGATGACCCTTGGCCGCTGGAAATGCAGGAACTGGGCCTATCTGGCTTCTTCGCTCCGACGCGGAATTTCTTTACCGGTGCGCTGGTTCCGGGTATAGACCACCAGAGGTCGGCGCCAGCATTCTTCTCCGCCGCTGCGGTTCTCCGCGAGAAGTACACGCTTTGGGTTCTTGCCGGAGTCGATGGACAGATGCACTTGCTCGACGGTATTAATCAACAAACCGTCGCGAACATCCATTGGGGCAGCGACATTGCCGGAGTCCACGCCACCTGCCGCCAGGGATGGCAAGTTCTCGCGACTTCGCCCGAAGGGGGACCGGAAGATTCAATCCAGGCTTTCGAGTTCCCAGACCGCATACCGGTAGCGGTGAGTCAAAAGTTGTCACTCAACGGAAGCGTCACGGCATTGTGGACAGCACAGGATGGGCAGAGCGCAGCCGCGGTCTATCGCGACACGCAGACAGGAAACTATGAAGCGGTGCAGCTTAATCTTGCTTGCGGCCAATAGCCTGCTTTGGGTCGGCGAGGTGTATGCCGCCACGCGCCCGCATTATGGTGGCACGTTGCGGATTGCCCTGAGAGAAGCCCCGCAGACCCTCGACCCGACCGACGCCGCAGCAAACGTGCCTGCCGGTTTATTGCGGCATGTTTTCGAGACTCTGGTCGCTCTTGATGTAAACGATCGCCCGCAACCTCTGCTCGCGACCTCGTGGGAAGCCGAAGCTGGCAACCAGCGTTGGCGCTTTGTGCTGCGCGCTGGTGTCAATTTCCATGATGGCACTCCTCTCGATGCGAACATCGTGGCGGCGGCATTACGGGCGAGCAACCCGGAGTGGAAGGTCTCTTCCGTGGACAACGCGGTGATGATCCAAACCCAATTCGCCGACCCAGCGCTCCCTTCCGAACTGGCGCTGGCGCGCAACAGCATTGTGCGGCACGCCGATGGCAAGTTCAGTGGCACCGGGCCTTTTGCCATTGCACAATGTATTCCAGGAAAGCACCTGACGCTCATCGCCAGTGACCGATACTGGGCTGGCAGGCCGTTCGTGGACACAATAGAAGTTGAGTTTTCTAAAAACGATCGCGACCAAATGATGCTGCTGGACCTCGCTAAGGCAGACGCAGTCGAAGTCGCGCCAGAGAATATTCGCCGGGCACAATCCGATGGCCGCACGCTGGCGACTTCACACCCCGAAGAACTGATGGCCCTCGTATTTGCAACTGATTCCAGTTCGGACGATGAAACCCGTGCCCGCAAGGCTCTGGCCGCAAGCATCGATGCGGCAGCAATAAACAATGTCGTGCTTCAAGGAAGTGGAGAGCCAACTAGCGCATTTCTGCCGAACTGCGTCAGTGGATATGCGTTCGTTTTTCCTGCTTCATCGAGCACAGGGCGCAAGCCGCAAGAATTATTGTCCGCAAAGCAGCGTCCCACTTGGAGTCTCAGCTATGACGCTTCGGATCCGTTGGCGCACGTGGTCGCTGAACGGATTCAGCTAAACGCGCGCGATGCCGGGATTAGCCTTCGACTAATCACCTCAGGCACTGCGGATGTGCGCCTGGTTCGAGTTCCGCTGCTGTCCTCGTCTCCCCAAGTCGCGCTGGCAGAGTTGGCGCGTAAATTCGAACTCGCTCAGCCGAGATATGAAAGTAGTTCGATCACTGAGTTGTATTCGGCAGAGAATACTCTCTTGAAATCGCATCGGATCATTCCACTCTTCTATCTGCGAACTGCTTTTGCCGTGCGCCCAAGCGTTCACAACTGGAACGTGCTCCCCGACGGAGATTTGCAGCTGAGTAGCGTTTGGCTTTCGGCGGAGAAGCCATGAGTTTCCGGCGCAGGCTGCTGGTATTGTTCTCGATCACAGTCTTCGTCTCAGTCGCAGTTGTTACGTTGATAGTCTCGGCCATGGCGCGGCGTGCTTTCGACCGGGCCAACGACGAGCGCACTGCCGCTCTGGTGGCCCAGTTTCGCCGCGAGTTCACCCGCCGTGGCGATGAACTGGGCCGAAGAATTCAGGCCGTCGCTTCCACTCCCCAAGCCACGCAAATGGTTGTAGCGGCCTCGCGGCCTTCACCGGACTACAGCGCCTTTCTGGATGACGCTCAAGTCATCGCCGAAGCTCAGCGTCTCGATTTTCTCGAGTTCACCGATGGCAACGGCACTATCCTCTCCTCCGCACAATGGCCGGCCAAGTTTGGATACAGAGAACCCCTCGCAATCTCGAACGCCACCGGGACATTCCTGAAGGACGCGTTCTTGAAGGAGGAGGAAACTCCCAACGGCCCAACCCTGGGCTTGTTTGCCATTCGAGCAACGGTGGCGAGCGACCACAAGATTTATGTCATCGGCGGAATTCGCCTGGACAAAGCCTTCCTTTCCACCCTTGAGCTCCCATCCGGCATGCGCGTAATGCTTTATGAAAATCTCGGTCACTCCGATGAGACTTTCGCACCTGCTAATTTGATCAGCGCAGGCGAGCCCGTTCAGAATCCGCAGCAGCTCACGGGACTCATACAGAGTGTGCAGCGCACTCTTTCAGAAACGAGAACGATCATTAGCTGGAAGCCCGGCGAGGATGAGACTGTAAACGCATTTCCACTGATGGGAGACAAGAACCAGCTCTTAGGAATCTTGCTGGTCGGCAGCTCGCGACGCGCCTACGCCGACTTGCGTACACAAATCCGGTCTGCTGCTTTGCTTGCGTCGGGTGCTGGTTTGCTGCTCGCCATAGTCCTCAGCAGTTGGGCGGCCGCGCGAGTAACCAAGCCGGTCGAAGATCTCGCGCGTGCCGCACACGAACTCGCCGCAGGAAATTGGAATACCAGGGTCGCCACAACTTCGAACGACGAGATTGGTGAACTCGCCGAATCCTTCAATCGCATGACTCACGATTTGTTGGACCAGCGCGATCGCCTCGTGCAAACCGAGCGCGTCGCCGCCTGGCGTGAGTTGGCGCGTCGGCTCGCCCATGAATTAAAGAATCCTCTCTTCCCTCTCCAGTTGACCGTTGAAAATCTTCTTCGCGCCCGCGAGCAGGGTCAGCAACAGTTCGACGAAACATTTCGCGAGAGCGCCGCAACTCTACTCTCGGAGATTTCAAATCTAAAGATGATCATTGCGCGCTTCAGCGACTTCTCCAAGATGCCACAGCCACATTTCCAACCTGTGCAGTTAAGTGAATTGATTCAGGATGTCGCGAAACTGCATCAGGCCCAGCTCGAAAAAGCCAATATTGCGTTCCAGTTCGAGCTCGCAGAAAATCTGCAACCAATTGCAGCCGACCCTGACTTGCTCCATCGCGCCGTGTCGAATCTAGTGCTGAATGCAATTGAAGCCATGCCCCAAGGTGGAACACTGACGTTACGGACTCGCTATGAAACGAATTCTGCTTCAATAGAAATATCGGACACGGGCCAAGGTCTTTCTCAGGAGGATTGCTCGCGTCTCTTCACTCCGTATTACACCAGCAAGGCGCAAGGCACGGGACTGGGCCTGGCAATAGTCCAATCCATCGTCAGCGATCACGGCGGGAGAATCAGCGTTCGCAGCCAGCAGGGCCGCGGCACAACCTTTATCATCGACCTGCCCCCGAATCGCGATAAATTGCCGACCGCCCAGGGAACGCACGTTTGAGGAAAAACGCTTGCCGCTAAAGGCCAACTTGCTGATCGTGGACGACGAAGCCAGCACTCTTGCTTCCCTGTCGCGAGCCTTCCGCCTCGCCGGACACCAAGCCACTGTCTGCGACAACGCAAGCCGCGCGCTCGATCTTGCCAAGGCAGACAATTTCGACCTCATTTTTTCCGATGTTGTCATGCCCAGCAAAGACGGTCTCTCATTCCTCGAAGATCTGCGAACCCTCGGCGTCTCCACTCCTGTTGTGATGATGTCTGGTCAAGCGCATATCGAAATGGCCGTGCACGCGACCAAACTCGGCGCTCTGGATTTTCTCGAAAAGCCGATCTCTACCGACAAGCTTCTGCTCACGGTTGAAAATGCTCTCAGGCTTCAGCGCCTAGAGTCCGAAAACAGACAACTACGCCAACGTCTCGGCAAGCACGAGATTATCTGGACCGGCGAAGCAATGAAGAAAGTCATGGCGCAAGTGGAACGCGTCGCCGCAAGCGAAACTCGCGTTTGTATTCTCGGTGAGACTGGCACAGGAAAAGAATTGGTCGCCCGCACTCTGCACGACAAAAGCCCGCGCGCGTCCGGCCCCTTCGTCGCCCTGAACTGTGCCGCAGTTCCCTCCGAGTTGATCGAATCCGAATTGTTCGGACATGAAAAAGGATCATTCACCGGCGCCGCTGGGAGGCACATCGGAAAGTTTGAGCAGTCCGAGCGAGGGACGCTGTTTCTTGACGAAATCGGCGATATGCCCCTGCCGATGCAGGCCAAGCTTCTGCGCGTGCTAGAGGAAGGCGAAGTCGAGCGAATCGGCGGGACGAAACCGCTGCGCGTTGACGTCCGCGTGATCGTGGCCACACACCGCAATCTCGAAGCGCTAGTGCGAGAAGGGAAATTTCGTCAGGACTTATTTCACCGCGTATACGTCTTCCCTCTTTCGCTGCCGCCATTGCGAGAGCGACGCGAAGACATCCCAGCGCTAATCGAACATTTCGCCGCGCAGGTCTCTGCGCAAAACAACTGGAAGTCCATCCCATTCAATTCCGAGGCGGTGCAAGGTCTACAGGAGTACTCCTGGCCAGGCAACATCCGCGAACTGCGCAACATGGTGGAACGCCTGATGCTGCTCGCAACTGGAGACGAAGTCGACGGAGCGGTAGTTCGCTCTGTGCTTGCACCCGGAGCAGAACTTTCTGCGGCAAGCTCAGAAACCGGCACTTTAGCCGATCGCGTAGAGAACTTCGAGCGAGATGTGATTCTCGCCGAACTAAAACGCGCAGGCTTTCACATGACCAACGCCGCAAAGGCCCTCGGCCTCGAACGCAGCCACCTCTACAAAAAAGCCGAGCAGCTTGGAATAGATATCCGCAAGCAGCGGCGGGAAGAAGAGGGTTAAGGAGAAGCGAACCGCGGATGGAGAATCAAGTATTGTGCGGGACTACCAGGCCCTAAACTTTTCCATCTGCTCGCGTTCCCGGCTTCGCTGCTCGTCCTGACGCCGGCTCTGCGTTAATCGAGACTGAATAGCCGTTTGCAACCGGTAGCGATCGTCATCATGCAGCGCAGTGAACCGAAAGGGCTGGTGGTCCCAGGCGACAGGGCTCAACATCTGCGCCTGGCCAAGCACCGACCCGCTCTGCGTCAGGAACATTAGCTTGACCAGAGACCCGGGTTCGAATGGCCGCGACAGGCAAATCAAGCCACCCGTGACAGAGATGACTTGCAATTGTCCGGAAAAGCGCCGCCCGTCAGAGAATCGAAGTACGACAGGAGTGCTCTCATCGAACCGTACACGATCAGCGCGGCGGCGGGGTTCTTGAGACTGAACGACATAGCTCATAAGTCCACACCAAGTATGTGCCCCGGTTCCAGGGACTGGAAGATTACGGAAGGCCAGATTTAGCATCGGCGGTTGGGCGCGAACTTGGGGCACTTACGTGGCATCTAAGCCACGTGCCGAAATCCCGAGCGTAGCAAGGATCTCAACTTTAGTGCACCAGTTAACAATTGTTACGACACATTGCCAAAAAGAAAAAGCCCGCCTCTTGCGAAGCGGGCCCCTGATACTAACTGACCTGCTATGCGCCGTTCTGACAAACCGTCAACGTTTCACCCTGGAAGGTGAATTCGTTGTTCACGGATGTGCTCGGAGGTGCACCGAAGTAAGGGAGGGTTACTAGGTCCTGCAACTCGTAGCTGAACCCGTTGTTGCCGGTATACGGAAAGTCGCCGAAATTTGCATTGTTCTCCAGCGGATCGCCATTCTCCAGGATTCCACACGGTGTGTTGTTGCCATTAATGTTCACCACCAGAGGATCGTCTGCCCATTCGCCTACTTCATGCGACAGCGCGGAAACGTTCTGTGCGAATGTCGGATGATCTATGTAGGTGGCATGCGAGTAGGATTGTGGCGCGCTGACAAGACCGGTCGAGCTGTGATAGCCGCCGATGCAGCAGGAATTGTTCTGCGTGAGATAAACGTCGTACGTCAGGAAAATGGGAAACGTGTTCGGCGTTATGCCTAAATTCGTGATCAAAGTGTGGACCTGGGAGTCAAACCAGTTGATGTCAACCAATCCTGCTGTAAAGCCGAATACGTTGCCAAGTTTGCCGGAGCGTGTCGGAGGACTAAGGGTCTGTTCCGGCAAAACAGTCGGCCCACCCAGCAGCAGGTGATACCCGGTATGGCTCTGCACGGTTCCCCAGAAATTGGCGCGCTGATAAGCATCGATATATTGTGTCGTGCCCATGTTAACGCCGCCCGAAGTAAATGGAATTCCGTTGAAAATTGGCGATTGCACGGTGTTGGTCGTCACGGAGTTTCCGTTGGAGAGCACGTGAGCGGGGTCGAAAGTAGTCGAACCGCCACGGCCCTTGCCGGCAATGACGATCTTGATGGGAATAATTTCCACTTGCACCGTTGTGGACGCGCCGCCGGATGGCAGAGTGCCAACCATGTTGTAGTTGTAGGTTGTCCCACCAGAAACAAACGACCCATTCCAAGTTTGAAGCGGAGTTGCCGCCGCTTCGATCGCGTTCTTAGGACTACGCAGTTGACCTCGGAAATGCTTGAACATCGGACGTTCGCTGCCGGGTGCGATCTGGGCGTCCTGTGCTGCCGCGCTACCTAATAGGCAAAACGAGGCAAGCAGAAGAAGGGCAAGCAGATCAGTCGCAAAAGCACGTGCTTTCATAGATAAATTCTCCTTGGATTTGATTCCCTCGATACGATCACTTGCAGGACTTGCCCCGTGGCGGTTGTCAAACGTAAAGCTCGAAGATCGGACAAAAGCGGCAACAGTCGCCAATTCTGAAGCTCCGGGCGGGAACTTGTCAACTGTGCAAAAGTTTGTTCAGTGATTACACTTTGGTGCGAATAGCGAGGCAACCAGCGTGTTACCTAAACTCGTTGTGCACTGTAAAAGTGGTGGCGGCGGTTGGACTCGAACCAACGACCTAGGGATTATGAGATCTGCAACGCCAGTTGCAGACCAAGAAGATAAAACACTTAGCTCGGCAGAATCCGGCAAAGTCCTGCAAAGTCCGCAACCCAGACGCAACCAAGAACAGCCAGAGTCTCCCAACACAATCCGGAAAGACTCCGAAAAGGGGTACCCCCCTTATACCTAGTTAGTGGAGAGTTATGACCAAGAAATGTGAGTTCCGAAGGAAGGACGGCAAACGCTGCGAAACTTCTATGAAAAGAAAGTGGAAACCGCCGTATGTCCGGGCCGACATGCGGCGGAATGCAAGGTCTACGCCCACCCTCAGCGCGATGACATTGAGCGCCACTTCAGGAGAAGACCGTGAATAAAAATCCCTGCCAGGCTCAAACGAAATCGGGTAACCCCTGCAATGCCATGGCGACCGTTAATGGCTTTTGCCCAATACACTCTGACCCGGAACGTGCCGCTGAGCTGGGCCGCATGAGTGGCGAATCGCGGAGGTGCCCCGAGGCTTCGATTGTTTTAGCGGCTCCGCGCACAGCGCGGGATGTACACGAGGCTTTGGGTCAGGTGTTTTCGGAGGTCGGCGCGGGAAATATAAGCGTGAAACTGGGTACCAGTCTCGCTTACATCGCGTCTGTACTCGTCAAAACCATCGAAGCCTCGGATCATGAAATTTTGCTTCGTGCGATCGTGCAGATGATGAACTCAAGGAGGTCGGAAAGGACCCAACCATGAATACCAATTCTCGGCTGTCAAAATTGCAACAGTCATTGCGGCTACGCGAGTGGTTTTTTGTATGGCTGAAGACATTACAAGCGAAGGGCGGCTATTCCGACTACTGGAAGTTTGGCACGTTTGAGTCTTGGAGTTCTGAAAACGGAGAAGAGGGGCTGCTCTACAACTTGTTCTTTGAGGTCAACACTGCGGTAATGACTGCGGTCGACAGAGGGCGCGAGCTTCGTAGTTGGGCCAGCTTGCTTGGGCTTGCGATGCTTGGTGTCACGCCAGGGCCAAACTCTCTGTCCATACCGGATTTCCTGCCAATTTGGCGCGAGAAACTCTGCACATTCTTCGGACAGGTGGTCGCCTTAGAACAGGCTGTGGAATTCATTTCTGATGGGTACTTCGATGGACATGAAGTACTCTTCTCGGACGCTAAGGCAGAGCTTGTATCTTCACACGAGAGGGCCCAGCTTTTGATCGCCGGCTACAACTGCTTCGCGGAAGAAAATGGTGCGGAGCCCATCGATACAGACGCAATTGAGGCTTTCGAAGGGCGGGGCGTGGGAAAACTCCTTAATCAATGGTATATGTTCGCCAAGAGCAAAACCCTCGCAGGACAGGGTAAGGTTTTTGAAGCTCGTGATGAAGTGCTTGCGTGGCTTAAAGCCAACTCACGTGCTGCCGGCTAGTGCTCTACTGTTCAATGAACCGTATTTCACCGTTCGGACCGTTCGAACGGTGGGGGGTAGCCCCGGGGAAGAGAAAGCCAACTCACGTGCTGCCGGCTAGTGTTGCTTTTACCGCATGAAGTCACCGTCCCAAGCGACCTGAGACAGAGCGTCCTTCCAAGCCGGCGCCGCTGAAACCACTATGAAGATCCGGGGCTACCCCCACCGTTCGAACGGTCCGAACGGTGAAATACGGTTCATTG
>WNFR01007213.1_pt1 | contig 11297 bp, 10 predicted proteins | sample 5400221 | NCBI WGS metagenome assembly WNFR01 (sample SAMN13153357, study PRJNA577476) | soil metagenome | isolation source: 40 cm soil under Madrone tree | place: USA:California | collected 2016-06-14 | reverse complement strand
AAGACCGCGCCCTCCTCGCTGATCTTGCGCTGCTCCGCCAGCGAGTAGACCTGGAACCCGCCGGAGTCGGTGAGGATGTTCCGCTCCCAGGACATGAACCGGTGCAGGCCTCCCAGCTCCGCCACCAGCGCAGGACCCGGGCGCAGGAGCAGGTGGTAGGTGTTCCCCAGCACGATCTGCGCCCCGATGCGGTGCAGGTCGTCCGGCGCGATCGCCTTCACCGAGGCCGCCGTGCCCACCGGCATGAACTGCGGCGTGTCCACTTCGCCGTGGGGGAGCGCCAGCTTGCCGCGCCGGGCGGCGCCGTCGGTGTGCGTGACGGTGAAGTTCATGCGATCAGCATCGCGTCGCCGTAGGAGAAGAAGCGGTAGCGCCGCGCCACCGCCTCGCTGTACGCAGCCTTGGTCCGGTCCAGGCCGGCGAAGGCGGCCACCAGCATCAAGAGCGTGCTCCTGGGCAGATGGAAGTTGGTGAAGAGCCCGTGGACGGCGCGGAACCGGTATCCCGGCGTGATGAACAGATCGGTGCTGCCCGGGCCCGGCCGTCCTTGCGAGGCCTCCAGCGTGCGCAGCGCCGTGGTCCCCACCGCGATCACGCGCTCTGCCCGCGCGATGGCCCGAGCCGATTCCTCCGGCACGAAGTAGCGCTCGCGGTGCATGCGGTGGTCCTCGATCCGCTGCGCGCGGACGGGGAGGAAGGTCCCGGGCCCGACGTGCAGCGTGATCGGCGCGATCCCGACGCCGCGGGCGCGGAGCGCCTCGATCAGCGCGGCCGTGAAGTGCAGGCCCGCGGTGGGCGCCGCGATCGCGCCCCGCTCGCGGGCGAAGATGGTCTGGTACCGTTCGCGATCGGCCGGCCCCGGCGCATGGCGGATGTAGGGCGGGAGCGGCAGCTCCCCGGCCTCGTCGAGGAAGCTCCAGAGCGCGTCGCCCTCCCGCGGGAGCCGCACCACCAGCTCCCCGCCTTCGCGCGCCTGGGCGATCTCGATCCGGCTGCCCAGCACTTCGACTCGAGCTCCTTCCCGCAGCGGTTTCGACGCCTGCCCGAGCGCCAGCCAGTCCGCGGCACCGAGCGGTTCCACCAGGAGCAGCTCCACCTTCCCTCCCGTGCCTTCCTTGCGCCCGTGCAGCCGCGCGGGGATGACCCGCGCGTCGTTCACGACCATCACGTCTCCGGGAGCCAGGAGTCCGGGCAGCTCGCGCACGAGCCGGTGATCCATGGTCCCGGAGCGCCGCGGCAACACCAGCAGCCGCGACGCGTCGCGCTCGGGCAGCGGGCCCTGCGCGATCAGGTCCTCGGGCAGCTCATAGTCGAACTCGGCCAGATCCACGGGGGCGCTTCTATACCGGGCACCGCTCCCGCGCGAGGAAAGTCAGGCGTTCTCCACCTGGTCGGCGATCTCGTACAGCCCCATCTGCGGGAGGCACATACCCGCCTCCGCGGCGCTGGCGAGAACGCCGTCCTCGACCCATTGGAGCAGCCAGTCGCCGGCGACCGCCGGGTCATGCTGCGGGAGCGCGGCGCCGCGGTCGGTGGCCCAGCGCAGGTTGCACGCCTCGTGGGCGCCCACCGCCGGCGCGGCGATGAAGGGAAGCCCCAGCGCGGCGAAGAAGGTCAGCTCCGAGGGCTTGCTCCAGAGCACGTCGGCGCGCGCGAGCAGCTCGTTGAAGCGCCGGAAATAGGAGAAGACGTCGCGGTCGTAGAGGAGCTCCGCTCCGGCGTGCCCCATCAGGCCCTGTGCCGACAGCGCGGTGCTGAGCGCGGAGGCGACGTCCGGCCGCCGGCCGGCCACCACCGCGAGCCGCAGCGAGCCGTCGAGGACCTGCTTCTTCATCCCCGCGATCACCGCCTTGGCCAGAGGCACCTGGGCGCCCGCGCCGCCCACCGCGAAGACGACCAGGGGCGTTTTCCCCTGCCGGCCGATCCGCTCCATCCGGGCACGGAAGTTTCGCTTCAGCGCGGCCCGATCGTGGCCGACCAGCTCGCCCGGGAGCGGGTACCCGGTGACGCGGATGCGCGCGCGCGGGACGCCGTAGGACTCCATGCGCCGGCGCGCCGGGTCCGTCGGAGCGAAGTAGATGATGTTCGTGTTCCGCGAATCGGGCGGGGCCCAGACGCGGTTCACCTCGCTGTCGGTGACCACGCAGTGAAGCCGCTTCGCGCCGTGCAGCTCGGCGAGGATGGGAGCGGCGTAGAAGGTCGCCAGCAGGGGCGCCGAGGTCTCGCGCAGGTGCTCGGCCAGCCTCCTCCCGACTCCGATCTTGGCTGCCTTCCGCATCCACCGGGTGCCCTGGCTCGGGCCGGACAGATCGCGGAAGGGCCAGAGGGGCGGGATCGCCGTGATCGTGTTCAACAGCGTACGCAAGGGGAGCCCGATCGCGGGCATCTGGGACAGCCGGGTGAGCGGCTCGTACAGGGTCCGGACCGGGTTCCAGAAGGCGCGATCCCGGGCATGGCCCAGGGGCGGCTGGTCCATCTGCAGCACTTCCGTGCCGAGGTGGTCGGCCAGCGCTGCTGCGGGCCGGAGATGGCCGTAACCCATGTCGATGGCCGCGACGACGGTCTTGCGCATGGCGCGCTGTCGTCTGCGAAACGCTCGCCCGTGTCAAGGGACTCGCGGACGGGGACTGCGATGCACACCCTGCCGGAGCCATGTTCTCGACTGACATTCCGGTGCTGCACCTCGTGAACCGCTTCTGGATCGGGGGGGCCGAGCGCCAGTTCGTCGAGCGCCTGCGCCGGCATCCGGCGGGGTTCCGCGCGGTGGTGGGCTGCCTGGAAGCGTCGGGCCCGCTGCTCGAGGCCGTGCGCGCGCTCGGGCACGAGCCGGAGGTCTTTCCGCTGCATGGCTCGATGATGCAGCCGAACACGGCCGTGCAGATCGCCCGCATGGCTGCGCTGATCCGGGCAGAAGGCATCCGCGTCGTCCACGGGACCGACTTCAACACCAACCTGCTCGGGCTTGCCGCCGCGCGGCTCGCCGGAGCGAAGGCGGTGATCAGCCGGGTGGACCTCGGACACCTGCGCGCGGGATTCGGAAAGTGGCACCGCCGGGCGGAGAAGCTCCATGCGCGATTCGCGGACCTGGTGGTCGCGAACGCCTACGCCGTCCGCGACCTCTGCATCCGTGAGGAGGGGGTGAAGCCGGAGAACTGCGTGGTGGTGCGAAACGGCATCGACCTGGCGCATTTCGACGGGGCCGCGGCGAAGGGGCTGCAAGCACCGCTCCCCCTGCCCGATGGCGCGCCCGCCGTGGCGGTGATCGGCAACCTCTGGCCGGTGAAGGGCCACCGCACGCTGGTGGAAGCGGTGTCCCGGCTTCCCGCGGAGCTGCGGCACGCGCGCTTCCTCTGCGCCGGCGAAGGCCCGGAACGCGAAGCCCTCACTGCCCGGATCGCGCAGCTCGGCCTCGCCGAGCGCGTTCTGCTGCTCGGACATCGGCTCGACGTTCCTGCCCTCCTCTCGCGCGCGCAGGCGGCCTGTCTCTGCTCCAGCTCGGAGGGGCTCTCCAACGGCCTGATGGAGGCGATGGCCGCGCGCCTGCCCGTCGTGGCCACGCGGGTGGGCGGAAACCAAGAGCTGATCCGCGAGGGCGAGAACGGCTTCTTGGTGCCGTACGGCGACGCGGACGCCCTGGCTGGAAGGCTCACCGCGCTTCTGTCGGCGCCGGAGCAGGCCCGCGAGATGGGAGCGCGCGGGCGCCGCCGGGTGGAAGCGGAGCTGTCGGCGGAGCGGATGGCGGACGGGCACGGGGCGCTGTACCGGCGCGCGCTTGGCTGCGCGCCACTGGTCCGGGAGCCGCGGCTCCGGACAGCGTAGACCGTGATCGCGCAATCGCTCTCGCTGTATCGCAGGCACTTCGGCACCCTGGTCTTCACCTGCGCCGTGGCCCTGCTCCCCGCGAACCTGCTCGCCGCGGGCGCGGTGGTCTACGGGTTGGCTTTCCTGAGCAGCGGGGGGCTGGCCGAAGCGCGCACGCACACCGAGCAGGTGCAGGAGAAGCAGCGCGACCTGCGCGAGAGCCCTCCCGCGACATCGGAAGCCCGCGACGAACGCGCTCGCCAGCTCGGGCGCGATGCGCTGGAGGGCAACGCCGGCGCCACCCTCGACGCGCTCCAATTCCTCCGCGGGCTGGTCCCGGTCGCGTACGCCACGGCGATCGCCGCCGCCCTCCTCCTCGCGGGACTTTTTCTCGCCCACGCCGCCCTGGTGCCGCTGGTGCTCGAGCTGACGCAGGGCAGGCCGGCAGGACCGGCGCAGGCCTGGGCGGTGGCCGGCTCGCGCATCGGGCCGCTGCTCGTGACGGGGCTCCTGGCGGCACTGCTGGTCGCGTTGGGGGCCCTGTTCTTCGTCGTGCCTGGCCTGGTGCTCGCGGCGGGATTCTCGCTCGCCCCGCCCATCGTCGTCCTGGAAGGGGCCTCCGGGCGCGCCGCTCTGGAGAATTCCTGGCGGCGGCTGCGCTGCAACTGGGGCGCGGCCCTCTCGCTCTGGGCGCTGATCGCCGTCTTCACGGTGCTCGCATCGGCATTGTCCGCGCTGGCGCCACCCGGACCCTGGCGGCCGGTCACCGCCGCCGTGGTGCGGATGGTCCTCTACCCGTTGCCCTTGGTGGGCCTGGCGCTGCTCTACCGGAAAGTCACCTTGACCGCGCTCAAGCAGAGCCCCTGACTTGGCGGCGGCGGCCGGCCGTGTCTGACGCTCAAGCCCTTGAGCCGCCTTCGGCCCGGCCGGGGCTCTAGTACATCCGGCGGATCTCCGCTCCCGGGTAGTAGTGCGCGAGGATCTCCCGGTAGCTCGCCCCTCCGAGCGCCCTGCCCCGCGCGCCCCATTGGCAAAGCCCGACCCCGTGACCGCTGCCCTTGCCGCGAAAGACGGCGATCCCTTTCTCCAGGGTCACGTCGAACCGGAGCGAGGGGAGCCGGGTGTAGCCGACGACCTGCCGCAGCTCCACCGCGAGCAGGGGCCTCTTGCCGGAGGAAGTCGCGAGCTCCAGCATCTGCGCCCGGCCACCTCGGGTCCGGGACTGGACGGCAACGCCCTGGATCTCCGCCTGCATGCGGCCCGCCTTGCGCAGCGCAGCCGTGATCTCGGCCAGCGGCAGCCGCACCGTCCACTCGCGGACGTCGCCGTCGTCCTCCCCGCCCCGGATGTAAGGCGTGGTTCCCGGCGCGAGGTTGAACGCCGCCTCCGCGCTCTCGCTGCTCCCCCCGCAGCTCGCGGTGAAGTAGGCAGCGATCGGCGCCGCGCCCCAGGTGAGCACTTCGCCGGAGGTGGCGCGCGCGGCCTCGACCGCCGGCGGCGCCGGGCGGGCCGCGTTCTTGTAGACCTGGTCCAGCACCGAGGCGCCAAGATGCGCGCGGGCCCCCGGACCCTGCGCGACCTTCTGCGCGACCGCGAACGTTCGCGCCGCGACCGCTTGCGCCCGAAGGGCTTCCCGCGGCCAGCTCGGCGGAACTTCGCTAGAAACCACTGCCGCGACGTAATGCTCCAGATCGACCGAGTTGACGGCCACCAGGGTCCCGCGATCCGCGAACACGTGAAGACGTCCCGGCAGCTCGCGGCCGTCGAGGCGCAGCGGCCCCTCGAACTCGGCGGAGGCCGTCGGCTTTCCGTCTACCGACAGTCCGGAAGCACCGAGCGTGATCGCGTGGGACCGGCCGCGCGCGACCACCCGTGCGGCGCGGGAGCCGCGCGCGACCTCGATGCGGATCTCCTCGGCCCGGGCCGCCGCGGAGAATACGAGGAGCACTGCAGCCGCACGCATGCGCGCAGCCTGCCGCACCGCTCTGGCACCGGCAACTTACCTGGCGGCCGGGTTCGAAATGCTGTGGCTAATGGGCCGGGGCGCCCTCTGCCTTGACTTTCTGCACCGTCTCGCCGACCTCGCGCTCGTCCTCCGCCTTGGCCAGGTCCTGAAGGCTGATCACGCCGACCGGTTTCTTCTGGTCGTCGCAGACCAGGATCCGCTGGACCTTGTGCTGCTGCATCAGCTCGCGGACGCGCGAGACGTCGTCGTCCGGCCGCGCGGAAATCACTTCGTTGCCCCCGAAGTCGCGCAGCTTCGCGGTCTTGGGGTCGAGACCCTTCGCGATCACGCGGACCACGATGTCGCGGTCGGTCACCGTCCCGACGGCGCGACCCTGGCCGTCCACGATCGGGACGAACCCGACGTCCTTCTCCGCCATCAGCCGGGCCACGTCCACGACGCTCGCATCCATCGAGAGAGTGGCAGGATTCTTCGTCATCACTTCCCTGGCGCGCATGAGGCCTCCTTGAGAGATCTTGAATGTGGGTTCCAAACCCACAAGCAGCCAGTCCAACGCAGAGGCGCTACAATCGGCCGGCTGTGCTCTCGCGCATCCGCCAGTCGCTCGCCCTCAAGCTGATTCTCGCGTCTGCCATTCCCTCGGCCGTCGTGCTGGTGACCGGCTTGGGAGCCTTGGTGGCGCACAGCCACCGGCTCGCTGCGCGAGACCCGGCCCTCGCATTCGACGAGCTGCGCACCGGCATCATCCTCGGCACCCTGCTCGCTCTCACCTTCGCCGGGATGACCATCGCGCTCGCCGCCCGGCACTTCCTGGTCAAGCCCATCCTGGGCCTGTCGCGCGTGATGGCCCGCGCGGAGCTGGGCGAGTTCCTGGTCCGCGCCCGCGTCCAGAGCGAGGACGAGCTCGGCAGGCTCGCCCGCAGCTTCAACACCATGCTGTCGCGCATCACCGACATGGCGGTTGCCGACATCGAGGCCAAGGAGTCGTTGGCCAAGCTGGCGCTGGACCTGTCGCTCCAACAAGAGCTGAAGGCGATGAACGCGCGGCTCGAGGCCCATGTCGGCGAGATGGAGCTGCTGCTGGAGGTCTCGAAGGCCGTCTCCGGCACGCTCGACCTTCCCGAGCAGCTCGAGACGCTCGGCCACCACGTCTGCACCCGGTTCGGCATCAGCGAGTTCTCGGTCATGCTGGTCGACGACGTCACGCACCAGCTGGTGATCGAGGCGGTGGCGGGGACTGCCCCGCGAAACGCGCGGGGAATGCGTTTCCACCTCGGCGAGGGCGTTTCCGGCGACGTCGCCGCGCGCGGGGAGACCTTCTACGTGCCGGACGTGGCGAAAGAGGCGCGCTACCTCCACTACAAGGCCCAGGCCCGGACCGTCGGCTCCTTCCTCTCCGTCCCCCTGCGCACAAAGGGCCGGATCCTCGGCGTGATGAACTTCAACCGGCCGCGCGTGGACTCCTTCAGCCCCCAGGAGATCCGGCTGGCCGAGGCCATCGCCGCGCAGGCGGCGCTGGCCATCGCCAACGCGCGCTTGTACCAGCAGACGCTGGAGCTCTCGTTCACCGATGCGCTCACCGGAGTGCCCAACCGGCGGCAGCTCTTCCTCCGCCTGGAGAACGAGCTGTCGCGCTCGCTCCGCTTCGGGGACCCGGTCTCGGTGCTGATGATCGACCTCGATCTGTTCAAGCGGATCAACGATGCGCACGGCCACACGGTGGGAGACGGAGTGCTGCGGGGCGTCGCGCTCGCCTTGCGCCGGAGCATCCGGAAGATCGACATCGTCGCGCGCTACGGCGGCGAGGAGTTCTGCGTCGTGCTGCCGCGCGTGGGAAAGCCGGAAGCCCTGGAGGTCGCGGAAAAGCTGCGGCGCGCCGTGGCGGTCGCTTCGATGCCGGGCCCGGACCCGCGCGCGCCGTTGTCGGTCACCATCTCCCTGGGAGTTGCCACGCTCGGCATCGACGCCGAGGACGTGGGAAGCCTGATCGAGAAGGCGGACAGCGCCCTCTACGAGGCGAAGCGCCTCGGGCGGGATCGCGTCGCCATGGCCGTCCCCCTCCAGCGCGCCAGCGCTTGACGCAGTGCGGCCCCTTGCGGGGCGGGCACGCGATGTGCACCCTCCGCCGGGATGCAGGCCGGGACGCACAGGCCTGCGGCGTTGGATGGTGAACGGGTCCTGGGGGGAGGGAAACCCGAATGCTTGCGGCACTTTTGCTTCTAAGCGCAGCGGCGAGCGCGTCTTCAAAGGTCGAGCCGTCGCCGGATTCCAGCGTGCAATCGATGCTGAACGAGGAATCGGCGGATGTCTTCCTGGCGAAGGCGACGCTGCAGCAGTACCTCTCGCGGGTGGTCCGCAGGGATTGGGACGCGGCGCGCCGGCTGACGCACCCGAAGACCATGGGCGTGATCGCGCAGATGAAGAAGCGCTCCGGGGTCGAGCGGCACAACCTCGCGCCCTGGGCGAACCGGGACTCCGAGCTCAAGACGTTCCAGTTCGCGGGATCCCGCCAGGTAGCTCCGGGTGTGGTGCTGATCCAGGTCGGTGAGGACACCTACCGCTCCGAGGAGCAGGGCATGTCGGTGGACGATCCGGCGGTGTACCTGCTCTTCAAATCGCGCGGCGGGTTCCTGGTGGCGGACAAGAAAGGCGGCCTCTCGCTCGCCGAAGTGACCGATCAGTCCGTGCGCATCGGGTATCCCGGCTACGTCGACCAGCAGATCCAGGCGCAGGCGCGGCGGGAATCAGCGCTCTTCGACGGGCGGCACCGGTAGGCGCGGCGCCGCAGCCAACTTAGCGCCTTGTCTATTGCGAGGTCACCCGGCAGTTCCCGGTTGTGAGATGCGTTCTAACGACGGGCGCTCACCTCAGCTCGGCGCCCGCGATGTAGCCGAGGTGCTCCTTCGCCTTGGCGATGTCCGCCTCGTACTTGAGGATGGTGGACAGCGTGTCGGCGACGAGCTGCGGCTCCAGCGTGGACGCGTTCAGCAACGTGAGCGCGCGCACCCAGTCGAGCGTCTCGCTGATGGAGGGAGGCTTTTTTAGATCCAGCTTGCGGACCGCCTGGACCGCCGCCACCACCTTGCGCGCCAGCTGCTCGGCGACGCCCGGCACGCGCGAGCGCACGATCTCCAACTCGCGCTGGGGCGTGGGGAAGTCGATATAGAGGTGCAGGCACCTCCGCTTGAGCGCATCCGACAGCTCGCGCGCGGCGTTCGAGGTCAGCACGACGCGAGGGATGTGGATCGCCCGCACCGTGCCCAGCTCCGGCACGGTCACCGCGTTGTCCGCCAGCACCTCGAGCAGGAAGGCCTCGAACTCGGGGTCCGCCTTGTCGATCTCGTCCACCAGCAGCAGCGCGGGTTCCTTCGAGCGGATGGCGGCGAGGATGGGACGCGGCAGGAGGAAGCGCTCGCTGAAGAAGAGATCCTCCGACCCGGCGATCCGCTCCGCCGCCTCGGAGAGCGTGCCGGCGCCGGCGATGGTCTCCGCGATCTTGTCCTTGAGCAGCTGCGTGTAGAGGAGCTGCTTGGCGTACTCCCACTCGTAGAGCGCCTTGGCCTCGTCGAGCCCTTCGTAGCACTGCAGCCGGAGCAGCGTGCGCCCGGTCGCCTGCGCGAGGGCCTTCGCCAGCTCGGTCTTGCCGACTCCAGCGGGGCCCTCGACCAGGATCGGCTTTTCCAGCCGATCGGCCAGGAACGCGCTGGAAGCGATCTCGGGCGAAGGCAGGTACCCTGCCGCCCGCAGCCGGTCTCCTGCGTCCTGGACGCTCTCTAGAGCGTGAGCCATCGCGCGCCTGTGTAACACGCCACGCACCCGTGCAGGGAGTTTCGCACTGGCACCGGACGTGCAATTCCAGATGGACGTGAACCGCAAACTCGCTCTTATCGTCGCGGCGATCGTCCTTCCCGGCGGGTTCGTGATCCTGCTCGGCGCCGTGCTGCTGAAAGCGCTGAAGCAGACGGCGCGGGGACGCAAGATGTTCGAGCTGGCGCAGAGGCGCGTCCCCACCCTGCAAGCCCTGCGGGATTCGGTGTTCGGGCAGAGGCAGGCAGCGTAGGGAAAACGGTTCCCCAGAAAAGCGCTTCCTATGCCTCCTCGGTCCGGGCGCCCACCTCGATCCGGATCGCCAGCGGGTCGCCTTGCATCTCGCGGACGGCGGCGAAACAGCCTTCGCCGCTGCGCGTGAACTGGAGGGTCAGCAGCGTATCGCCGATCCGCAGGCGCTCCAGCGTCAGGCGTTGCAGCATGCCCGGCAGATGCGGGTTGACGATCTTCAGCGCCTTGCGCGGCGCGTCCGGGTAGAGGCCCAGGCAGGCGCGCAGCATGAGGAAGAACGCGCCGGAGGCCCAGGCTTGCGGCGAGCACGAGACCGGGTAGCTGACCACCAGGTCGCCCTCGCCGCGCCCCATCCCGCAGTACAGCTCGGGCAGCCGGTAATGCCGAAACTGGCGGCACGCGTCGTACTCACCCGACAGCACCCGGGCGGCGAGCTTCTGCATTCCGTAGTTCGAAAATCCCATGGCGATGAGCGAGTTGTCGTGGGGCCAGACGGTCCCGTTGTGATAGCTGAGCGGGTTGTACGGGCGCTGCCCCTTGGCGAGCGTACGGATGCCGAACCCCGAGAAGCTCTCCGGGGACATCAAGGTGCGCGCCACGCGGCGGGCGCGCTCCTCCGGAATGACGCGCGAGAACAGGAGATGCCCGGGGTTGGAAGTGACCGTCTGCACCTGCCGCTTGCTGGCGTCGAGCGCCAGGGCGTAGGTGCCCGCTTTCTCCATCCAGAAGGCGTCGTCGAGCTTCCGGCTGAGCAGTTGCGCCGCCACCGTGCACCGGGCCGCGTCCTCGCGCCGGCCGAGCTGGCGGTAGAGCCTCGCCATGCGCCGGCGCGCATCGATGCAGTATCCCTGGACCTCGACCAGCGCGATGGGCGGCTCCGCCGGGGTGCCGTCGAGGTGCGGGACGCCGTCCCAGGAATCCTTCCATCCCTGGTTGCGCAGGCCGCGCTCGCTCCTGCGCAGGTACTCGACGAAGCCGTCGCCATCCTTGTCGCCCGAGTTCTCGATCCAGCGGAGCGCGTTCTCGGCCGCCGGCAGGAGCGCGACTCCGGAGGCGCGGTCGTTGGTCCAGCGGAGATATTCGGTATACAGGATGATGAAGAGCGGGGTGGCGTCGACGCTCCCGTAGTACGGCGTGTGCGGCACCTCTCCGGTGCGCGCCAGCTCGCCGCGGCGGATCTCATGCAGGATCTTCCCAGGCTCTTCTTCCCGGAAGTCGTCCACCTTCCGGCCCTGGTGCGCGGCGAGGAACAAGAGAGCGTCGCGCGCGATGTCCGGATTGACCAGCAGCGCCTGGAACCCGGTGATCAGCGCGTCGCGCCCGAACGGCGACGCGTACCAGGGAACGCCGGCGGAGATGACGCGGCGATCCTCCCAGAAGATGGTGAGCGCCTTGAGGTCCGCGACCGACTGCGCCAGCGCCCCGTTGAAGGCCTCCTCGTCGGTCTCGGTGCGCCCGCTCGCCTCCGCCC